>JACCED011556318.1_pt1 | contig 16669 bp, 12 predicted proteins | sample 7455021 | NCBI WGS metagenome assembly JACCED01 (sample SAMN15323456, study PRJNA562643) | freshwater metagenome | isolation source: river surface water | place: USA:Blue River Watershed | collected 2017-08-19 | reverse complement strand
TCGTGGAGAACTGCTTCTTCATGATGGCCTCAAGTTCTTCCATCGCCGAGGGCTGCACGGTCTCGAGGCTGGCCACGCGCTGAATGATCTCCGCGCGGTGTTCGCCAGGCAGATAAGACAACACGTCGGCGGCGACGTCGTATTCCAACACCGACAAGATGATGGCAATCACCTGCGGGTGTTCGCCAGCGATCATGTCGGCGATGGAGCGTGCGTCCATCCACTTGAGGATCTCCAGGCCCTTGCTGCCCTGTCCCGGCATGATCCGAGACAGCACCGAGGTGGCCTTGTCGTCACCCAGGGCGCGTTTGAGCACTTTCTCGACGTAGTCGCCGGTGCCCAGGCCCAGGCTGGTTTGTTTCTTCAGGGTGGCGACAAAGTCGTCGAGCACCACGTTGACGGCTTCCTGCGACAGGTCGGCCACCGACACCATCGCGGCGCCCAGGGCCTGCACCTCTTTCGGGTTCAGGAAGCGGATGATTTCAGCGGCCTGCTGCTCGCCCAGGAGCAGCATCAGCACCGCGGCGCGCTGGGTGCCGGTGAGGGCATCGAGCTCGGCGCGCAGTTCCTCGGTCATGAGGAAGTCTTCGGCGTTGGGCAGTCCGTCAGCGCCCGCCTTCGCGTCGGCGGGCTTGGCGTCTTTGGCTTCGTCTTTTTGGGTGGCCATCGTCGTTCTCCGGCGGTCGTCAGGCGACCTTGATCATGCCCTTGAGCACGTTGGCCACACGGCCCGAGTCTTCGGCCACCAGCATGCGAATCAGAGCGACCTTGTCGTCGTAGGTGTTGGCGGTGTCCAGCATGTCGATGGAGATGCTCGAGCGCTTGGGCTTGAGCTTGGCCTTGATCTCCTCCAGGGTCTCGCCCTCCCCCAGCTGGATCATGCGCATGTCTTCCTCGGACAACTCGCCATCGGCCAGCACCTTCTGGGCCTCGGCTTCTTCCTCGGCGGCCTTCTTGTCGGCGTACATGGCACGCATGATGGGGCGGATCACGACCATCAGGAAGGCCAGGAACAGGAGGGCAATCAGGCCGCTCTTGAACGCCAGATGGACATCGCGTTCCAGGTACCAGGGGGTGGGCGGAACCGGCACGTCCGGTTCGAAACGCGCGGGCACCACCGAGACCAGGTCGCCGCGCTTGTCGTCGAAGCCGACGACGCCACGCACCAACTGGGTCATGCGCTCGAGTTCTTCCGGCGTGTACGCAATCGATTTGGGTGCGTTGGGCGCCGGAGCCGAGGCACCGGGTGCCGGTGCGGGGGCTGGACGTTCATTCACCACCACGGCCACGCTCACGCGCTGCACACCGCCGGTGGCATTGCGCACATGACGCACGGTGCGATCGAGTTCGAAGTTGCGTGTGCTGCGGCTGCTGCTGGTCGACAGGCCCTCGGTCGCACCCTTGGTCGGGTCGGCTGCGGTGCCGCTGGCGGTCGCGGCCGGCTGCGGGGGAGGCGTGTTGGACAGCGAGCCCGGCACACCCTCGGCGGCGCGCTTTTGGCCCTTGTCTTCGGCCAGCACCTCAGAGCGCGTGCGCGGGCCCTTGTCGCGGTTGTCGAAGTCCTCGGTGGTGCTTTCGATCTGGGTGAAGTCCAGGCTCAGGTTCACCTGGGTGCGCACGTTGGCATCGCCGACCAGAGGCGCCAGCAACTGCTGGATGCGGTTACGGTACAAGTCCTCGAGCTGCTGCTTGTGCGCGCTCTGGGCGGCGGTCATCCCCAGCTTGAGGTCGCCCGCCGACTCCGTCATCAGTTTGCCCAGGTTATCGACCACCGCCACGTTGTCCGGGGTGAGATAGGGCACGCTGGAAGACACCAGGTGCACGATGGCCTGCACCTGCGAGGCGGAAATGGCACGACCCGGGTGCGGGGTGATCACCACCGACGCCTTGGGGGCCACGCGTTCGCGCATGAACACGCTCTGGCGCGGCGTGGCCAAATGCACCCGCGCGCTCTGAATGGAGCCAATCTGCATGACGGTTCGCGCGAGCTCCTGCTCCATCGCGGCGTTCACACGTACCTGCTCCATGAACTGACTGGTCGTCATCGACGACTGGTCCTTCAGGCCCTCCAATCCGACGGCACCGGTCTTGGGCAGGCCCTGCGAGGCCAGGAAGATCCGGGCCTCATGAAAGCGATCGGCCGGCACAGTGAGCTGGCCGGTTTGCCCGTCGATCTTGGGCTTGAATTCGGCGGTCCGCAAAGCGTCGAACGCCGACTGCTGGTCGGCATCAGACAGGCCCGGCATGATGGGCCGATACGGGGTGGCCTGCATCCACACATAGATCAAGCCAAACACGATCATCGCCATGACGACGACGAAGGCCGGCAAGGCGCGCCGCACGGCGGGCTGTTGCACGACACGACGCACACCGGCGAGCAGTTCGCTGCCGGACGTGGTGGGAACCAGCGCAGTGCCGGCAGGCGCGGGCGCGCCATCTGTCGTGGTCACAAGAGCCTGAGGCGCCCCAGGCGCGCCCGGGTTGCCGGTCGTGGCAGCGCCCGCGGGCATGGTGGCAGTAGCAGTGGCCATGGCGTGTGTCTCGTCTCAGATAAGGGTTAAACCGGCATGTTCAGGATGTCCTCATAGGCCTTGAGCACCTTGTTGCGTATCTGCAAGGTGGCTTCAAAGGCCAGGGACGATTTCTGCATGCCCAGGACCACATCGGTCAGCGGCACGCCTTCGCCGCGCTCGTAGGCGGCTTGCAGGCTGCGGGAGTTGACCTGTGCCTCATTGACCTGCGAGATGGCCCCCTTGACCAGGTCAGCGAAGCCGGCCTTGCCGGTGCCCTGGGGCCCTTGCAGACCCTGCAGGCCAGAGGCCAAGGGCGACACCGGCGCCTGCACCTCGCCGCCGGCCTGAGCCTGCAGCGCGCGCATGGTGTGCAGCATGGACTGAATATTGGCTGCGGAAGTGGCGCGCTCAATCATGCAACGCTCCCTTGGAGGTCAGCTTGCATGGACAAACCCTGCGCGCGTAGCTGCGCGAGCTTGTAGCGCAGCGTACGCGGGCTGATGCCCAGACGCTGGGCGGCCTCGTTGCGGCTGGAGGTGGCGGCCAGGGTGGCCAAGATGATCTGGTGTTCGTTCTGGCGTACGGCGCTTTGCAGGTCAGCCGGCGTCACAGACGCCTGCATGACGGGCTCGGGCTCGCAGGCCTCCAGGGGCGCCATCGCAAAGCTCGGGGCCGCAACCGGGGGGACGAAGGTGTCAGCGGCCTGAGGCGCGTGAAAGGTCGACGCCGTCAAGGGCTCTTCGCCCAGCCAGTCGTCGAACATGAGTTGTGCCGGGCCGATGACGCCGTCGGGGCTGATCACCACCGCGCGGCGCATCACGTTTTCCAGCTCGCGCACATTGCCGGGCCAGCCGTATTGCACCAGCATCTGTTGGGCCTGCGGTGTGAATTGCCATTCGGCGCCAGGGCAGCGATGCCCGCTGACGAATTGCACGGCCAAGGGAAGGATGTCGCCAGGGCGCTCGGCCAAGGGCAGCAGGCGCAGGCGGAAGGTGGCGATTCGGTAATACAGGTCTTCGCGGAACTCACGCGAGGCGATGGCCTGGCGCAGGTCGCGGTTGGTGGCAGCCACCAGGCGCACATTGACCGGCACCGCAGACTCGGAGCCCAGGCGCGTGACCTGTCGCTCCTGCAGGACCCGCAGCAGCTTGGCCTGCAGGTGAAACGGCATCTCGCCGATTTCGTCCAGGAACAGGGTGCCGCCTTCGGCTTGTTCAAACAGGCCCTTGTGCGCGCGCTGGGCGCCGGTGAAGGCGCCCTTGTCATGGCCAAAGAGCTGGCTTTCGATCAGTTGCTCGGGCAGGACCGCGCAATTGACGGCCACAAAGGGACCGGCGCGTCGGGGGGAGGATTCATGGAGGACCCGGGCCATCACCTCTTTGCCGGCGCCGGTGGGGCCCACGAGCAAGGTGGTGACATCCGCCGCAGACACGCGCTGGGCCAGGGCCAGCAGCTGGCGGCTGGCGGGATCGACGAACACGGCGCGGCGCACGGCGGCCTTGGCGGGGTTCGTAGGGCAATCGACAGTCGTTGCGGTCATCACTCGGCTTCCTTGAAAAGGGTATGTCCGGTGACGTATCGCAACGCCCGTGCCACATTGGAAACCAGTTCCTAGTGACTCACTTTGGATCCGCTTGTAATTCTCTTGTTTTCAGTCTGTGTGTCGGAAAGCCGAGGGGCTTGCCGGCATTTCGACAGCGAGGCTGTCGGACGACCATCACGCCACGCACGGGCCCTGCGGGGCACTCGACGCGCGGGCGTACGTCTGCAACGGCGCGCGCGGGCGCGCGGTCCGTTGCAGCGTGCGAGAGCGTTTACTTCAGGAGGGTCAGCACCGTTTGCGGCAGCTGATTGGCCTGGGCGAGCATGGCCGTGGCGGCCTGCTGAATGATCTGCGTTCGGGCCAGGTCGGTCGTCGCAGCCGCGTAATCGGTGTCCATGATCCGGCTGCGGGAGGCAGCGGTGTTCTCGGAGACGCTGGTCAGGTTGTCCGCCGCGTAGGTCAGGCGGTTGATCTTGGCGCCGAGGTCTGCACGGAAGTCGTCCACCGTCGCGATGGCAGCGTCAAGCAGATCCAGTGCGCTCTGCGCGCCGGACTGGGTTGTGACAGAGCCCCCACTGATTCCTAACTCAGTCGCGTCAAGACTGATGAACGTCGCCGAAATGGTGTTACCCGACGTACCTTCAATCCCGACTTGGAAGTAGACCACGCCCGACACGCCGATGGCACCATCGGCCGAGGTGTCGAACACGTTCATGTCGTTCCACTTGGTGTTGTCGGAGATGCGGGTGATTTCATCGGCCAACTCCTCGTATTCGGCCTGTAGCGAAGAGCGGTCGGTGTCCGAGTAGGTATCGTTGGCCGCCTGGACCGCCAACTCGCGCATGCGGTGAATCATGTTGGTCACTTCCTGTGTCGCGCTTTCTGCGGTCTGCAACAGGGAGATGCCGTCGTTGGCATTGCGAATCGCCTGGTTCAAGCCGCGGATCTGGGCGGTCATCTTGTTGGTGATGGCCAGGCCGGCGGCGTCGTCGCCCGCCGAGTTGATGCGCTTGCCCGTCGACAGCTGCTCCATCGCCTTGCTCAAGGCGCGGTTGTTCACAGCCATGGCACTCTGTGCCACCAGGGACTGCACGTTGGTATTGATCACAGACATGGTCTTACTCCTTCAAATTTCTTTTCCAAAACCGGCAGGAGTTCTGCTCCTGTCCGTCCTGCCAGGTTTCCGTTTCAAGGAGCCAGCGCTGTCCGCGCCGGCAGTACGGGCGGCAATCACTTGCCGGCACGCCTCGGCACCGGGGATGTACGCAATCAGCATGCCAAGTCTGTCGACCCGGGCCTCCAGACCGAGGCTCGACCCCGCCTCCCTCTCTGAAGAAGCGGTCTGTCAGAAAAGCGGCGCCCGCGACTGGCTTGGAAATTGCAACCCGGCAAGGACGGCAACGAATTGCCACCCGGAACGGAGATGCCATGACCTTGACACCGAAAATGCACGCGACGCTTACTGCACTCAACACAGCGTTGATCACCCGCGACGAGGGCAAGCTCCACCGATGCCTGGAAGACGCCGACTTGTCAGAGCTCCTGTCCGAGGCCACGATCTGTGAAGTGCGTGCGCGCAACAAACAGGCCATGACCTTGTTCCTGTGCACCTTGGCTGTCGCCAACGAGGTGGACGCAGGCAGCGCACAGTTCTGGCTGGACTGCCATCAATCCGTGGCGAAGCGAGAACTCCAGGGCGGTCTGGCCGCCCTCCCCCCTACCTATATCGTGCGTCGACTGATCGAGGCCGCCATCCGCGACAGCGGCCTGCACAAGGCACAAATGAAGTCGGCGTCGGGCAAAGCCTCGGACTGGCACCACGCCTTCGAACTCGCCCTCGACCTGCGTGACTGGCCCTCGGCCCACTTGCTGCTGGAAACCCTCCTCGCCCGTCGCCCGGACGAGCTCAACCTGCTGCTGATTGTCCGGTGCCTCACCGACCGCCACTCGGTCTATGTCAACATGAACGAGCAGGCCGAGGCAGAAGTGGATGTCGACTACCTCAAGCTCAGTGACATGTATGCCATGCTGATTCGCTCCGTCCAAAAGGCCAAGGCCCACGATCTTCTCGGAACCCTTCGCCACTTCCAGGCCGGCTGCCTGGAGACGGCAGGCCACTTCGAAGAAGCGGTCCGCGTTCTGCGACAGGTCGATGTCCCCGGTAGCAAGATCAAAACGAAGATCAGCATTGCCCGATCCCTCTGCAAGGGCGGCCGTATGCCTGAAGCGATTGCGCAGCTCGATGACATCCTGAGTAATTTCAGCTTCAACAAAACGCGACATGAACGCGACGAATCGCAGGAGGCCGTAGCGCCCAAGCGCAAAGAGCCCGCACGCTTCGACGTGAACCGCGCCTCCGAGGCCTTGCGCAGCCTTGCCCAGATATTCAAGGACAACGGACACCAGTTCTTCCTCGTCTCAGGCACCCTTCTGGGCTACGCCCGCGAGGGTCAATTCCTGTCGCACGACAAAGACATCGATGTGGGCGTGATCGGGTGGAAAAATCAGTACGACATCTGCCTTGCCCTTCAAAAAAGCGGCGAGTTTTCGTTCTCGCCGACCTTCCTCAAGGGCGACCGCACGTATTACTTGCCCGTGATGCACAACGCCACCTCGCGCTGGATCGACGTCTTTATCTACTACCCCCAGGACGACAAGCTGGTGACGGGCGTTGACTTCTTCTTTGGTCAAAAACAGCGCTTTGCCTTTACCCCCTTCGAACTTCGCCCCGTGAACTTCCTGGGCGTTGACATGTACGTCCCCGACGACATCGAACGTAACTTAGAAGAAAACTACGGAAATTGGAAAGTGTCCGATCCCGCTTACTTGTCGCATCTCGAATCGCCCTCGACCGTCGACAAAGGCAATGCGGACTTTATGGTCACTGCACGTCTGAACGCCTTGTCGGGCCTGCTGTCACAGAAATCGAAGAAAGTCCGTCGGGTTCTGAAAGTGATGCAGAACTACGCCGGCCAGCCCTTGGCCATGTCACCGGACTTGCTCGATCGCTTGTCGAACCTGTGCGACGAAATCGAGCAACCGCAAAGCCTACCCTCCTTAGAGGAAGCCTGTGCCTGACAAACACACCGTGGAGTACGACTTGCATTCGCCGATACAGACGGCCCTGCCCCGGGCCGCCGACTGCTGCAGCGCTGCTTTCTTCTGTACATCGTATCGGAGGGCTCCTGCACCATGAGCATGCCAAAAACCCAGCATAAGGAAATCATGGCGGTCCTCGAGCAGATCGATTTTCATCTCAAGAAAAATGACCTAGCCCAGCTCGAAAAGACGATCAACGAATCCGGGGTCAGCGTCGTGCTGTCAAACGACACGCTGGCAAAGGCTCGCGCAATGCGAAACAGCAACCTGGTGCTGTTACTCACATCCCTGGCAGTCGACGCCGGAGTGGATGCGGCAACGGCAAAGGTCTGGCAGGACATCTATTTGTCCATCAAGGCGAAGCACCTGGTCGGAAAGATAGCGGCGCTTGAGGGCCGGAACATCCTGCGCGCGGCGGTTGAGCGGATCATCGCCGGCCACACGAATGAGTCGACCGCGATGCGTCATGCAAGTGGAAGTGAACAGGAGGCTGTTGACGCTTTCGAACTCGCATGCGACCACACCTACTGGGACCTTGCACAAGACATCCTGACCTCACGAACGCACGATCATACGCAGCTGCGTGCATGCCTCTCGATGGCGAACTCGATCATGAAACGGCAGGTGCGCCTTCGCAATGAAGTGGGGCACAGGTATCTGGCCTTATTCCTGGAACAGATCATCCAATGCGGCGGCACCCGCTTGCCAGTGGAAGTGCGTACATCATTACAGACCCTGATGGCGGGATCTCAACAGAACTCTGGCCAACACGCCTTGGCACTTGACACCTACCGGGCGCTAGATCCGACCCAGAGCAACATGCTGGCGTGCTCCGAAATCGCCCGCGCGCACTGCAAGCTGGGCAACCTCGAGCAGGCCATCGCCTTCATGGATCGCGCCATCACGCTCTTGATCCGCAACAAGTCGGGAAAGGATGGCAGTAAACCCCTACCCCTCATCCTGCAAACACCGGCGGAGGCCAATTACACCGTAGGCCGGGCGACGACGGCACTGCGGGACCTCGCAAATCTTGCCCAGCAGGCCGGACAGGACATTTTTTTGGCCTCTGGAACCCTGCTTGGCTACGCACGCGAGGGCAACCTGATGTCCCATGACAAGGATGTCGACCTGGGAATCATCGGCCATCACGGCGTCACACGAATGGTCCAAAAGGGCCTGGAGAGCAGGCGCTTCCACATTTCCCCTGCCTACCTGAAAGCGGCGGACACCGTCCAGGTCCCTTTCATCCACGTTCCGACGGGGATCTGGATCGACCTCTTTGTCTACCAGGAGCATGAGGGCACCCTCGTCACGGGCGTGGACTTCCAGTTCGGCTACCGACAGAAATTCAGGTTCACCCCCTTTGACCTCGTGCCTCTCCAATTCATGGGAATCCCCTTGCATGTCCCCGCGGATATCGATTTGAACCTCACCGAGAACTTTGGCGACTGGCGCCGCCCGGACCCGAGCTACATCTCGCACCTAGAGTCGCCGTCCACCATGGACAAGGGGGGACTTGAACACCTCCTGACGGCCCGGATGTGGATCATCAAGGCCATCCAGGACGGCAACTTCGTTCGGCTAAAAAAGGCCCTGGACTGCCTGACCCGCTATCCCGACAGGCCCGGCGCGGCGCCAGCGCTGGTGCTGTCCCAGGCTAATACGTACATGGCGCAGGCCCTGGCATCGACGGAACCCGGAAACTCCGGCGAACGATACGGTCGGCCCTGCCAGTCCGACGAACTCGTAGCTCACTGAACCCGGTGGCCGACAAACCCCTTTTTCAACATTTACACGCTACACACGGTAGGAGTAATAGATGACCCACGATGTCGCCTGTATTTTGCTGGCTGCTGGCTCAGGAACCCGGGCAGGCTTTGACCAGAAGAAGCAGTTCGTCCGTATTGCCGGAAAAACACTGATCGAACATAGCCTCGAAGCGCTTCGCAGGAACCTGCCCAAAGCACTCATCTTGGTGATGGCGCCCGTCGATTCCATTGAGAAGGTCGAGCGCATCGTGCAGGGAGACGCTCGCGTCAAGGTTGTCCCGGGCGGCGCCAGTCGGCAAGCCTCGACTCTGCGCGGACTGCGCGCCCTCAAGTCGCACCACCCGCGCAACGTGCTGATCCATGATGCCGCACGCCCCTTCGTTGACGGACGCATCATTCAAGACGTCCTCGCCGCGCTGGAAACGCACGAGGGCGTCGACGTGGCCATTCCGACCTCGGACACCATCGTCATCGAGCGTGACGGCTTCATCGAGCAAATACCCAAGCGCAGCCACATGCTGCGCGGCCAAACGCCTCAAGCCTTCCGGTATGAAGGCCTGCTCGGCTGCTACGAAGCGCTGGATGAATCCAGGCTGGGGCAGTTCACCGACGACTGCGGCATCTTCCTGGCCTGCAATCCGAACGCCAGTATCCGCATCGTCGAGGGTAGCGAGGAGAACATCAAGATCACCCACCCCATCGACATGATCCTGGCAGACGAAATGTTCCGCCTGCGTTCGAGCGCCCTGACCATGGACCAGCCGGGTGTCGAGCTGCGAGACAAGCGGGTTTTGATCTTCGGCGGCACAAGGGGGATCGGTCATGCCATGGCCGAGATCATGCGTGCCGGCGGCTCGCAGGTGATCGCCCGCTCCCGCGAGAACGGCTGTGACATCACCCGCGCGCACAGCGTGGAGGACGCCTTCGACGCCGCCGTGGACCAAATGGGCGGCGTGGACATCGTGGTCAACGCGGCCGGCCTGCTGCAACATGGCAAGCTCTATCAACAGACTTTAGACGAGGTGAACAACCAAATCGACGTCAACCTCAAGGGGACGCTGCACATCGCGCGCGCCGCCTACCCGTGGCTCAAGGCCAGTCAGGGCTCGCTGCTGCTCTTCGCCTCATCGTCCTACACCCGGGGGCGTGCCGATTACGTGACCTACTCAGCCACCAAGGCCGCCATCGTCAACCTGACACAGGGCCTGAGCGAAGAGTGGGCGCAGGACGGTATCCGGGTGAACTGCATCATCCCGGGCCGCACCGACACGGAGATGCGGCGCAGCAACTTCAAGAATGAAGTGCAGACCACCTTGGCCAGCCCCTACGACGTGGGGCTGACAGCAGTCAAGACCTTGGCCACCGCCATGACCAGCCAGATGATCCGCTGCTGATCCGTTTTCAGTGGAGTTCCCCATGATCGAAACCAAAGAGCGACCAGCCGTCCAGCAGCTGCAGGCCCCCGACGAAAAGAACGTCCAAGTCTTCCAGATCTTCTACGATGCCAAAACCCGCGACCTGGTCAATCCGGGCTTCACGCCCTTTGACAACTCGCTCAACGAGCGCCCCGATTGGCGTGAATTCTGGTGCTTTCGTGCGATTTGGCGCGAGCAGCGGGACAAGCTGAAACCCGAGGATTTCCTGGGCGTGTTCTCGCCGCGCTTTCAAGAGAAGACCGGCCTGTCAGCCCACGAAGTCCATGATGCCGTCAAGGGAAGCACCAAGAGCGTGATCAGCTTCTCGCCCCACCTGCACCACATAGCACTCTTCAAAAACCATTTCGAGCAGGGCGAAAAATGGCACCCAGGCCTGACGCGTACGATGACAGCCACACTCGCCTACCTGGGTGTCCCCTTTGATTGCAGCGCCACACTGGGCACGTTCAGGAACACCATCTTCAGCAACTACTTCGTTGCCCGCGTGTCGGTCTGGGATGAGCTTATGGCCCTCGGCGAAGGCCTGTTCGACGCCGCTGAGAATGGCCCACCTCCCCTGCGACAAGAATTGTGCAAGGACGTTCCCTATTTTCGAGGGCCGGTTCCGATGAAGGTGTTCATCTTCGAGCGGATGATTTCCGTGCTGATGTGGCATCACCAAATGGATGCCGCGCTGGGTATGGATATCGACCGATGGGCACAGATCAAGAAAATTTCCCCGCAGCTGATGGCGCGCTACCTCACTCTCGACGCACTCAAGTCGCAGTACCTGTCCACCGGGCAAGCCCCCTACCTCCGGCAATACACCGAGCAGCGCGGTGAACTGTTGAAGCTGCAGGTTTCGGTGTCCTGAGGCACGCACCCTCACCCAGAAGATTTCACCCATGAACCTCTCGATCGCCTCCGACCACGTGGTGCGGGCCATGGACTTCGCACGCCTCCTCGATCGCCACCCGCAGGCGAAGCTGCTGTCACTGGACTGCTTTGATACCGTGCTCTGGCGTAAGGTCGCCGATCCCAAGCAGGTGTTTCAAGAACTGCAGGACGAGCCGCTACATCGCGAATACGGCATCACTGCCGGCATCCGGGTGAAGGCCGAGCGCCAGGCCCGCAAGGCGCGCCAGCGGCAGGATGGCAAAACGGAAGTAACCATCGAACAGATCTACGCACATGCCCTTCCCGATGCTGCGCCCGACCTGATCGAGCGCCTGATCGACGCTGAGCTGCAGGTAGAGGAACGCCACCTCTTCGCCTTCCGCCCGGCTGTAGAACTGATTCGCCAAGCGCGCGAGCGCGGCCTGCCGGTGGTGATGGTCAGCGACATGTACATCCATGCGCACCAGCTACAGCGGCTGGTCGAAACCTGTCTGCAACGTGTCGGCCTCGAGCGGGGAATTGATGCGTACTACACCTCGGCCGATGCCTGCCAGGGCAAGGGTGAGGGTCTACTTTTGAAGGTGGCGCAAGCCCACGGTGTCCCCGCTGCGGATATCGTCCACCTGGGTGACAACCTGAAGGCTGATTACGCCGGGGCCCGCGCCTGCGGTCTGCAGGGCTACCACTTCCATCGGTTCCCAGATGAGCTATCGACCTTCATGCGCAGCAACCAGGAACTGCAGCGCGTGGTAGCCCCTTCCACGGCCGGTCGCCAAGCATTGTGCAGTAGCTGGCATGCGCCATGGGCAACGCTTCCGCCAGCGAGCAACATCCAGGAGATGCTCGGCTGGTACTACCTGGGGCCAATCATTGGCGGTTTCGTACGTGGCCTGCTGGACCATCTTGCTGGCCGAACGTCCCCGTCCGGATCCACGAAGCTGGTCTTCATGATGCGCGATGGTCACCTGCCGATGAAGGCCTATGCCGCCGTCGAAGCGCTCGGCTTGGGCGCGAAGGGCGCGACCACGCATCGGCTGGACATCTCGCGCGTCGTCGCCATCGGCATCCGACTGGTCACCGCCGATGCGGTGCACGAATTCCTCGAGACCCATCGCACCGAGCTGCGCCCCTCCGAGATGCTGCGCCAGCTGGCCTTCGGCGAAGATCCACAGGCATTCTTCACAGGCATCCCTGACCTCGCGCAGCTGGGATGGAGCGAGTTCTGCCGTACCGTCCTTTCCGCGCCGGTGCTCTCGCGAATCACGGCCAACGCCAGGACCCAGCGCGAGCGCTTTCTGCGTCACATCAAGGTGCAGGTTCAGCCCGAACCGCAGGACCGCATCGTGCTCGTCGACCTGGGCTATGCAGGCACCATCCAGGACCGTATCGAGACCATCCTGGTCGACCACTTCGATTGCGAGGTCGAAGGCTACTACTTCGCACTCAAGGACAGCGACCGTGCGGCTCACCGCAAACATGGTCTGATCCGCGCCGCTGATTACTCATCGGAGGTGCTGGAGCTGCTGACTGCGCAAATCCAGGTCTTCGAGCAGTGGGTGTGCAGCAGCCAGGGCAGCACTGTGGCGTACGACGCGGCAGGCCGGGCCCAGCGCGAACCCTTGACCGCCTCGGAGGAACAGCGGCGCTTGCGAGATCAGATCCAGACGGCCAGCCTCGACTTCGTCAACGCAGCTTTCCGGGACTACTTGGACATCGATCAACCCGCGCACGAGACCGTGAAGGAGACGGCCGGCCGGCTCGCCCGCCTGCTGTTGCAGCCGACTCCACAGGAGATGGCCTTGCGCTCCCGCTTTGCGCACGACGTCAACAACGGCACCCTGCGTACCCGACCGCTGACGAGCCCGGCGGTGTCGCGCGATGCCCTGTTGCGCGGCGGCCTCATCAGCTACCGGCCGGAAACGCACAAGGTCTTCACAACCGACCTGCAGGCGGTTCATCCCATGCTTGCCGGGTTCAGCCTACTGAAGCAACGCTTCGGCCTGACTTATCGGCTGGGTGACTTTCAGGACCGAGGCCTGGCTTTCAAGGGCGTGGTCGCTGAGGGTCAGGACTTCCGTAACGTCGACATCACCTCGTTCGTCACGCATGATGGCTACCGCATGGCCCTGGTCAAGCTGACCCAGCGCACCACGGCGGTCGGCATCAACTTGGGTCGCATCTGCAAGTGGGCCAACATCCACAGCGTGGCCGTAGTCGCCTTCGCCGACATCCTTCGCGGCCCAGGCTGGAAACCCCGGCTGGATGCGATCAACCGGATGCAGATCATGGAGGGCGAGCCAGTAGAACCGCAGCTGATTCGGTTCGACAGCCCGGACGGCTTCCTGCACGTCAACCTTCAGGGCTTGCCCGAGAGCGTAGACGAGCAGGTTCTCGCTCTTCTTTATCGACCCGTGGCCGATTGGAAACTCTCGGATGCGCACCCTACCGGTGCCTCCCGCGCAGCCCGCGAAAAATCGATGCAAACATCTGCCATCAGCGCATGAACAAGATGACCTCCCTTCACACGTCCGCCCGCCTGCACCTAAACCAGGACACCGCGGCGGCGACGATGTACCGGGGGATTCCGTCCGCACAACGCAGCAACTTGCCGGTTGCCTCAGATGCCTCCGCCCGCGTGCTGTGCCTTCCCATCTACCCGGCGCTTGGGAACTTCGACGTGCAGCGCGTCATCGATGTGATCCGCACTGCTCGCGCCTAACGAAAGGCCTGTGCGCCCCGGACCACGCGCAGCATTGCGGGCGCGGTGCAGGGTGAAAACTTGGCTTCGCAAGGGTACGCCATGAGGCAGCAGACCCATTAGCCTGTGCGTATTCCCGTCTTGGTACAGGAACGAAACTGACACCGGACCTGCCAAGTGTTTCCACCCGCCAGATGCACCACAAAAAAAATGCCAGTCAGCTTTTAACTGACTGGCATTGCCCCTAAGGGCGCTTTCTCATTCGCTCGCGTTTTACTTGAGCAACGTCAGCACCGTCTGCGGCTGCTGGTTCGCTTGCGCCAGCATCGCGGTGGCCGCCTGCTGAATGATCTGCGTTCGAGCCAGGTCAGTCGTTGCCGACGCATAGTCCGTGTCCAGGATCCGGCTGCGGGACGCGGCTGCGTTTTGCGAAATGCTGGCGAGGTTGTCCGCCGCATAGCCCAGTCGATTGATCTTGGCGCCCAGGGTCGAGCGGAAAGTGTCGACCGTCGAGATGGCATCGTCCAGCGCGCTCAAAGCCGACTGTGCGTCCGCTTGGGAAGTCAGGCTCAGGCCACTGACCGCTAGGGTGCTCGCATCGATCTCCTCGAACGTCGCCGAAATCGTCGAACCCGTGTCACCATCAATCCCGACCTGGAAGGTCACCGCGCCGGATGTGCCAATCGCACCGCTGGCAGCGGTATCAAACACATACATGTCGTTCCACTTGGTATTGTCCGAGATGCGTGTAATTTCATCAGCCAACTCGTCATACTCGGTCTGCAGGGCAGAACGGTCCGTATCCGAATAAGTGTCGTTAGCCGCCTGCACTGCCAATTCACGCATGCGCTGGAGCATGTTGGTGACTTCCTGGGTCGCGCCTTCGGCGGTCTGCAGCAGCGAGATGCCGTCGTTGGCGTTACGCACCGCCTGGTTCAGACCGCGGATCTGCGCGGTCATCTTGTTGGCAATCGCCAGGCCAGCGGCGTCGTCGCCCGCCGAGTTGATGCGGCGGCCGGTAGACAACTGTTGCATCGCATTGCTCAAAGAGCGGTTGTTGACAGACAGGGCGTTTTGCGCCACCAGGGACTGTACGTTCGTGTTGATCACAGACATGGTCTTACTCCTTCAAATGTCATTTCAAAAGGTTGGCAGGAACCGTTAGGAGTAGGACCTGCCCGTTTCCACAGAAAGCCGAATTCGATTTCCTGTTAGGCGATGAATCGGTTTTTTCAGAAAGCGCTTGAGGCTTTTGCTGAAAAATTTCTTCGCTTAGATGCGTTCATCCTGAAGAAGACCCTTGACGTCTTCCAAGTGATGCGCCACACGCAACAGCGCTTCGTCGGGGAACTGGCGAACGACTTTGCCGGTCTCGCTGTTCTTCACGGTGACGACTGTTCTGTCGGCTTTTTCGTCGACGCTAAAAGACAAGGCCCGCCCGTCAGTACGCATCTGTTGATTGATGCGTTCAATCGCGTCGCTCAGCTCTCGCTTGCGTTGCTGCGGGTCCAGGGTCAGGTCTGGCTTCTCGGGAACCACCAGCTTCACGGCGGGGGATGCGTCGGCCACGCCCGCTGCCTTGAGCGTCGTGGCGGCAGAAGGCCGCATCGCAGGTGCGGATCCAATCGGCAGGTTGCTGTCAGTGCTCATGTCGAGTCCTTTCAAGGCCACTTACTCAGCGCGAATGCGCAGGCGATGGCCTAAGACCTCCCCATTCAAGAGGAGGTCCTTTGGGAATCGGACACCCAGCGGAAAACTTTAATGCGTACTTACGTGCTCACTAACGATTCTGAGCATTCATCGCATCCATGCTGTTGGTGAGACTGTCGCGAGTGCTGTTGCTGCCACTCACGATGTTGTCCATGGCGGTGAACTGCCGGATGTAGCGCTCCAGGACTCTTTGCATGCGCTCCTTGAGTTCGGCCAGGCGCTCTTGCTGGGCCTCCAGCTGGCTCGACGCCGTCCGGCTTTGCTCGTCGATCAGCCCCCCCGACTTGATCATGTCGGTCAGGGTGCGCACTGCCTCGCCGGCCATGCCGGCGTCCACACCGCCGTATTCACCCTTGTTGTTGCGGGCGGCGGTGAACATGGTGAGCACTTCCTCGAAGCGCGCATCGAGCTGCTCGACCAGCTTGTCTTCTTTCAGGATCAATTTGCCATCGGAGCCGATGCTCAAGCCCACATCGCGAGGCGCCTGAATCGTCGTACCCGGTGTGTTGGAGTCTTCGGTGATAAACCGATTGGCCATGCGGCGAACGGTCTGGAGCAGCGTGCTGCCCGCAAGCACACCGCCATAGGTTTCGACGTCGCTGTCCCGATCCCCCAGAATCTTGATCGAATCCTGGAAGGCGTTATAGGCCGTGACGAAATCCTTGATCTTGGAGACCACATCGGCGGTTTGACGCTCCAGGGTCACGCGCTCCGTGGTGGAGGTGATGTCCTTGAGCGTGAGGGTGACGCCATCCAGAACATCCGAGATGGTGTTGCTCGAACGCGTAAGGGACACTCCATCCAGGGTGAAGGCGGCATCGCGTGCGTCCTGAATGGCCGTGCCGAAATCCACATCGGATGCGGAGGACGTCAAGGTGAAGGCCTCACCATCGGGTCCTGTGACCGAGACATACACGGTTGTTCCGGTGCCATCCGAATTGGTCACACCGGTGTCGATCAACTGTGCGCGCAGGCCAGTCCCAGAGCCGTTGATCGCCCCGACAATGCCAGCGGGCGTGGGCCGT
>JACCED012402596.1_pt1 | contig 16672 bp, 12 predicted proteins | sample 7455021 | NCBI WGS metagenome assembly JACCED01 (sample SAMN15323456, study PRJNA562643) | freshwater metagenome | isolation source: river surface water | place: USA:Blue River Watershed | collected 2017-08-19 | reverse complement strand
TTGTGACATATTTTGCCGTTGTGACATATTTTGCCGCCTACATGGGCACGGAGGGATAGATGGCGGCATTGGCCAATGCGCCGTGATGGCTGCGCAAGGAGTCTCCGAGGAACATGGGTTTCACGCCCCAGACGGGTGCGCGCGATGGCACTTTCCAGAAGGCGATGAATGGGGCGGGAAGCATGGCGGCCAACGGCGACGATGATGGGGCTGATGGGGCCGCCGCGGTTGCAAGGGAAGCAGCTTTGGGGTCGGCAAAGGGATGTGTCTCGGAAGAAAGAGCCAACAGGAGACAGTTGCCCAAGAAGGTGTCCGTCTTCAACACTTCCGCTTCCGACAAGCAGGTGATCCATCGAAAGGCGGGGCGTTCCGCCAGCGCGCGGTGTGGAATCCATGCTCCGTAGAGATCACGGTGCAGCGCGATAGGTGTGCGCGCCATCCAGTGTTCCGGCAACACGGGGTCGTCGTGCAAGGATTGGGTGCCGACGGCGTGGCCGGACACGACACTCAGGCGAGAGGCATGTTCGAGACACCATTGACTGGCTTGGTCCAAGAAGACGGAGGCGTCCGTGGCGTCGCGGGACGTCAAATGTTCCAGGAACTGGCACAATTCCTCCACCAGCGCACTCCCCTTCGGTGCGCCGCACATCTCCAGACTGGGTGCGAACGGCCGTTCGCAGGAAGTGATGCCACGGTTCACGGTTTCGCAAACGAAGAATTCCTTTTGCTGGCGCAGTTGCGCGTCGTGGAGGGGGCGCAGGTTGCGCATGCACACGAAGGACAGGGGACACAGCATTCCGCCGAAGTGGCGCAACAATTTCATCATGCCCAGCTGGCGCAGTTTGGTGAGGAGTGGGTCGGCCACTTTGGCGAGGTCGATCTCCCAGGCAGGTAGCAATTTGGCGAAGGATCGGTCGTCGACGATGCAGATGGTGAAATCGTCTTGGCATCGCTGCAGAATGCTGCGCACGGTGAGGAACAAGTAGGGTTGGTTGAGTTCCATGCTGCTGCGCGATCCAAAACTCTCCCATTGACGGGCGTTGTATTCGTAAGGGATGTGGATCCACAAGATCGGCAAGGTGCTGGCCTCCAGACTCCCGCGGTCCCGGTTCAAGAACTGCTGGATGGCGCGAAAGGTGGTTTGGTCGTCCGTCAGTTGCCATTTTTGGTCGTAGCGGCGATACAGCACCCCCACCGTGGTCAGGATGACCAACCAAAAGATCAAGTTGGCAAAGGGTTGCAAATCCATGGCAACCGTGATAGATGTGGTGGTAGTAGTAGTTGTGGTAGCGGCGGCGGCGTCGGTCGCGATGTGCTATATGGATGCTGCGCGCGTGGAAACAAATGCGTATACTTCCTGTCGCGAAAAAAGAATTCGCGCTGCGACATGCAACCTTTCTCCTTTTTGCTTCTTCTCTCTTCCCATCCCCACCACCCTCTCCGCTTGTCGTCAGAACATCCGAAATCCGGGAATTCCGAAGGAATCTTTGGTGGAAAAGTGTAAATGTTTGGAAATTCGGGGAAGAGTACGGCTGCTTTTGAAAATTGGACATTTAAAATGTCCAAAATGCCACAAGGGCTGAAGTCCGCGCCGTTTCGACAAACATCGGATTTGGACCCCGGGTCGGAAAATGGGGAAACCGTCGACTGCGCACGCAACCTCGTGCGACCATTTGTCGACATTGGACACACCACACCACAAGGACTTCGGCCCAGAATTAGAGGAATTCCTCTAATTTCGAAGGATGGTCGGGGGAAAGTTGGAGGCAACGAATGGATTTTGAGACATTTTGAGACAATTGTCTCAAAAGGATATAGAATCCCTTGTGGGTGTGTTGCGGAGATTGACGAAACGAGAAGTGCTGCGATGCCAAAGGACTGCATAGACTATACTCGAACGTGTTTTTACTTGCTGCATTGCAAGGATGTGCGCGTGTCGGAGTTTTACGTTGGCCATACCACCAATTTCGTGAAGCGCAAGTCGTACCACAAATCCGCGTGCCGCCAGAGTGGAACGCTGCACATTTATGACGTGATTCGCGAATCCGGGGGATGGGACAACTGGGAAATGCTGGAATTGGGATGGTTTTCGTTGCGCGACAAACGAGATGTGCTGCGGAAAGAGCGCGAACTCACTCAAACACATCGCGAACAACGCCACAAAGAGACGGAGGGTCTGTTGGCGTCGGAGGTGCGCGCGCAGCACACCATCCCTGCTGTGCCTGGGACGGTTAACACACAGTTAACCGATTTTGCTCATCTTTTGAGACATTTTCAACCACGTGATTTACCGCGCGGTGTATCGTGTGAACATTCGACCATCGCCCCGCATTGTGCGCACGAGAGCCCATCGCAGTTAACATTGGTTAACCATTTGTTAACACAGAATGAGACATTTCTTTCGGGGCAGGCGTCGGAGACAGCGATTTTTGTGTGCGAGGGATGTCGTCGCCCATACAAGTCGCGGGTGGGTCGATGGAAGCACCAGAAGAAGTGTGTGCCGTGGTCGTCGTCGTCTGTTTCCGCTCCTTCCCCAGTTTCTCCTTCTGCACATTCTTCTTCATCTTCATCTTCATCTTCTTCTTCATCTTCTTCTTCTTCTGCTGCTTTTTCGTCGTTGTCGCCGCCGTCCGCCACGATGACAGAGCAGATTACGCCGCATTTGATCGTGAACATGTTGGAGCAGAACAAGGAGTTGACGAACATCATTTTAGAGCAGAACAAGACCATCATGGAGATGGCGTCGAAGCAAGGGGTGCACATTCACTCGAACAACATCAACAGCCACAACAAGACTTTCAACTTGAATGTGTTTTTGAACGAGCGCTGCAAGGACGCGATGAACATCCGGGATTTCGTGGAGTCGCTGAAACTGCAACTGGCGGATTTGGAGTCGGTCGGGCGCTTGGGGTTCGTGGAGGGCATCTCCAACATCATCGTGAAGAGTTTGAATTCGATGGATGTGTGCAAGCGCCCGGTGCATTGCACCGACAAGAAACGCGAAACCCTGTACATCAAAGACGAAGATCGATGGGAGCGCGACGACGAACACAAGCGCAAGATGCGCACCGTCATTCAACACGTTGCGGCGAAGAACACGCACCTGTTGCACTCCTTTTGCGAACAACATCCCGAATGTCGCTCCGGCAGCTCCGCGATGTCCGGGCAGTATGACCGCATGGTGTTGGAGTCGGTGGGTGGGAACGATGCGCACACCCGCGAAGAACACGAAAACAAAATCATCCGCAACATCACCAAGGCAGTGTCGCTGGAAAAAGGTGGCCAGAAAGCGTTGTTGGAAGCGGTGGCAGTGGCGGATGGTGCTGGTCCTGGCGGCGGATGGTGAAGGTAGGGGGGGGGAAACGCTTTTTTTTTCTGCAGGGAAATGTATACATACACACATACAGTCCCAACGTTGTCCACATCATTGAACACGGAGAAGCAGAAGAAGATGTCAAGCGGAGAGCCTCCTTCCAAGAAAAAGCGAATTGCACCAATGCAGTTTGTGCCAGCACAGGTTGTCCCTGCTACTGCTGCTGAAAACACTGAAACCAATGCGCCGGCGCAAGTTATTCCTGCTGTTGTAGAGGCGCAGCCATCACACCCGGCGTTCGCAAAAGCAAATGAGGTCAAAGATGACGGAGAAGGCTACCGAATTCAAGCTGCGCCGGCCCATTTCACGGATGCCGAGAAGACTGCGTTTGAATACCAGCAGCTGATGCGCATGTATTTTGCAGACGAGAATCTGACAAAGCATTTGCCAGGCACCGACAAAACGCAGATGCAACAGATACAACATGCGAGAATGACCTTTCGTGAGAACATGTTGGCGTTGGGGGAAACTGACATGGTGAACAAAATTGCCGCATTGGAACAAGAGATTGATCGTTTTGACACGATGTATCGACAAATGGCTGCACATAAGACAGGTCAAACTGTTCTGAGTGACGAGGAGTTTGCGACGTTGGAACAACAATTGGCGCAGCAACAAACACGCATCGGTGTGTTGGTGGATGAGTTGATGCAATTGCACGAGGAGATTGGCTCCAAATTGGCGACAAAAGCAATACAGTCTGTGCAAGCAAGTGTCCGGGAACAAGAGTCGATCATGAACGCCATGTACGACAATCGGAGGTCATTGAAAAAAATATTCGAGTCCGCACTTCCCAGAGGCGCAAATCTCACACCCGAACAGCGTAATGATTTGGAGTTGATCGAGAAGCAGATACACGTGCTGAATGAACAAAAGGAAGAAATGATGGCATTGATGGGCAACATCAAAAATGTGTACGAACAGAAGGTGAAGGACATCACGTCTGATGTCCAGACATTGAAGAATAGAGCCGCGTACAACAAGGTGAGCGACTTTACCAACTTTAACAAAGACGCATTGTACGCACACACGATGAATGTCATGGGCATGAACACGAGAAGGGGTGGGCGTCGTCGTCGCTGGCGTGGCGCAATCAGTCGTCGCTACCGTCGTGGTGCTCCACGCAAAACCACCCGCCGCCATAGCTTGCGTCGTTGTCGAACGAAGCGCCGCGGCAACAAACGACGTCGTTGTTCGCGACGTCGATGAACTTCCGCGACACAGATTGCATGCACACATCCTCCATTGAGCAAACTATCGCTCGCTCTCGACAGCTTCAAATGATGAAAAAAACGGGTGGCGGGCCGTTTTTTTCAACGATGGTTGGTGGAAGGGATGGGTGCGGAAAAAAGTGGAAGGAAGAAGGAGGGGGGACAATGTGCGGAGTGTGTAGATGGATATGATGAAGGAAGAAAGAAACGGTGTATGCGGTGTGAAGTGGAACAGAGTTAAGTGGTTACATAGATGCTACGATACAGGGAAGGAAGTGGGTAACTGGATGCTGTGCTGCTGCTTTTGCTGCTACTGCTTTTGCTGCTACTGCTTGGCGTTGCCGAGGGTGAGGTAGAATTTGCCACATGGATGTTGAGGGTTGCAGATGGTTGCGAGTCGATTTTTGGCGCGGCGATTGGCAATGGTTTGTGCTCCCACACCGTTGTTGCTGGCGCGATATTCGTTGAAGACAGTGGTGGTGGAAGAGGCGCAGGCTCCGGGAAAGAAGCGGGTGGAGCGTCGCGCGCCAACCCCCAATTGTTTCTTGACCAGGAAGCCTGGAAATCCAACCGATTTGCCGTACCAAAATTGTCCGTTGGGCATCGTGAATGCGCGAAAAAAAAAGACAAAGAACGACAAAGAACAACAAAGAGCGTGGATATGTTGCCGCCGGAATTTAATTTTTTTGCGCAATGCGGCAATGGTGGTCATTGTGCACACATTGAAATGGCATTGCGCAAAAATAACAGGGAAAAGAACACCCGCATGGGGTGATGATACTAGAGTGCGGTGGAGTTTCACGCGATGCGTCGTGTTGGAATTTCTTTGGACACGATGTAGATGGAATTTTCGGTGATGACGATGAATTCGTTGTCCGCGCGGTACATCTTGGCGATGGAGGAAGTGTACTCTTCCGCCGATTTCACCAACATTTTTTCGCCTCCTTCGCGGACGCCGACGGAGGCTGTCTTGTTCAAGGACGGAAGCCAGTAGTCCATGACGATAGGTTTGTCGAGGGAGATGGAGAGACGCAATGCATTGCGGGCTGTCACGTCTGAAGGGATGGGGGTTGCATTGGCAGCGCCATTTGCAGCAGCCGCGTTGGTTGCGGCAGCAGGGTCGGATGCGCCGGTCGTGGTTGCGACGGCGGTGGCCGCAGGAGGAGCGGCGACGGATCGTTTGGAGTGGGCAACAAGTTCAGACATGGCAGTGGTCTACGGTGGATTGTGTTTGATGTGTTTGATGTGTTTGCAATGAGGGAACCGACTGTGATGGGTGTTTCGCAGCGAACAAGAAAAGGGATACTCTGTGGTCGGAAAAAAGAAACAGTGGAAACAACGCGCGCGCCGCTAAAGGGTCGACGATGGAAGTGGGAGGAGATGCCGGCGAAAGACTTGCCAGTACAATTTGGTGGGATTGGCGCCCAACGACCCAACTTCGCTGTCCAGCGCGTGGATGGCCTCGTCACTTGCATTGAATGTGTTGTCGGCGAGGTGGATCGATTCGAATCCCAGTGACAACACGCGGGCTTCCCAGTGGTCGCGCGTCTGGACCAACAAGGTGTTGGTGCGCAGATAGTGTCGAATGGATGCCGCGTGGTCAGCAATCAAGGGTTTGTTGTCCTTGGCGGCCTTGCACATGTCTAACAAATGGTACAATCGGTGTTCCCATTCGATGAGCCAGGTGACCGTGCTGGCGACCGCGTGATGTTCTTTCAGGATGAGCAATCCGCCGGGTTTCAAGACTCGCGTTATTTCGGACAGCGCCTTTTCTTGCACGTCGGGCTTCATGTGGTGCAATGACACCATGCACAACACGACATCTTGCGACGCAGTGGCGACGGTGTCGATGGATTCGTTGTCCCAGAAGCAGTAGCGAATGGTTGGGTGATTGAACAGGTATTGTTCTTGCCAATCCGTGGCAGTTTCAATGCACGTGTACTGCTGGGTTGATTGGAACTCTTCTTGCAGCGCCGCTAACACATTGCCATTCCCTCCGCCGAAATCCAGCAACTGCAACTGTTTCCAGGGGCTGTCGGCAGTCGTTTCCTCTTCCCGAACTGTCGTCGCAGCAGCATTGGCATTGGTGGTATTGGTGTTTCTATTTGCATTGGCATGGCACATGATGATTTCCGCCAGATGACTGGACACAAAATGGTTGCGCTCGGCGGGTTGCTGCGGCGCGGTGTACGTGCGCAGCATCAACGTGTAAATCTGGGTCATGGATTCGATCAGCGTGAGGTTGTGGTTGTAGATGACGTTCATCACCCACTGTTCGTTGTGTTTGCGCCACTGCGCGCTTCGTCCGATTTTGCGCACAATGCGCTGCAGGTTGTCCATGGTCAACGATTTGTGGTCCAAATAGAAGTCCGGGGTGACAAAGTGGTTTGCGGGCCTGGTCGATGTCAGAGGAAGATATTGAGTTCGAGCACGGTTTTGAAATATGGTGATGTCTATGAAATTTCTGTGTTGCACGAACATTGTTGCACTGGAAAACACGTGCACGCGGCCACGGATGGGACAATCCACATCTTTCAGGAAGACGTTCAACCCAACGTACACCCCGCGGGAAAAGATTGCCAACGGACTCACATCCTGATTGCTTTGATCACGGACGAGGTAATGCACTTTGGCGAAGTGGATGGAATCCAGCGATGGTGTTTGCGAATTGCTTTGTTCGAATCGCCACTCCCACGGCATCCCGCAATTTTCCACAAACATGGTGAACAACTTTCTCCACCGGTTGCAGTTTTGGTTCGCACATTCGGCCAATGCCATCAGTGCTCCCACCAGGTTGATTTTTCGTGGTGCACAGTAATGCATTGCTTCGATTGCGAGATTGCGACACAGATTTGATTCCGTCATCAACCACCACATTGCGTGGCGCTCCGAAATAGGTGTCATGAAAAAATCCGGCAGATTCTTGTCCGGTTTGGTTCGATCGAGGAGGTCAAAGCTGCCCCAATTGAACAAAGTGTGTATGTTTGCATGCATTGCTGCTTTTTTGTTTGTTTTTTTTCCGTGTTCGCGTGTGTATCTGTGTGTAGTGTTGATTGTGTGTAGTGTTGATTGTGTGTAGTGTTGATTGTGTGCAGTGTTGATTGTGTGCAGTGTTGATTGAAAAAAAGAAGACTTGGATCAGTCAGTGTGAACAAATTGAGAGTTACAATGATAAGAAACAAGAAACAAGAAACAAGAAACAAGAAACAAGAAACAAGAAACAAGAAACAAGAAACAAGAAACAAGAAACAAGAAAGAATCGACATCCACAAAAAAGATGAAAATGAGAGCATGTTATGCATTGCTTGCACGTTTTGCTTTTCTTCTCGCAGCGGCTTTGGGATTGTTTTTCTTTGGCAAAATTTCGATGAGCAAACTGTTCCCATTCTTTTCTTTCATTTGATAGTTTTTGAAATTTGGATGCAAGAATGCAAATTTGGATTGGTCTGCAAGATACGCAGCAGCTTGAGATTGCAAATGCAAGTGTGGACAAAGTGGGCATGAGAAATGTTCGCGGTCCTTTGCCCACTTTTCTCTGCGAATTTTTCTCATGAGCGCGAATCGTATTCTTCGCCATGGTCCAGGTGAATTCATTCTCGTCACCGCATTTTCCGCAGGATTGACAGTGTGTTCTTCTCGTTCCCATATTTTGTGCAATCTGTCGTAACGTCGTTGCTTGGTGAGCTTCTTGTGTTTTTTGTTGAACTGGGAAACTTTGGTGTTGCAGCTAGACAACTTGGAGAACTTGGAGGAAGACTTTGTGCATGCCGTGGAGGGAGCGTTGGCATAGTTGCGCAATGTGGTGCGAGATTTGCCGTTCTTCAGATTCTTGTCGGTGGATTTCCTGGTGCCTCTTTTGGAGATGGTTCGAGGTTTGGGACACTGCTCCACGACATGACCAGGCTGCCCGAAGCACTTGCTGTCAAATTCATCTGCGAAGTATATGCAATTTTCCTCTTCTGAAGAAAGTTCATGGTGGTTTTCCGTGTCCGCCGCGCCTTCTTCCGTGTCCATGTCTGTGTCCGAAGCTTGTTCATGCAACAACGAATGTGCATTTTCGTATGTGATCTCACTGTTGTCGAGGGGAAATTTTGATTCTTTGTGAGTTGGCGCAAGAAGTGACATTCTGAGTAATTGTGTGTTCAATCGATTCAATCCCGTGCAACAATCGACGGTGATGATTTGTTTAGACAAGTGTGCAAATGTAAAAAATGTAAAAAAATGAAGTTCAGTTTTGGTTTTGTTTTGATTTATTCCTTTACACATTCAAGTTTAACATGCTGAATACAAAGTTATGCGATGGCAGATGACACAAGCATGGAAATGATGTCATGCGAGACAAAGGGTGACAGATCCACGTGCTCGTTGGATAACGATGGAGGGGATCGAGAAGAGGCAGATGAAGGAGAGGATCGCACTGGCTGCAACAGTGGTAGGAGGCAAGGTTCTTCTTCATCGACAGAGACTCGTTGCACTTTCGCCAAGGGAACTGTGCTGGTGTACTCTTGCATGTCTTTGCTTCTTGCACGCTTGTTTTGTGGTGTGGATGTCACGATGTTTTTGGATTTATTCTCTTTGTTTTGGATGTGGGTTTCGTCGTGGCTTTCCAATTTGAAGGTCAGTTTGCGTTTGCGATGCATGTCGCGTTCTCGAGCGGCGGCGGCGGCGGCGGCGGCGGCGGTAGCGTCCATCTCTTCAAGGTTGACTTGGCTGAATGGAAAGGTGGGGAGAATGACTTGGGTGGGCGGCAATTGCCATCCCACGCCGCGCATCCCCACTTGTGCCAACTCGCGCTGTGATTCTTCCAACAATTGTAGCACGAGGTCTTCTTCCTTTTCTTCTCCTGCTTGTTCATTTGCGCCTTGAGAAACTGGGGTGCAGAAGTTGCCACAGAGTTTGCGCACATAGTACTCTTCGCAGGTTTCGCGCAGCAACATCCATTGCTTTTGTCGTTGTTGCTCCAAGTTGCATTCTTGCGCAAAGGCGCCGCGGCCGTGTTTTCCATTGCGCAAGACAAAGCTGGAATTCTTCATGGTGTTTTGCGCAGTCACCATGTCAACGTAGAAATCGACTCGGTCACTTTCCGACAGGCGGTGGTGTTTCATGGCGGCGGGGGTAGGAGATGGATGCACAGTTTGTGGGTGTGCAGGAACAAGGATATCGCCAACATTCTTTGGACTGCCTTTGGACTTTGGGGTACTGTTGTGGGCACGCACACTGGGTTTGGTGGTCGCATCTTGCGACACGTCTTGATTTTTCGGTGCATTTTTGCGCAAGATGGGTAAGGTGGAAAATCCCTCACTGCGCAAATGCGCATCCATAGTGCATCGCATGTGTGCAAAACTCTTCATGTGTTTGTTGTACGTGGTGGCAAGTCCGGTCACAAAATTGCAAGGGTCGCAATGGAAGGTGGGAAACTCACGAATGAAGGTTTGATATTCTTCCGGATTGTGTTTCGCAAGCAAACTCAGATGACGCGAAGAACGACAGTGGTGTGACATGCTGGCTGTGTCTGTGCCGGTGAATGGACACAAATGACAGTGATAGGGAACCGAAGGGGACACGACTTGCATATTGACATCTGTCTTGGGTGGTCTGCCAGGCTTTCTCTTGAGTGGCACAAGGGTGGTAATAGTGGCAGTATCAGTTACAACGGAGGACATTGAAGGAAGATCAGGAAAAAGAAACAACAAATTGCAATTGAGAGCTGTTGTGGTGTGAGTATTTTAGTGTTGCGATGAGAGCAAGAAAAAAAATAAAATTATGAAGACCTTGGGGCCCATGGGTGTGGGGGTGGAATGGCTTACACCCTGCGTCCCAGAGCTGAACACATCTGTGTTCTACAACAGTGTTCGTGTGGCAGTGATGGCAGTTTTTTTGAATTTTCGAAATTTCGATGTTTCGGTATTTCGTAATTAACACTTTCATGTTGATGTATTGTGGATTGCATTGAATTGTGAATGAAATATGTGAAAAGTGTGAATGCGTTATGATGTAAAGTGTTAAAATGTTAAGGTGTTTGATACTACGGCGCGCAATTCATGCACGCAATCTACAAATATGCACATGCGACATACCAACCATCTTACACTAAAGGGAACATGTTGTGGCGACGTTACACTTCCATCGCGGCGGAAGGAGTCTTGGGAAAAAAGTGATCGAAGAGTGCATCGATGTGTCTTACCGAAGCGATTCCGTAGAAGAAGCGTTTGCGAAAGTCGGCGAAGAAGAAACATGCGTTCAGGATGATGCGCTTGGAACACCACACGGTGGAGTAATCGATGCGCAAGACGGTTCTGCAAACGACGAAGGTATGCAACAGGCGCTCAAAGAATTGCCACTGGTTGCGCGAAGTGAATTCGGGCAATTGGCGCGCATTAAAAATGCGTTGCAGGATGGCACGCAACACGGGTGGCGCCATCCACCGTTGGGTCATGCCTCCGACACAGACATCCATTTTGATTGCTTGTTGCATGGCTACGATGAGGAAAACAGCGCGAATACATGCCATCACGTTGGGGTCACGATTGCCACCTGCAAAACTGATGTCTTTCGTTCGTGTCAGACTGCACTGTTCCACGTACCAGTCGCGCATCTGGTGCAAATCCATCGACATTTCCCCTTTGCGTTGTGCAGATGCGAAATCGCGGTCAAAGATGCTGATCAAATACACAAAGTCATCCTGCGTTAAAAAGCGCGCCACTTCCGAGTCAAACAGGGTGCGGAACAATGTGTAATCCGACAACACGATCTGCGGAAATTGCGATTCGCTCATGGAGGAGGCGGTTAAGTTTGATTTGGTTGTTGTAGTTGCGGTTGCGGTTGTCGCTGGGTGTGTTTCCGGTTTCATGTTGTTGGAAGGCACGGTCGAAGTGTCTGACGTGATCGATGGATCGGGAAAGTGATCGAATTGGTCAATCAGCAACAACAGGTGTGTGAGATGAAGGGTGCGAGAGGGAGCATCGTCCAACAATGCCTCGATCAGTTCCGCCTCCAATTCATTCATGTCGACATCATCATTTGTCGTGACAGATGGTTGCTGCGTGGAATTAATGCGACTGGCTTCCGCTTGTGCTACTTGCGCGGTGTGGGACAACGGCGCACGTTTGGATGCTGCATTTCCCTTGCGATCTGCGTTTGCCTTGCGGACGACAGTTGCAATTGGACTTGGCACATATTTCGTGGATTGCTTCGATTTCGCAATGGTCTTTGTTTTTGTCATTGTCTTCGTCCTTTGCGCACGAATACAATCGGCAATTCGTGCCATGACGACCAACGATGACGAGTCGTCTTCTCCGTTCCCTTCATCTTTTCCTTCATCTTTTCCTTCATCTTTTCCTTCATCACTTCCTTCATCACTTCCTCCGTCTCTTCCTTCTTTTTCGTCGTCCGTCATTCCTTCCATTGCTTCCAGATTGCCAATGTCGTGCTGAGAAAACCATTCGTTCGCAGTGGATGCTCGAAGTTCGCCGACTGGCACTGGACAAGAAGAGAACATGGCGGTCGATGATGTAATGTGCGACATGATGTTTTTCGTTTGAATGTAACGAAGAATGACAGCACCTGTGGTGTGGTGATCGAGTATAAGAATGTTGTAACGAAGCAACAAGAAAAACAAATAAATGTGAATGCGATGGATTTGAAATGGATCTTTTTCTCACTCCCAGGTTGTGCGGTGGGGTTTGGAGAATTTGCAGTGTGTTTCGGAGAGGGGGGAGTTTCTGGAGGATTTTCTGGAGGATTTTCCGGAGTTTCGCTTTTTGGATGTTTCGGAGGGCCGTGTTTTTGCCGACTTTAGAGAGGGCCGTTTTTTTTGGCCAAACAATTGGTGAAGGGATAGGAAAGGAAGGGAAGAAATGAAGAAAGGAAGGGAATGAACGGAAATCAATTGACGATTGTTCATCATTACTGGGTTACATGTACTTTGCTGCATTCTTTGCAGCACAGCATTCAAATCAAACACATGTACAACATGCACATTCAAACATTGCACACAACAAACATACACAACAAACATACACACACAACACATACAGTTTACCAGATACCTGCATCGTCTGCAGACCATTGCATTGCGAGTTTCAAGGTGTCCAAATTCTTACCTCGATGGTCTGTGATGCGATGGATGGATTTTGAGTCAGCGCCATACTCCAACAACAACTTGACAGTTTTGCTTCGTCCGTTGACGGTGGCATCCATCACAGGTGTCCATCCGTCGACATCGGCATGTTCGATGTCCAAACCTCGATGAATGCAGATTTCCGCAATGTGGGCTTTGCCTGCTTCTGCGCAACAGTTCAAGAGCGATCGGTCGTGCAAAGTGTTTGCGGAGGCGTCGGCACCGTTCTTCAACAAATACTTGACAATGTTGGAAAAGCCACTTCGTGCGCTGTACATTAGCGCAGTGCATCCATCCTTGTCTGCAACATTCACATTTGCGCCGTGGTTCACTAATTCATGAACCACTTTCTCATGTCCACCGGCGCAAGCCAACAACAAACTGTTTTTTCCAGCTCGGTTGCAGGGTTCCATATCCGCACCACGATGGAGGAGAAGTTGGACGATGCGCAAGTAACCATGCTCCGCAGCATACGCAAGAGGAGTCAACTGGAAGAGGTCTGGAATGGAATGGTCCGCATCTCGCTCCAACAAGAATTCCACCACCTTTGGGTAATTGTGTTTGCTTGCCTCCAGCAATGCAGTGCTGCGAAAGAAATGCGATTGACTGTTGACATCAAGGAGAGGATAATTGTGGAACAATTCTTGGATCAATTCCAAATCGCCATCTTCCGCTGCCTCAACAAGAAGACTTCCGGGCGGAGGGGAAGGAAGAGTCACGTTTTGCTGGTCAAGGATGAATTGATTGAATGCTTCCTCATCTTCTTCATCCACCTCATCTTCTTCATCCGAAGAATCCGAAGAAGAGGAAGAATCTGCTTCCTCTTCTTCAACCTTTTCATCTCCATCGTAGTTGGAGATACGGCGGCGTTTGATGCGCGGACCATCATCATCCCCTTCCAATTCAGAGTCAGGTTGGGTTGGCATTTCGGACCAGGAGGCAATGGATGCAGTCTCGATGTCCAATGGGGCTGCCACGTCCTGAGCAGCGTTTGATCTGCAGTCGACAAAGCCGAACCACATTGCTTCGCGGTCCAGCGGAACCACTGCATTGCCAGGCAATACAAATTCGTCTTCTTCTTCTTCTTCTTCCATGGAAGGATGCGCAAGAGCAGAAGCAGGTTTTGTCGTTCCACGTTCAGTCGCCGCAGATTCGATGACATCGATTTGGGTTGGGACGTCATACGGAAAGCCGGCGGCGACAGTGGATGGAGATGGATTGGCCCAGTCGCGACATTCGTCTTCGTCGCACAATCGGAACACTGCGCTGCGGATGTTGTTGCAGGCGTGAAAGTGTTGGAAGGAGTGGCATTTGTGGAGAATGCGAGAAATGTTTTCCACGTTCAGCAAGTACCACTTGTGCAGCGGTTGGTTGAATGCGGAACAGCGATCAAACATGTGCGAGAAGTCTCGGACTTGGTACACCATCCATGGGTTTAGACATTGGTTGAACTTGCGGCACTCTTGGAACATACCACTCATGTCGCGCACTTTGCGCACATCCCACTGCCACAATGGGGAGTTGAACTCGTAGCAGCGGTGGAACATGAGGCGCATGTTGGTGACTTGGCTGACATCCCAATTGTAGATGATTTGGTCGAATTTGTGGCATTCGGCAAACATTTGGTGCATGTCGGTGACATTGCTGGTTTCGAAGCACATGAGGTTTTGATCCATCACATTGCAACCCATGAACATGCGGGACATGTCGGTGGCGGAGGGAGTGTGCCAATCCACCAATGGACTGTTGAAGGATCGGCAGCCGAAAAAGGTTCCTCGAAAACTGGTGACATTGGACACGTCCCAGTTTTCGATATTCTCGTTGAACTTGTATCGACCACTGAAGAGGTAACTGAGATCAGTGACTTGGGACACATCCCACTCCTCGATCGATCCGTGATCACGCAAGATGTCATTGCGGGTGTGGTGTTCATTCAGATACGCATTGACCAAATGGTGAATGTTGGCATTGCAGATCGTGTACAAGGGTAACTTCTCTCCAGACATTGTCACAACAAGTAAAAAAAACAAAAAAAAACAAAACAAGAAAACAAAAGAAAGCAAACAAACAAGAAACAAGAAACTTGAAACTTGAAACAGGAACAAACCAACGGATGGGAATCTGCTCACAAAAAGAAGTGAAGTTAATCAAAAATAAAATTATGTATGACAAGGTGCGAATGATCGTGGGAAAACCAGTGACACACACACACCACGTGAGATGTGTGTTCTAGACGACAAGTGTGCAGTGTTTCTGGAGAGAGGGGGTGCACTCCCTCGACACTCCCTCGCACACATCGGTCACACTATGTGACATATTTTGCCACCACAGCATTCGACATGCCGTTTTTTGTGCAAAGATTAGATTGAAGTTGTTGAGATGGTGAGGTTGGATTGAGTGAGGTTGGATTGAGTGAGGTTAGATTGAGTGAGTTTGGATTGAGTGTGAAATGCAAAGGAAGATAAAATTGCATGCAAAAAAATTGAATTAAATTGGTTACAAAGTGCATTTGCAGTGTGCATTTCAAAAACAACAAATACTAACACAATTTCAAAAAAAACAAACATTTAAGCAAAATACGATACTGGTTCACTGCTTAAATCGGCAGACAAATTCCACTGTGAAACAGTGACGGCAATTCTTTTCCAGTTGAAATTGCTGCAACCTCTGAACATATGATTGGCATGTTGCAATTTGGGCAATCTCCAAGAGTGGAGGGATTGGTTGAAACTTGTGCATCCCTTGAACATATTGGTGGCATCTTCCAAGTTGCACAGATTCCATTTGTCCAATGGTTGGTTGAAGCATGGATTGCTGGACTTCGGATCGAATTTACCAAACATATTTTTGGCAGATCGCACGTTGGACACATCCCAACCACTGATGTCTTCATTGAAATTGTGTGACAGTAATTTGCACATATCGTCCAGGGAAGTGAGATTGGACACATCCCATTCGTTGACAGTGGTGTTGCCAAAATAGTGTTTGTACTTCTTGGGAAACTGGTGGAACATATAGATGAGGTGTTGCAATTGGTCCGCATTTTTCAGCACAGGAGGATTGCTGGCATTTCGGTACCACATGCCCTGTTCTCGTACTTCTTCATCTTCATTTTCATACCATTCACTGCCGTCACTTTCGTACTCTTCCTCTTCCTCTTCCTCTTCCTCTTCGGAGTCGGAAGATTCGGAGTCATATTCAGAATCGGATTTGGTGACCACTCTGGCATTGGTCCTCACTTCGCATTCAGATTCGGAATCTGATTCCGAATCTTCCGACTCGGAGGATTCAGATTCAGATAATTCCGATTCAGAGGATTCGGATTTGGTGACCACTTTGGTATTGGTCTGCACTTCACATTCGGATTCAACATCCGATTCCGATTCAGACTCGGAGGATTCAGATTCAGATGATTCAGATTCAGATTCAGGCTCAGATGATTTCGATTCCAATGGTTTTTGAATTGGAATAGGAACGGGAACCACCACCAGAGATGGAGTTTCAATATTATCCTTCTCATCCTCATCATCATCAAGGGTGAGGTCGATGATTTCAATGATTTCAGTGGTTGCCACCAATTGTCTTGGTTTCTTGATAGAGGTGAAATAGGGTTCAGTATTGTTTGGGTTCAAACGTTTTCTGGAAGACAATGGGACAAATCCAGTCATAGCAGCGTTACGGTTCATGGTTACAAAAGGGAAAAATAGAAAAAAAAGAGCAAACAAAAAAAAGCAAATGCAAAAAATGCAAAGAGCAAAAGTGGTCACAAAGTTACTTGTTGAAAAGTTGAATTGAATTATGAGGAGATGGGATTTTTCAGAATATGCAAATCCGACCAAATTGGTGGGAGTCTTCGGAGAAAGGACATGTGTGTTGTAGACCACACATACTGTTGCGGGGGGGGGTGGTGGGAGTCTTCGGAGAAAAGACATGTGTATTGTAGACCACACATGCTGTTGCGGGGGGGGG
>JACCED012175048.1_pt1 | contig 16674 bp, 15 predicted proteins | sample 7455021 | NCBI WGS metagenome assembly JACCED01 (sample SAMN15323456, study PRJNA562643) | freshwater metagenome | isolation source: river surface water | place: USA:Blue River Watershed | collected 2017-08-19 | reverse complement strand
CGGGCATCAACAACGCGGGCGTGCCGCGCCCCACGTTGGTCTTGATCTTGGAGCGCTTGGCCCCGGCTTCGACCAGCAGCTTTCGCACGTTAGGCAGCAATGCGCCGTAGGCCTTCTCCTGGATGCGGTAGGCCAGGCGTGACTCCACATAGTTGCGGTTGCGGTGGTCGGGCCGCCGGGGGAAGTGTTGGTCCCACAGCGCCCAGAGCTCGGCCATCGGCAACGACGGCAGTGCTGCCAACTGGGCACGGATCGTGGTGGTTTGGGTGTGATCAACCATGCTCAGTCCTCCCACACCTGTGTGCCGTCCAGCGTGATCCACAGCCGGGCGTCGTCGATGGTGGCCATCTCGCGCACCGCCAGACCTGTGGCGCGGTTGAGCCCTGACTTGCCGGTGTAGCGGTAAACCTGCCCGGCGTGCTTCGCACGCGCGGGACCTTCGGCGTCAAACTCCACCTGCACGGGCATGGCCCCCTTGGGCCGGTGGTTGGTGTCGATCACCTGGGCGGTGATGGTGGTGACGGTTGTGATGGTCATTTCAATGTTCCTTTCCTGAGAGGGGCTTGCGGACCTCCATGAACGCGCTAACTCAACCAGAAGCCAAGTCATAACTCGCTCTCATAGCTCGTTCTCTGTCGCATCCCGCCAACGAAGGATCTGACCCGTGCCCTTGCGCCGAATCTGACCAAAGCTGATCTCGCCCGGGGCCTCGCGCATGCAAATCACATCGGTGTCATCGAGGTGCGCCGGAATCAACCAACCCCGAATGCCCAGCGGCAGCCAATACAGGTCGGTGAGTTGGCGCACGACATAAGGGCCACGTTGGGTGATCTTGTCGGCATCGGCTTGTGCCTCGGCCAAGGCACCGGGCCGGTCATCGACCTCAAAGATCGGGACCCACAGCAATTCATGACCAGCGGCGAACCAGCCCATGACGGTCAGTTCGATCTCATTGGTGTCGGCGCCCACGGGCACAAGCAAGTGGGGGCGTGAATATTGGGTTTCAGTGTTCATAATTTCTCCAAATGTGTGATGTCCCCCGGCCATTGCCGGGGGTGGTAACCGCCGTGGTAACCGGCGGGGTGGTAACCTGGTTTTGTGGTCAGCGCCTGGCGAAGCGCTGCGCTGTTGCCCCCCGTATAGCCCTATGCGTAGGAAGGACCCATCGTTTTCCCGCAAGGGGAGCAAACAGCCCCATGCGACGCGCAAGCGCCCGCAGCAGTTGTCGTTGCAACCATCGCCACTCCTTCTTGGCGTCCTTCATCTCCCGCGCCCAGACCTTCTTTGCCCGACGGGACAGGCGAACGCCGTTGATCAGCAGGGCCAGCTGCCAAGGCACGGTTTGCGCTACACGTTGGGGGCGGTAGACGACAGTGGGATAGACCGGCTGCGCCTGTGCGGCCGTGGCCTGCACCACCGGCAAGGGCACGCGATACGACACCGCGCTTTGTGGCATCGTGACTGAGGGCTGCACCGGTGGCATGGCCTGCGCCAACACCTGTGCCCGGGTCTTGGGTGGCAGGCGGTTGAGAGCGTGTCGCACGCTGCTGGCCAGTTGCTGCTGCCGGGCAAACGGGTTGCCCGCATCAAGCCGTGTGGATTGGATTTCCATGGTGTTCCTTTCAGGGTGAATTCAAAGGTGGCCGGTTTTCTGCAATGCCGTTCACAGTCAGCACCGGCCAGGCGTTACGCGACATGGGCACAAGGAGCTGGTGCGGGAAGAAGAACCACACCCACGACAGGCCATGCATATGTCGCGACTGCGCATGACCCGCCTATGTCATCAGTCGCCTGTGCGTACCCCCAAGGCCTTGCGGGCGGCCTCCAGGTTGTCGAACGGAATCTCGATCTGGTAGGTTTGTTCATTGCTGCCCCAATGGCAGACCTTTCGAGCCACCGCAGCACGGGCAAAGAGGTCCATCAACGGCAGCAGTGCTTCATGCAGTTCAATTTCAGCCATCGTGGCGCGGCTGTGCTCCAGAGCACGCTCAGCGCTGCGTAAAGCCTCCGGCAATTTGGCCAACTTGGCATGAAGGGCATCGCGTTTGCCTTGAAGGTCAGTCATGGAGGCTTGTGCCAGTCGCAATTCGGCTTCGGCCTTAGCCAAGGCTTCTGGCACTGCAAAGTCCCCTTCGGCATCGATCAGCGTCTGCGTGGCGGCTTGCATCTCGGTGGCGATGCGCGCTTGCACCGTTTCAATTCGGGCGGTCAGCTTCGCCATGGATGCTTCGAGCCGTTCACACTCAGCCTCAGTCGCACGGTCCTGCTCTTGCAATTCGCTGAGCTTGCGTTTGTCATCCTCGAAGGTTTGCGGGCCATACACAATGGACACCAGTGGCGAGACGCGATGCATCAAGGACCTCACATCGCTCTCCAGTGAAGACACCAGATTGCTGGCCTTGCTGGCGGCCAGTGAGGCTTCCTTCTCCGCCGGGGTGGAGTAGTACATCGAGCCCTGCTGGTTGAGCTTGAACGCGTGCTTTTCTTTCTTGTCGTGATCGATCTTGGCCTGCTCGAGTGCGTCTCGGGCTTTGTCCAGCTGGCGCGACAGGTCGTCGTATTGGGCTTTGACCTTGGCGTAGTACGCACCGGTTTTCTTGGCAAAGGGATTGAGTTTCATGATGATGGGGCCTTTCAATAAACGTGTTTGAAGGGGCCGCGTGAGGCGACCAGGGCTTGCACGGCGCGCAGCAGGATTAGCCCGTCGGCGCGGGTGGGTTGATGGCGTGGCGGTTGTGACCGGTTGGCCTGTGGCGTGGGCTGCAAGGTCTGGACGCCAAAGTGGCGGTACCAAATCGGATGCAGGTTCTTTGGCGGTGAGGTGGTGGCGTGTTTATTCACGGTGTGCTCCATAGCGGGTGCCGCCCACAGGGGTGGGGTTGACGCCGGGCGGCGTGGCGTCGAACGTTCGGAATTCAGGCGTTGTTGCAATGCGCCAGATCGCCCCCTCACGGCTGTGGCCGAGGTGGCTGATCTCCACACCCTTGGCGCGGTAGGCCGGGGCAATGCGGCGCAACTGGTCGGCAAGCCCCTTCGGGGACTTCGGCCAGGTGGATCGGTCGGTGCTGCGGTCCAGCAGGGTCTGACCGTTGAGCAAGTCATAGAGCTGACCTGCGGTGCCTTGCCAATTGAAGGGCGTGATGCGCTCCTGGATGTACTTGTCCAGCACCTGCGCCACGGTGTTGCTCTCCAGCGCCCGGTCGATGCCTGCGCGTACCAGTTCGGCATACAGCGCCTGGAAGTGACCGGCCTCAAAGCCCAGTGCGCGCGCCACGGCTTCACCGAGGCGCTCGTAGTCGGCCATGCGCTGTTTGTGGGTGAGATGGACGGTGGGCAGGATCGCCAGGGCAGCAGCGAACAGATCCAGCAGTGCGCCAAACACCCGTGGACGATCGCGCTCCCACGCGTCATGGGTGTCTGCGTCGTCCTTGCGGGCGGTGGCCGGGATCACCGGCATGCTCACGTGAATGACCCGATCGATCAGGTCGGGACGGGTAGCCACCACGGCAATGCCGTTCAAGACCACCGGCCGCTTGGTTTCCATCACATGTTCTTCGCCATTGGTGTACAGCTGACGCGAAGCAAAACCGCCACCAGTGGCCAATGTGCAAAAGGCGTCTTGCTGTTCTGCGGTCAGGCCCGAGAGGTTTTCATAACTGACGAGCCAGTTGTTCTGGGCGGCGACAAAGATGTCTTCGACCGTCTTGGGGCGGCCGCGCAGCATCACCTTGTTTGGATCGACCAGGCTGCGCAGGACGGACTGCGTGGTGGACTTGGCCGAGCCCTGCTCGCCGACCAACTCCAGAATCGGAAACGGGGTGTCTGGACGAAAGCAGTCCAACAGCCAGGTCAGCACCAGCAGGCGCCGGTCGGCAGGAATGTTCACGTGTTGCCACAGCAAGCCCAGGTCGCCACCGGCCTGTGGCACGGGCAATGCGCGTTGTGACTGGGTGCGGGTGAACAGTTGCGGCGAGGTGCTCAGCACCTGCCAGCCCCGGGCGGTGACATGCACGGCGCGCCAGTGTTCGTCGCACAGGTCGATGAGGTAGCCCGGTTCGGCTTCGGCAGAGCGCAGGTGAACGGCGACTTCATCGCCATCGTTGACACCAGCGGCAGACAGCGTGGCCAGGGCCGCGCGCAAGGTCATGTCGGGCACACCAGATTCCTTGGCGCGCCAATAGGCTGCACGCAGCCATGATTCGTAGCCGGTGGAGAGCACCCGCCAGACCTCTTGGCGGTCTGCCATGGGAATGATGGCCACGGCCAGGCGGTCGGCATCGTGGTGCAACTGGCACTGGGTGCGGCCGATGTCTACCAGATCATCGATGGCCGAAGAATCGTTGTCGCTGTCGGGCAGTTCCTTGCTGACCAGTTTGTCCAGCACCGTGACCGAGCAGCCGCGATTGGTGATCTTGGCCGCGTGGCGTAGGCGGAGGTAGGTGGCCATGTCGGTGGCCTTGAGCACCGTGAAGGCGCGCACCACCGGTTCTTCGGCCAGGACGCCGACGTCATCGATCAGTCGCACCAGGGCCGCTTCGATCACACCGACGGGATCGGTTTCGGGGTCGACTGATTGATTTGCCTGGGGGACGGAACTGGCGTCCGAACCTTCGGTGTGTCCGGTGGCTGCGGCCGTGACGGTCGCATCAGCAGGCGATATATGCGTTTCGCCGATGTCTAACAAGAGAGAACGACCGTCACCATCATCACAACCGTCACCGGGAAGTCCCTCGGTGTGATGGTCGTGATGGTTGTGACGATGCCCTTCTATTGTTTGGGTATCGGGGGAAGGGGTATGACTCACCATCACCCCCGATCCGAGAGTTCAGAGGTGCGCTCGATGCGGCGGCTGTTGGCGTCAAGCCAAGCCAGCACATCGGCTTTGCGGTAGCGGACGGTGCGTCCTATCTTGGTGAGGGTGGGCCCGCCGCCGTGCGTGGCGACCCATTCGAGCCAGCCGACGGTGTACCCCATCCCGGCAGCGGCGGTTTTACGGTCCAGCAAGGCCTCGATGGGCGCTTGCCAGAATTCAGCGCGCAGGGCAGCGGCGCTGGCAGGTGTTCGGACCCTTTTGGGCATTTCGGCATTCCTTCCGGTTTATTTGGGAATGCCGTGATGCTGCTGGGGTCAGGTCATGCTGTCAGTTGAAGTCAGGAAACAAATCTGAAGTTCAGTTTTTGGTCTCAAGCCCTGTGGATTTTGATTTCGGGTCCGAACGTCTTGAGGGCTTCAGCGATTTTCTTGTGCAGCGCATGGAGTCCACGGGTGTTACTGGGCATGTATTCGGAGGCTGCTTCAAGTACGGCCTTGCCGATGGCATCCGAGTTGGGTCGATCGCCAGTGCGGTATTTGGCAGACGACTGAGCCAAGAGCGTGGCCATCATGGCCAATGCCTTGAGACTGTTCATTTCGGCCACGTCGCTGCCATCAGGCAATACCGTTTGGCGTGCTTCATCAAACAAGAAAGCGGGACGATCTTCGAAGGGCAATTGTTCAAACCACCGGCGTAGGCTGGCCTTATTGATGACCAGTCGGTCCTTGTCTAGCAACTCGTCGATGGGCGCGCCCTTGAACACTTGGCCACGGGCGGTGACGATGCCCAAGTCCTCGTACTCCAGCCGTTCTGAGCGCAGGGCTGCAACCAGGGCCGCCCGCTTGGCGCTCATGCACTGGGTCTCGAAGTTCAGACTGGCCAGCTGGGCTGGCTCAACGCCGCACCACAAGGCAATGGCGTCATTGATGCGTATGTGATCGGCCAGATCCCAGTAGCGCAGGCAGTTGGTAGGGGCGGTGGATTTGTTCATGAAAATACTGGATAAAACATCAGTATATTAAATCTGATGCCGTTGACATCGGTGCGAGGATGTGCGTTGAGCTCACACCCTACATGCACGTCCTGACAAGGTAAAACAAAAGGGAATCACCGTCACGACCATCACCAAGATCACCGGTGGGCCCGTCTGTGATGATCGTGACGTTTGTGATGGTTGTTCCCTCTTGTATATGGCTTGGCAAAAACGCATGTATTGCCACCATCACAGGCTGGTATTACTATAGAATCAAACGTAAAACAAAGGAGGCTGCATGTCGACCACGCTCACCATCAAGGGGCAAGTCACCATCCCCAAACAGATCCGCGATGCCCTGGGCCTGCACCCCGGCATGCCGGTGGACTTTGCTGTCAACCAAGACGGCGAAGTGGTGATCCACAAGGCCGAGGGCTCAGCCAAGCGCAAGCCTGACCGGTTCGAAGCCGCCCGCGGTAAGGCCGACGTCAAGTGGCGCACGCAAGACCTCATGGCGCTGCTGCGCGATGATGTGGGAAATGTGGCCTGATGCTGGTCGACACCAACGTTCTGGTTGATGTCCTGGAAAACGACCCGGACTGGGCCGACTGGTCCATCGCACAGTTGCAGGCCCAGTCCAAGGTGCACCGGCTGGCCATCAATCCCATCATCTACTCCGAGCTGTCGCTGACGTTTTCTACCGTCGAAGCGCTGGACCAGGTGCTCGATGGCATGGAACTGCGCATGCTGGACATACCCAAGCCCGCTTTGTTTTTGGCGGGCAAAGCCTTTGTGCAATACCGCCGCAGCGGGGGCGTGAAAAACAATGTGCTTGGGGATTTTTTTATTGGTGCCCACGCCGCTGTCAGCGGCTTGCCGGTATTAACCCGAGATACTCGGCGTTATAAGAATTATTTTCCGAGCGTCAGATTAGTGGCGCCGGAGTGAACACGGGAGATTATTGATGGTTTTCAGTGAAGACTCTCGGGTCAAGATCCCGTGTATTCTGCACCTGCAGCGACTTGGTTATCGTTATCTGTCCCTGAAAGATGCCGTTTGGGACATTGACACCAACATCTTCCCGGCAATTTTCAACGAAGCTATTGTCCGCATCAATCCTGAATTGAGTGCGGATGACGTCACCCGCCTGCTGGCCGATGTCAAACTCCTGCTGGATAACGAAGATCTCGGCAAAGCTTTATACGACCGACTCATCGAGCGCTCGGGCATCCGCCTTATCGATTTCGAAAACTTCGATAACAACAGCTTCCACGTCGTCACGGAGCTGACCTGCAAAAACGGCGACGACGAGTTTCGTCCCGATATCACCCTGCTCATCAACGGCATGCCGCTGGCCTTCATCGAGGTCAAGAAGCCCAACAACCGTGAAGGTGTGCTGGCCGAGCGCAACCGCATCATCACGCGCAGCCGCAATCCAAAATTCCGGCGCTTCATCAACATCACGCAGTTGATGGTTTTCTCCAACAACATGGAGTACGAGGATGGCTCGCCGCAGCCCATCGAGGGCGCGTTCTACGCCAGCCCATCCTATGACGCGCCCGTTTTCAACTATTTCCGTGAAGAAGAAGCACTTGACCTCACCCAGCTTCTGGCTGCTGAAGACGACGCGCTCGAAAACGATGTGCTGCGCGACAATAACCTCAATGTCATCAAGCACAGCCCGGAGTTTCTGACCAACAAGTCGCCCAATACGCCCACCAACCGGATTTGCACGTCCCTGTTCAGCCGTGGCCGATTGGCTTTCGTGCTCCGCTTTGCGCTGGCCTATGTCAATGAAAGCGACGGCCTGCAGAAGCACGTCATGCGCTATCCCCAGCTTTTTGCCACCAAAGCCATCGAGAAAAAACTCGAAGCGGGGGTCAAGAAAGGCATCATCTGGCACACCCAGGGCAGCGGCAAAACCGCGCTGGCCTACTACAACACCCGCTTTCTCACCGATTACTTTCAGCGCAAAGGCGTTATTCCGAAGTTCTATTTCATCGTCGACCGGCTGGATCTGCTCATTCAGGCACAGCGGGAATTTTCCGGGCGCGGGCTGGTGGTGCACACCATCGACAGCCGCGACGCCTTTGCCCGTGACATCAAAACCACGCAGGTACTGCACAACCATAGTGGCAAGCCCGAAATCACCGTGGTCAACATCCAGAAGTTTCAAGATGACCCGGACGTGGTGCGCGCCGAGGATTACGACTTCAGCATCCAGCGCATCTATTTTCTGGATGAGGTGCACCGCAGCTACAACCCACAGGGCAGTTTTCTAGCCAACCTCAGCCAGTCTGACCGCAACGCCATCAAGATCGGCCTGACCGGCACACCGCTGCTGGGCGATGACTACAACTCGCGCGCCCTCTTTGGCGACTACATCCACAAGTACTACTACAACGCATCAATTGCTGACGGCTACACCCTGCGTCTGATCCGCGAAGAAATCGCCACCAACTACAAGCTCTCGCTGCAAGAGGCGCTTGCTGCCGTCAAGCTGCAGCAGGGAGAGATTGACCGCAAGCTCATCTACTCGCACCCCAAATTTGTCGAACCCATGCTCGATTACATCGTGCGTGACTTCGAAAAAAGCCGCAGCGCCTTGGGCGATGCCAGTATCGGTGGCATGGTGATCTGCGACAGTGCTGATCAGGCCCGCGAGATGTTCCGCATCTTCACGGCAGTCTATGCCGCGCAACCCACGTCAGCGCATACCGCCCAGGATTCCGCGCAAGCCATGATCGCCGCAGCGCTGCCCGACAGCTACGCAGCCCGCACGCTGCTGGAAAACCGCGCCAAAACCGCCGCGCTGATCCTGCACGATGTCGGCAGCAAGGACGAACGCAAGGATTGGGTTGAAGACTTCAAGGCCGGCAAGATCGACCTGCTGTTTGTCTACAACATGCTGCTTACCGGTTTTGATGCCAAGCGTCTGAAAAAGCTCTACCTCGGCCGCATCATCAAGGCGCACAACCTGCTGCAGGCGCTCACCCGCGTCAACCGTACCTACAAGGATTTCCGCTACGGTTATGTGGTCGACTTTGCCGACATCCGTAAAGAGTTCGACAAAACCAACAAAGATTATTTTGACGAGTTGCAATCCGAGCTGGGCGACGAGATCGAGCATTACTCCAACCTGTTCAAATCCGCCGAAGAGATCACACAGGAAATCGAAGCCGTCAAGGACATCCTGTTCAGCTTCAATATTGAAAACGCCGAAGAGTTTTCCAGGCAGCTCAGCCAGATCCAAGACCGTGTCACGGTGCTGGCACTCAAAAAAGCACTGGGCGACGCCCGCAACCTCTACAACCTGATCCGCCTGCAAGGTGAATACGGCTTGTTGCAGCAGCTGGACTTCCACAAGCTGGGCCAGCTCTACCGCGAAACCTGTAACCACCTCGACCTGCTCAACCTAAAAGACAGCATCGAATCGGCCACCGACACCAGCCAACTGCTCAACGTCGCGCTGGAAGAGGTGATCTTCAAATTCGCCAAGATCCGGGAAGAGGAACTGGTGCTGGCCGACCAGTTGAAAAACACCCTGCGTCAGACGCGCGAAGCCCTAGCCGACAACTTCGACCAGCAAGACCCCAAATTCATCACCCTGCGCGAAGAGCTCGAACGCCTGTTCAAGAAAAAGAAACTCAGCGGAGTGAGTCAGGAAGAGATGACCGCCAATATCGGCGCGCTGAATGCCATCCACGACAAGGTCAAAGAGCTGAATCGCCAGAACAACCAGCTGCGGACCAAATACCGCGGCGATGCCAAATACACCCGCATCCACAAACGCCTGCAGGAAAGTGGCAGCGTTACCCAGACAGAGCGCAAGCTGTTTGAAGCGCTCTCTGGCGTCAAGGCCCAGGCCGACGAACAGGTGCTGCAGAACACGCAGCTGCTGAATAATGAAAGCTATTTCGAACGCATGATGCAGCCCATTGTGATTGGTGAGTTCTACACACGCCAGCACATCAAACTCACCCCAGACGCCACCCGCACCATCAACCAGCTGGTGGTGGCCGAATATATGAATGAATTTAGCGCCGGTGCCCGCATGGGTGCTGGCCGCAGCACCGGAGCACAGCCTTGGTAACGCAGCAATTTGAACAACGCACCCGCGAACTAATCGACAGCCTCAAGGCCATTTGCGCCGCCTATGGCTTGGGTAACGATGGCAACGAATTCAAGATCATCACCCAGGTCTTTCTCTACAAATTCCTGAACGACAAGTTCGCCTTCGAGGCCAAGAAGATCCGGCCTGCGCTGGCCCAGGCCGAGAGCTGGGAAGCCGCCATCGCGGCCATGAGCGCCGAAGACGTGGAGATGCTGCAAATGCAGATGGGGGCGGACACCGCCCGTCTGAAACCCGAGCATTTCATCGCCCACCTGTTTGGCAGACAGAACGCGCCGGAATTCGCCAAGCTGTTTGACGACACCCTGCGCGACATCGCCATCACCAATAACGACATCTTCGCTGTCAAAACCGATGGCGGCGCCAAAATCACGCTGTTTGATAGGGTCAGCGAATTCATCACCGACCCCGCCAAGCGCGACGCCTTTTGCCGCGCCATCATCAACAAGCTGGGCGATTTCAGCTTTGAGCGCATCTTCAACGAGAAGTACGACTTCTACGCTGCGCTGTTTGAATACCTGATCAAGGATTACAACAAAGACAGCGGCGGCAAATACGCCGAGTACTACACCCCGCACGCCGTGGCCAAGATCATGGCCGCCATCCTGGTGCCCGAATCAGTGCGCGGCAAAGTCAACAACGTGAGTTGCTACGACCCCTCGGCCGGTTCCGGCACGTTGCTGATGAACATCGCCCACGCCATTGGCGAGCAGCGCTGCAGCATCTACTCGCAGGATATTTCGCAAAAATCCTCCAGCCTGCTGCGCCTGAACCTGATCCTGAACAACCTGGTGCATTCCATCCCCAACATCATCCAGGGCAACACTATGCTCCACCCCTATCACCGGGATGGCAAAGCACTTAAGAAATTCGACTACATCGTCAGCAATCCACCGTTCAAGATGGATTTTTCTGATTTCAGGAATGAGCTGGACACCAAAGAGCATCAGGAACGTTTCTTTGCCGGGGTGCCGAACATCCCCAAGCAGGCCGTGGACAAAATGGCCATCTACCAGCTCTTCTTGCAGCACATCATCCATTCGCTCAAACCCGGTGGTAAGGCGGCCGTGGTGGTGCCCACCGGCTTCATCACGGCACAAAGCGGTATCGACAAAGGCATCCGCCAGCATTTGGTGGACAACAAGGTGCTTGCAGGCGTCGTCTCCATGCCCAGCAACATCTTCGCCACCACCGGCACCAACGTCTCCATCCTGTTCATCGACGCCAGCAATAAGGGCAATGTGGTCCTGATCGACGCTTCCAACCTGGGCACCAAGGTCAAGGACGGCAAGAACCAGAAAACCCTGCTCTCCGAAGCTGAAGAAGACCGCATCATCGCTACATTCAACTCGAAACAGGCGGTGGAGGATTTCTCGGTGGTGGTGAGCTACGCCGACATTGCGGCCAAGAATTACAGCTTGAGCGCCGGGCAGTATTTCGAGGTGAAGATTGAATACGCCGACCTGACCCCTGCGCAGTTTGCCGAGATGCTGCAAGGGTTTACAGACCGGCTGGATGCGCTTTTCAAGGAATCGGCGGGGCTGGAGCAGGAGATCAAGAAGCAGTTAGCTGGAGTGGTTCTGAATGGGTGATTTCATGACCACAATCGGGGAAATTTCCACCATCTTTGACGGGCCGCACGCAACGCCGGTAAAGAAAAATGATGGACCGATTTTCCTGAGCATTTCCAGTTTGGAACGTGGGCGGCTTGATCTATCTAAATCTGCTCACCTCAGTGAGGAAGACTTCAAGAAATGGACAAAACGAGTTACCCCACGAAAAGGTGACCTACTTTTCTCGTATGAAACCAGATTGGGCGAAGCCGCTCTGATGTCTGATGGTGTCAGGGCATGCTTGGGCCGTCGCATGGGGTTGCTACGTCCACGTTCAGACAAGGTAATTCCCGAGTACCTTCTTTACGCCTATCTGTCACCAGCTTTTCAGCAAACCATTGTTGCGAACACCATCACAGGTGCAACAGTGGACCGAATTGCTCTGAATGAGATGTCTGACTTCCCGATACGGATACCGGGAATGGATGAGCAAAAGAAAGTCGCTGACTTACTGAAAAACATCGATGCCAAAATCGACTGCAACAACCGCATCAACGCCGAGCTGGAGGCGATGGCCAAGACGCTGTACGACTACTGGTTCGTGCAGTTCGACTTCCCCGACGCTAACGGCAATCCCTACAGATCCTCCGGCGGCAAGATGGTCTACAACGCCACGCTGAAACGGGATATTCCGGAGGGGTGGAAGGTAACCACGCTTGCCTCAGTTACAGCAATCAGCAATGACTCGTTAAACCCGGCAGATTTCCCTGAAAAAGAATTCAAACATTTCAGCATCCCCGTATTTGACGCAACAAATACCTACGGCCTAGAACGCGGCGACTCCATTGGTAGCAACAAATTTACAGTGCTTGGAACTGACTTGCTTGTTTCAAAGCTCAACCCATGGTTCAGCAGAGTTATCTATGCCATGGATGAGGAAGATCAAATTTGCTCCACTGAACTTGTCGTCTGGCGTTGTCCCACGGAAAACCTGAAGAACTTTCTGTACCTGATCGCAATATCGCCGCAATTCATCGCTCATTGCGTGCAGTCCGCCACCGGCACTTCGAACAGCCACAAGCGTGTTAATCCGAAAGTTATGATGCGTTTTGATCTCCCATACAAAAAAGAAATTGCAGAAGATTTCGGAGCGAGGATTTCTTCGATTGTTAAAAAGCTGATCATTAGTCGTCGGGAAAACCAGCAACTCGCCCAACTCCGCGACTGGCTCCTGCCCCTGCTGATGAACGGCCAGGTCACCGTACCATGAAAAGCTTTCAGTATGAATAACTCGGCCACCATCAAACTTTTCCTTCCCTTCGGTAACGCGCAAGGCATTCGCACGGCTGAAATATCCAACTGGTCTGGGAAAGCAGTCGCGGCGCCCAGATCTGAGCTCAAGCACTTCATGTCACGCGAGGAGCTCAAGAACCCCGGGGTGTATTTTTTGATTGGTGACGACGAAGAATCTGGCGTGCCGCTGCTGTACATCGGTGAAGCCGAATCGGTGACCTACCGCCTGAAGCAGCACCTGTCGAAAGAGTTTTGGAATTCTGTCATTGCAGTTTTCAGTAAAGACGAAAACCTGACCAAAGCGCATGTGCGCTACCTCGAAGGCCGATTGATCGAAATTGCATTGGACGTCGGTAAATGCAAGCTAGTCAACGGCAAGGGCGGTGGCTCAAAGCTGCCCGAATCCGATCTGCACGACATGGAGGTCTTTCTCTCTCGTGTAGCCCAGTTGTTACCGGTTCTTGGATGCAATTTCCTAACGCCCACAGCGGTGGTGGCGTCCGCCACTGATCTGCATAACGCCCTCTACTGCGCGCGCAAGGGTGCCAAGGCGACCGGCGTTCGATCGCCCAACGGCTTCACGGTGTTTAAGGGTTCGACCGCCGTCAAGGATTTTCAGCAGGCCACCCACACCAGTGGCAAGTGGATCATCAAGTTGCGTGATCAGTTGCTCCAATCGGGAAGCCTTTTGCTGCAGGGCGATTTTTTTGTTTTCGCCAAAGATGTTGAGTTTGCCAGCCCCAGTGCAGCGGCCGCAATAGTCATGGGTGGAAGCGCTCAGGGCCCAGCAGTCTGGAAAAACGCCGACGGCAAATCACTGAAAGACATCGAGGCTGGTTCCGGAATGTTGTCACCGTCCGAACAGGAGCAGGAGTGACCGTGCGCAAGAAGGCGTCCCAAAAGGAAGTCTCGATGTTGGATGGCGCAGGTGTTTTGGCGCTGGTTTACCCAAGAACAGCCGCGTTTGATCAGCCTCTGCCAGTTTTTGAGTTCCCTAAATCCACTGGGCTGAAATTGTGGGTGCTTCCGTTTTGCCTGAAGGGAAAGCGGCTACTGTTGCCATCAGGTAGCGATTTTGAGGCTCTGTTTGATGGTCATGGTTCGAGGCTGCGGAATGGACGCGATGCAGCTGAAGTAGCCGCTCTAGATGTCGCCATCACATGACAAATCCACTGGAGGCACTGGTAGCCGAAACCGCCCGCCTGATCGCGCTGCTTGAGTCTCATGGGATTGAGTGGCGGTTGCCACCTCAGCCAGTCCCAGTTGCGGCTCAAGAACCAGAGCCCTCCCGCCTTTCCACGGCGGAAAAGGTGGCGCTGTTCCGCCGTCTGTTTCGAGGCCGCACCGATGTCTATCCAGTTCGATGGGAAGGCAAGACCTCTGGCAAGTCGGGCTATGCACCGGCCTGTGCCAACGAATGGCGTGCCGGTGTCTGCGAGAAGCCGCGTATCAAGTGCGGGGACTGCAGCAATCGCCTGCTGATTCCGCTGTCCGATGCTGTGATCTATGACCACTTGGCTGGAGACCATACTGTCGGTGTGTACCCGCTGCTGGAGGATGACACCTGCTATTTTCTGGCGGTTGATTTTGACGAGGCCGACTGGCGCGACGATGCCCTCGCTTTTATGCAGTCCTGCGAAGAACTAGGGGTACCAGCCGCGCTGGAAATTTCGAGGTCAGGCAAAGGTGCGCATGCGTGGGTGTTCTTCACCAGCCGCGTTTCTGCCCGTGATGCCCGGCGCCTGGGAACAGCCATCATCAGCCATACCTGCTCGCGCACCCGGCAACTGAAGCTGCAATCCTACGACCGGCTGTTCCCCAACCAGGACACGATGCCCAAGGGTGGCTTCGGCAACTTGATCGCCTTGCCGCTGCAGAAATGGCCTCGGGAGAATGGCTGCAGCGTGTTCGTTGACACTGAACTTCGCCCCTATCCGGATCAGTGGGGATTTCTGGCGTCTATCCAGCCCATGCCGGTACACGACATCGAGCCGACCATTCTGCGAGCCACAGGTGGCGTCCATCCACTTGACGTCACCTTCATCGATGATGAAGACTTGGCCACACCCTGGAAACGGCAGAGCATGTCGACGAAGAAGCTCTCTGGGCAGATGCCCAAGTCGCTGACCTTGACGCTGGCCAATCTGGTTTATTTTGAGAAGGTCCAACTGCCGCAGGCACTGGCCAACCGCCTGATTCGTCTGGCAGCCTTCCAGAACCCCGAGTTCTACAAAGCCCAGGCCATGCGCATGTCGGTCTGGGACAAGCCCCGTGTCATCGGCAATGCCGAGAACTACCCTCAGCACATCGCGTTGCCTCGCGGTTGCCTTGATGCTGCGCTGGATCTTCTGCGGGATAACGGCATTGCCTGTGACCTGCGCGATGAGCGTTTCGGCGGGGAGCCGATCGATGTCTCTTTCGTCGGCACTTTGCGTCTGGACCAAGAGGCCGCAGTGGCCGGAATGCTGCATCACGACACCGGCGTGCTGTGCGCCCCAACGGCCTTTGGCAAAACAGTCACTGCCGCCGCAATGATCGCGCGTCGGGGTGTTAACACACTGGTCCTGGTGCATCGAACGGAACTGCTCAAGCAATGGCAGGAACGATTGCAGGCTTTTCTGGGCGTTGGCAAGGGCGTGGTCGGCACCATCGGCGGTGGTAAAGCCAAACCTACGGGCAAGATCGACATTGCTGTGATGCAGTCCGTTTCCCGACAGGGGGAAGTGAACCAGTTGGTAGAAAACTACGGTCAGGTGATCGTGGACGAGTGCCACCATGTTGGCGCTGTATCGTTTGATGCCATCCTGAAGCGGACCAAGGCCAAGTACGTGTTGGGCCTAACTGCGACACCCATCCGCCGTGATGGTCAACAGCCCATCATCTTCATGCAGTGCGGACCAATCCGGTACACGGCCGCCAAGCCTGCTGGTGCGCCTCACGATTTGGAAGTATTGCCTCGATCACGCTTTGCGCGTATCGACCTGCCCACCGATGCTGGCATCCAAGACGTGTTTCGACATCTCGCCAATGACCAGGCGAGGACGGAAGCCATCGCCGCCGAGGTGCGTGATGCAGCCCGTGAGGGACGCAAGGTGCTGGTCCTGACCGAGCGTACGGAACACCTCGATGCCATCAAAGCCGAGCTCGATGGACTGCTACCAGTACCGTTTGTCTTGCACGGTCGAATGTCGAAGAAGCAGCGATCGGCGCTGGTTGCAGACCTTGATGCACTGCCGCCCGATGCGCCGCGTGTTTTGCTTTCGACCGGGAAGCTGGTTGGCGAGGGCTTCGATCATCCACCGTTGGACACGCTGGTCTTGGCCATGCCCGTTTCTTGGAAGGGAACCCTTCAGCAGTACGCTGGGCGCCTTCACCGGGAACACGCTGGGAAGACCGACGTGAGGATCATCGATTTCGTGGACACCGGCCATCCGGCTTTGCTGAGAATGTGGGACAAGAGACAGGCGGGTTATCGGGCGATGGGATACCGAATGGGAGCGCAGGCAACTGCTGAGTGAATAAGCGTATCGAGAAAGCTGCCTGCGATTTACTCTCCTTCCCGCATCAACCATCAGGAGTGCTATTTAGGCATAATTCATTTTTTAGAGACGGAAAACCGTCCGTGTACGGGGGCGGACGAGTTCTGCCTGGTCTGGTTGCTCGCCGCCAGGCAGAAATCATGCATCTGGGGTGAAGCCCCAGTGCCCCTCATTTGAGGACAAAGCGTGCAGTCGACTGCTTTCCGCCCGAGGAAATGACGGCCGCCACTTTCGTGCCAGCACTGACTTTGAAACTTCCGGTCGCCTCCAGTTTGTCCCCGCTGGGCTTGAGATCGATCTCTTGCTTTTCAGCGCCGGTCAGCAGCGTCAATTTGGCTGAGGCTTTGGACACATCGACTGCCTTGCCGTGG
>JACCED011949575.1_pt1 | contig 16689 bp, 9 predicted proteins | sample 7455021 | NCBI WGS metagenome assembly JACCED01 (sample SAMN15323456, study PRJNA562643) | freshwater metagenome | isolation source: river surface water | place: USA:Blue River Watershed | collected 2017-08-19 | reverse complement strand
GAGCAGGTCGCCCAGCGACTCGAACTCGCCGCGCGCCTGTTCGGGCGTGAGGGCCGGCGCCGGCGTCTCGACCAGCAGGCCGCGGACCGGCCGGAACCCGGCGAGCACCAGGTCGGAAGGGAAGCCCCGGAAGGGCATGGAGGGAATGATCGGTTTCATGCTTCAACCATAGGGCTCCCTAACCGGGAAAAACCGCGAGGGCGCTTGTCGCACGAGTTTGCCCGTACCGAGCCCCTGCGTCCGCTGTCATTGCCTATAAGTGGTCGCGTAGATTTCAGGAAACGTCCGGCTCATGATAGATCCGACCGATTAACGTCGAAAAACTGGACGACCTCATGCCAAAGGGGGCAGAGCCCGACACGGTTTTCATAACTTGGCAGGGCTTGCTTTTGTCCTAGGAAGGCGGCTTCTATAAGAGAGCAATGACATCGCCCCAGCGTCATCCCGTCGTACGCCTTGCGCTCGTCGGATTTGGCTTTGTCGGTCGGGCATTGGGCGGCGTCCTTGCCACTAGGGTCAAGGGTGCCAAAGTCGTGGCATTCGATCCGGCCAATAAAATCAAAGTGAAAGGCAAGGTCAGCATCGCGACCTCGCTCAAAGAGGCGGTTCAAGGCGCGTCACATGTCTTTATCTGCGTCCCTAGTCATCTAGACGGTAAGGGGGTGGAGGGGGCAGGTTGGAAGCGCTTAGCCAAAGAATTGGGCTACTTCACAGGCCCTGAGACGGTTATCGTCATCAAGTCGACACTTGTGCCGGGCGATGCCGCTAAACTCGAGAAGATGACCAACCGACGGGTGGTGGTGTGCCCCGAGTTCATGGCCGAGGGCACGGCCGAGCGAGACATCCTCAAGCCACACCGAGTCTTGGTCGGTGGCCGCGATAAGGATGCGGTCGATTCCGTCATCCAGCTTTACCGTCATTGGCTGCCGGCTAACCGAATCATCCGCATGGACGCCTGGTCGTCGCAATTGGCCAAGCTACTGGCCAACTCCTTGCTCGCCCAACGAGTTGCCTCGATCAACTCAGCTGCAGCGTTGTGCGAACTAGGTGGCGGCGATATCCGGCAGGTCGCGAAAGCCATTGGCCTGGATCCACGTATCGGCTCACTGTATCTTAAGCCCTCGGTGGGGTTCGGCGGCTCGTGTTTAGAGAAAGACGTCCGGCTCTTCTGCACACTGGCCAAGTGCATGGGCCTGCCGGACGTCGCCCGCTACTGGAAGTCGATCATCGAACAGAATGATGCTCAGATTCTCAGGGCCACCCGGCAGATTGCCAGGATGGCAGGTAAGGGCGGCCGTGTTGCTGTCTTAGGCCTGGCCTTTAAGCCAGGCGTGGGCGACCTGCGTAGCTCAGCGCCGCTTCGAATTGCTCAAAGGCTTGTGGCGCTCGGCCATGCGGTCGTCGCCCATGATCCAAAGGTGAAGACAGTGAAGGGAATTCGTATCGCTAGCACTCCCTATGCGGCGGCGAAAAACGCAGTCATCATCGCCGTCCTGAACGACGAGCCGCTCTATCGCGTCCTTGATTGGAGGCGGGTTACCCGTCTCGCCGCCCCCAGGGCCAAGGCATACGCTTGCGCGGCGTCTATCGGTCGGTTTACAGCTGCTCGACTCGAAACATTCACCCTAGGAGGGGTTGCCTGAAGTGAGAGTTCTGGTCACCGGCGGAACGGGCTTCTTGGGTGCTCATGCATGTGCGCAATTGAAATCTCGCGGACATAGCGTGCTTGCATATGACGGGGGCATTGCGAAGGCGCCTGATTGGCTGAAGAATGCACGTATCCAGCACGGGGGAGTGAGCGTCGTTGTCGGGGATGTGCTGGACACCAAAATGCTGACTCAGACGATCCGGGACTTCCGCCCCGATGTCCTGATTAATCTTGCGGCCAAACCCGGAGTTTCCGAGGCGGAGCAATATCCCGAACACTATCATCGGGCCAATGTGAAAGGCGTGGAATCCGTCCTCGAGGCATGTGCTGAAGCCGAACTCAGAAGGATTGTGCATGCATCGTCCTCATCAGTATATGGGCATGCCTCTGGTCAGGTCGATGAAGCCAGTCCGCTTAATCCCGCCGGTCAATATGGCCTGACAAAGGTACTCGGGGAAGAGAAGATTCGTGCGGCCGCAAGCCTTGATGGTCTTTGTGCCTGCATTCTTCGGCCGTTTACCATTGTCGGCCCGTTGGGCCGCCCGGATATGGCGCCATGGTTATTTGCCCAGAACATCTTGCGCGGCAAGAGCGTCGACCTCCATGCAGGTGCTCGCCGGGATTTTACATCTGTGCACGATGTGGCAAAGGCATTTGTCATGGCTGCCGAAAGGTCATGGATCGGATGCGAGACCTACAATATCGGCGGTGGCTCATGCCAAGGTGCGGATACCTTGGCCATACTGCTGGCGGAAAAACTAGGCCGACCGCTGCGAGTCCAGTCGGTTGATCTACCTTCGCATATGCCCAGGGAGACTAGGGCTAACATCTCTAACGCCCGCTTGCGCCTTGGCTGGCAGCCGCAGGTCGATTTCGCAGATGCCGTTCAAGAGTTTGCTGAATGGTTCCAAGCCCACTTTCCCAATGAGTGAATCGCCGGATAATGTTAAGGTAGCTGCATTGATCGCAACATCGGGTCGATTCGACCTCCTTGAGCATCGCGCTTTGCGGTCTGTTCGTCTACAGGTCCGTCAGCCGGATGCCGTTGTCTTGGTCGTGGATGCGGAACTCGACGAGAAGGCCGAGCAAGAAGCCAAGAAAGTCGCCCAGAGAGCATGGTCCGGCGCATCGTTTATCCCGACTTTGATAGTCCTCGGCAACAGGCGTACCAAGAAATCCGCCTCGGGCGCATGGAATAGCGGCATTGATGAGTTGTGTCGTCGCTATGGCAGTGAAGGTACCCAATGGTACGTCGCTATTTTGGACGATGACGATGCTTGGGCGCCGGATCACCTAGTCAAGTGTCGCAGCGGCGCGGTCGCGGCCTCCGCCGACATGGTTATTCCCGGTTTAATAAGGCACGATAACCCAATTGATTCAGGGCGCCAGCAGGAGATTCCTTCGGCGCTCGTGCCCGAGCAAATATTCGTCAAGAATCCACATATCCAGGGGTCAAATCTCTTCCTGAGGCTCACGCGTCTTCTCGAGGTCGGCGGCTTCGACGAGAATCTTCCAAGTTGCACAGACCGGGATCTGTGCCTGCGCTTGGAGCGCTTGCTTGATTTCAAGGCGGTCGCCTTGAATGACTTCACGGTACACCATTACGCCGACCCTAGGCCAGATAGGTTGACCGTCGACCGATCGGCCAAAGGGGAGGGCTTACGGAGATTTTTTGCAAAGCACGCCGGAGATTTCGATGCAGATAAGCATCGGGACTTCATGCACACCGCCAAGGCCCGGTTCGGATTCGACGAGGATTTTGTACGCAAGGTGGAAGGGCCCGTCCAATCGGCTACTTGCAAGGACGTCGGGGTGCGGCTCGATGATGTTCAGGGGCTTTACCTTGTCGTCGGCTTCGTCACCGACTCGTGCATGCCCGATCATGCGCAGGGGTTGTTGAAGGATATCGAGCAACTGCCATTTCAAGCCGGCGTTCTTGGGGTAAGCGCGGTGCTGGTCGAAAATGGGCCGGTCCATCCTGTGGGCCGGGGCAGGTGGCGCGCCGCCCTTGAGGATTTGCGCCGTGCGGGTGTAAAGGCCGTCTGGGTAAAGCCGGAAGAAATCGCCAAAGAATGGACGCCTTATCAGGCCGTGAGCGTCCCGGATGCGACCACAACTCGGCTGCCCATCGCCGTGACTCGCACAATCTTGAATCGCTATGTTTATCAGGAATCCAAAGACCATCCGGGTTCCGCGGCTTGGATACTTGATGATGACAAGAGCTTTACCTTCGATGTCCGTGGTTCGAATGGAGCAAGCGTCCCTGCGGGCCGGTCGCCGAACATCGCCCAATTGTTAGCGCTTAGGGCCAAAGGAGTCGACGTGGTCATTGGACAGGATTCCGCGGCCGCCCCTTTGCCCTTCGAATCAACCTTGCGTCTGCAGATGTTGGACCTCGATCAATCTCTTCGGAGGGTGGTGCGACGCGCTGGCCCGACCGCCCAGTTGTCGAATGTGAGTCGGCGGACGGCCGGCTACTACGACTTGTCCCGAGAGACACGCTATCTGGAGACGCCACTGCCAGTAGACTTCATTTTCGCAGACGATCTGACCGAATCAATCCGTCGAGCCGCCTTTGCCTGTCAACGCATGCGCGCCGGCCAGGCGATTACTCGGCCGCTTATGATCGACGAAGAAAGCATGACCCTCGATGCCGCACAGGACTCCATCATGCGTGGCGGCTCGACGCTTTTCTTCAAGCCCGAGCAACTGATGCTTTGCCCTCAATATTCCGCTAAAGTCGGGGGTGGATGGGTGCGCCGATCGGACATGTTGCATAGCCTCGTATTATCGAGGCTTTATGGCGTGAAAATCGTGATGCATGCCTCGGTGGCGGTACGTCATGGCCGCGAGACTTCGACGCCAATTGATAAGCTCACCGACACCATGAGACATGATGTATTGGGCTACGGTCTTTATCGCGGGGCGGAGGCGGCCCTGGCGTCAGTCGCGGCCGCCCCGGTCCGAGGCATTTGCGGGGTCTTCTTTGACCCGGCTGTCCTCGGGGCAGCGACCGCTACTGCCCGTAAGACGGTCAGGGAAAGGTTGGCCGCGATGGAACTGTCCGCTTGGCGTATCCATGGCCTTGTCGGTTCATGCCTTAAGAGTCTCGGCAGGCTTCGACGGGAGCCGGGCATAGAACCTGCAATGCTCGATCACCTGGAAGCCGAGCTGATGAAGATCAAGGCGCTCATGGATCCTGCTATCATAAGGGGAATCTCCCAAGAGCTGCTGATGGGGATAGCAGGCGAGGCGTTTTCCTTGGCCTACCGGGAAATGGATTTGGAAGCCGTGACGATGCAGAAGTCCTTCAAAGCCTGGCGTACGCCGGAATTGAAGCTGCGGCGTGTCGAGCGCGCGCGCAGAATCCTTGGACTCACCGAAGGCGCGGAATTGCTCGGAGTCGGCTGGGAGGGTGTCGTCTTCCGGCAGGGCAACTCGACGATCAAACTGTTAGATATCGCCAAGCCGGCCAGGATTGCCGCTGCCCTGCCCGCCTTGCTCCGCTTGGAACGGCTTGTTCAGGCAAACACCGGCCTCTGTCGCATCAAGCTAAGCCGAAGCGACGAGGGTTTGCCTGTCATCGAAAGAGGTTTCGTTGAGCAGTCGCCGTCCGGGCCTCCTTCGCTTGGCCAACTCCTCCGTCTCTTGGAGGATTGCAAGGAGGTCGGCGTCGTCTTCCGCAATCTAAGTCGCGAGAATATCGCCCTGTTCGGCGGGCGGGCCATGATCATCGATTACGGCCTGGATTTCGCCGAGTTCAGCGAGGCCGAATATGTCGTCATGGCTCGAAAGGCTTGGTTGTGCGCCCGCTTCTGGGCCAGGGAGGACTTGAATCGCTTGCTGAGCCTTGCGTGGCAAGACCCGTGCGCCCCGGAACTCGAAGGGTTCGAGGAGTTCTGGCAGTGGTATGCCGGCGGCCGGAAGACGGCAACCGCCCTGTGCGCAGAAATGACCGAGGCAATGCTGACCGAAGGCGAATTCGGCAAGGTGCTTGATTACGGCTGCGGCAAGCAGGCGCATACGGTTCGCCGATTCCACGATCTGGGCAAAGCCGTGGTCGGCTATGATCCGGGCGCCGGCATCGCCTCGCGCTGGGAAAAGCAAAAGCTCGGCGCCTCGGGCTTAAGGCTGACCGATTCCCGTGAGGTCGCTCTCGCCCAGGGGCCGTACGACGCCGTCGTCTGCTCGTTGGTGTTATGTGAACTGACTTCAGCGGCTTCCCTTCGGGAAGTCGTTGCGGATCTGGGCGCGGCGATCGGCCCGGGCGGCAAGGTCGTGGTCGTGCTGTGCGACCCCATCGGCACTTTCGGGCCGCCGACGGCGATACACCTGGCTAGGAATCTGCCCGCACAGGCCGCCTACCCTTCGGAATTCGAATATGGTGAGATCGCGGAATCCGGCAGACCACGAAAGGAATTCCATCGGTCCTTGCGGACAATCCGGAGGGCCCTCCTCGCCGCAGGCTTACGTATCGTCTCCGAACGGTGCAATCAGGCCTATGATTTCGAGACAGGCCTTCCAGCGACCGACTTTTTAGGTTGGGTTTGCGAAAAGATGCCGATGCATGACGTGTCTGCCAGCATCTCGCTCGTCATCAAGGCCTCGGCTCTCGAGGCGGAGACCTTGGAGGCGCAGGTTGAACACTTGGTGGAGCAACTTGAAAGCCCGCGGGTTTTTGCCCAGCGGCTTTTAGCCATCGACTCGCGCCTCACCGGTTTCGTTCGGGAATACGGGTTGCCTGACCTGGGCAAGGCCTTGGCGGCAGCGGAGCGCCTCAAAGAACGAGGCTTCATCGATGAGGTGATCGTAGCCCCGGCGGACGGATCACCGGAAGCCGCCGACATCAACCTCCGATGGTTCGGGGCCAGCGCTCCCTGGACGCACACCATCGCGGGTGCCCCATTGGCGTCCCCTCTCGGAGCCTTCGAGCGCTGCCATGGCGACTACATCCTTCAAGTGGATGCCGACCTGCTGGTTCGCCGCGCCAATAAAGACCACGATTTCATCGGTGAAGCAATTCAAGCGATGAAGGCTAGTCCCGGGGCATTCACGACCAGCCTGAACATCATCTATGACGAAGATCAGCAATTCCGGGGAAATGACGCTGAAGGTCGACCCTATCGGGTAGAATGTCGCGGGTGCCTTTTCGACCGCCGCGCCTTGCTCGCTTTACGACCTTTTACTAATCAGGTCGCCGAGGATGGCAGGTTGCAGCTGGCATGGCACCGGGCGATGGATCGTGCCTGCATCGAAGGAAGAGCGGTGAGCCTTCGCGGAGGAGGCCGCCAGACGGGATTCGTGCACCCGCCGAACGCCTTCAAGCGATCCGTTGCGGAATGGAATCTTGTCATGGCGGGGATAGAAATTGGCGGACTGTTCGAAGGACAAGCTGGAAAGGTCGACCTCGTTGGTAGTGCGTTGCAGTGGTTGCCTCCCCCTCGCCCCGAAAGCTTCGTTTTCGTGGTGACTGGACGGAACGTCTCCTACGGGAAGATGGTCCGCTGCTACCAGTCCATGCTCAGGCAGAAAGGCGTAAGCTGGGGCGCTGTCGTCATTGACGACGGCTCCGATGAGCTGAGTCGCGAGGCATGCCGGCGGGTATTCGGCCAGGCGCCCAACATCACTTTATTGCAACCCCGGCGGAGAAGAGGGCAACTTGCCAACACCATCACGGCAATCCGCGATCTTTGCTCCGACCCCGAAGCCATCATTGTCACCTTGGACATGGACGACTGTCTGGTTGGATCGGATGTGCTACAGGCGTTGGCTAAGGAGTACGACGATGGGGCCGATTTGACGGTGGGATCGATGGTCAGGACCGATAAGCCTGCGGACTATCCAGCGCGTTTCGGTGATCTAGAAGCAGCCCGCGGCGGCAATGTCTGGCAGCACCTCCGCAGCTTCCGGAAGAGACTGTTCGACGGAATCCCCGATTGGCGCATGCGTCTTGATGGCAAATACGTCGAGATTTGCGTCGACTGGGCTTTCATGATTCCGATGGTCGAGCGAGCGACGGCTCCTCGCCACCTTTCGCGCAAACTCTATTATTATGAGAGCTCGGGGCTAGGGAAAGGCGGACAGCGCGCCGCCAGAGAAGCCGCGATTCGCCGAATCATGATGCGTCATGTTCCAGGTGGGCATTGCCGAAGGTCCAGCGGACTCATTACCAAGGAAGATATCATGGCCCGCGACTGGAAAGGTGCGAACGGGCTGCTCATCCTCAGGCACGCTGATCGGCCTTCGTTGAAGGGTTTAGGCAAAGGCGCGGACGAGGTCTCGATCACCGAGAAGGGTCGTGCGGATAGCTATGCTCTTGGTCTGGCTCTTGGTCAGGCAACCCAAGTGGTGGCGAGCGGAGTCTTGCGAGCCAGACAGACAGCAGAGGAGATCATGAGGGCAGTGGGTCACTATAATTCCTCCATCAGGACCTTCCAATCACTTTGCCGTCTCTCAGCTAACCATGCGGACCGCACGGAATTTGACGCGCATAAGCAGAGGTCGGGCTGGCATCAGCTGGTTGACGCTTGGATCGACGGAACGCTCGACGATCCAGGAGCGGTGTTGCCCTCGCACGAATCCGCTATGGGCGCTATTCGGGAGCTGATGGCCGCCGATGGTCTTAGGCATGCGGGAATGAACATAGTCATCACCCATGATTTCTACGTTCATGCGCTCCTGGAGGTCATGCATGGCCAGAGACACTGGAGGGGGCGGGGTATTCCGACTTTGGGGGGCGTTTATCTTGATTATGAAGACGCCAGAACTTTGATTGCAGCTTATGGAGCCTGAAGCCCCTTCCAGTCTCAAGCGGAGGTCCATGGTCGCCGTTATCGGTGACGCTTCGGTCGATCCGGCCGGCGCTAAGGCCGTGGCGGCCAGACAAGTGGGTGCATTGATCATTGATCGTCGGTGGCGCCTGGTGACGGGAGGCATGGGCGGGGTCATGAAAGAGGCCTCTGCTGGTGCGCGGGCCTCCGCGGCCTGGGTGGACGGCGACATCATCGGCGTCCTTCCCGGAAGCGATCCGGCCGCGGCCAACCCGTTTATCGACGTGGTGATCCCCACGGGGATGGACCATCTGCGCAATTCCATCGTGGCCCACGCCGATGCCATCATCGTGATCGGCGGCGGCGCCGGCACCCTGAGCGAAATCGCGCTAGGGTGGATCTACAGGCGGCTCATCGTCGCGCTACCGCATGAAGGATGGGGCGCCAGGTTGGCAGGAATGAGAATCGATCAACGGGTCAGGTATAAGGACATGCCGGGCGACTGTATCCATGCCGCCGCTTCCTGTGACGAAGCCATCGAGCTAGTGGCCAGGCTCCTCCCGCAATATCAAAGGAGACACAGCGACATTAAAACACGGATTGTCAGCTAACACAATTGGCAATCCGTTCGGCGGCGGCCGCGGAAACGGCCCGCGTAAGCAAGCACTGCTCAGAACGACCGATTAAGGGGGGCCACGAAGTGGCCCCTTGTTTTAAGTATTATAAAGTCCGTATAGTCTGCGCTTCACAGCGGGGAAGCGGGAGGTAAAAATGAGTCACCCCCATGACGGAAATCGTCCGTACCACCCCGACCGAGGCTACCTGTATCGGTCAGCTTATCGCCGACATGGCAACGTTGTCGGCTGATCACATCCGAGATTTCATAAAAGGCATGGAGCTGGAGGATGGGCTTCCGCCGGTTCTCGCCATCAGGAAGCATCTGGAGGAACATCCTGCCAGGGTCCCGCAGTTCGCGTCTCTCATCGTGATGAGGACGCCCTACGCCAGTGTCCTTGAGCCTTTGGAGGTTATGGATGGAGATTTGTACTTCAAGCGACACGCCAAGGAATTCATCGAGTGTCTTGGACCTGTGCGAAGCTACATATGCATGGCTGCCATACTCTACCGTGTGGGTGGCGATAAGCTCGCCAAAGTTCGATATCAGCCGGAGAAAGGCGCGGTCGGCGAAATCGACGAAATTCCCGAAGCGGACAAAGTCGAATCACTGGCTAAACGCATGAAAGACGATCTCGTCACAGTTGACTCCATCCAGATCAGGGATGCATCGATAGCCATGAAGGACGCGATGGAGCGGGCGGCCAAAGCGGAAAAAGAACTTAAGGACGCGAAACTCAAGTGGGCGAAGGTCCAGGAACGTATGGCGAGCGAGGCTCAGCGATCCAAGGCGAAGGCTGCCGCGGAGGCCTTAGGCGCAGCAGATAAAAGCGCGCAGGCAACACTTTCGGAACTGCAGAAGCAGTTGGAGGAAGAGAAGGCTGCCCATCGGAAAACTTCCGATAGCTTGGAGGATGCCAAGAATAAGCTGGATGAAATCGATCAACAGGGGGGTGCCACCCCGGAGCGCGTTGAGGAAATCCGCGCCGAAATTAAGCGCGAGGCTGAGCAACGAATCGAGGATGAGCTTTCCATAGCGGTTCGGCCATGGCTGGTGAGGCTTAATGAGATGGAAAAGTCTCAGGAAAAACTCAAAGCCAGGCAGGCGCTGTCCGCGCAGGCGTTGGAGCGGGCCAAGAAAGAAGCCGCAAGTAATGATTTTCTGATCAACTGGGAGTTGGACAGGGAGCGCGCCCTAAAAGCCTTGGAGGCCGAGATGACCGAGCTCGATAACCTCATGCTCCGGGTGATCAAGCCTTCGCCAGAGCTGTGTAGGATGCATAGCGACCTTCTGGAGGCCATGTTGGCCTGTCGGAAGCAGCTGAACCCATCTAAGCCATTGGGAGAGGTGGCAAAAGCGCTTATTGCAGGCCTGAAGAAGGTTAAGGACGAGGAACTGGGTGAGGCGGCTTACGCTGTCAAAAAACTTGCCGAAAAGGGCGTGTTCCTAGGCCTCGAGGCAGAGACGCTCCTAAAAATCGTCGAAACCGAGAAACAGGCCCGCTATGACGCTTCGCATTTCAAGCAGTCGGTGCAGGGGCAGATGATACAACGGCTCCATTCTGGTAAGCAGGTCGATATCCTCATCGATGGATACAACTTCATGTTTACCGCCAACCAGTATTTCGGAGACAAGCTTAAGCTCAGCAGGAACGCCGACGGCGAAGCCGTATTCGGCGAGGCTGGCCGTGCCAAACTGGTAAAATTACTGGTGCCCATGGTGAACAAGTTCCCATGCCTGGACATCAACATCTTCTTCGACGGACTGGTTAAGGAGGAGCGACAGCCGCACCCCCGCGTGAAAATGTGGCAACCGACCTTCCAGAGAGCTGGCAAGGGTCAGGCCGACGCCGAGATAGCAAACGTGGGCCTGAAGCGAGTCAGGCCGGACGCACTGGCGGTGGTCGTCAGCAACGACAAGGTCGTCCAACGCTATGCTAAGCACTTCCTCAGCGTCAGGCTTTTCTCCGATTTCATCGCCAATCACTGAACATACCAACATGAAACTATGTAGTCGAAGGATATGCATCATCGGCGCCCGTGGCGTCGGAAAGTCACACATCGTCAGGCAACTCATCGGTGAAATTCCGAGATGCAAACACGTCGTCGGATCCGACCTACTCAAGGCTCAGCTGGAAAGGCATGATTTGACTACGATGGAAGGTCTTGATGAGGTCTCCAAGGACGTAATCAGACAATTCGCCTCGGAAACGATGATCGAGATGGCCCAGGGCGACCACGACTTATTCATCTGTGAAGGGCATGCCGCCTTGTTGCCATCAAGGCCTTTGACGACGCTAGAGAAAAGCTGGCGAAAGTTGGAGGTCTGGCTCGGCCGTCGAGAATCTGTTTACGACATCTCGATAGGCTTTACCGAGCTGGACAAGGCGTTCTTTAATGAGGTCATTCTAGTCGAAGCCGACCCGGAGGTTATTCAGGAGCGTAGGCTTGAGGATACGAATAAAGTCCGGCCAACGGATATGGACTCTATCCGTGCGGACCTTGAGGCGGAAAGGAGTAAGGCGGCCGAGATTTGTCGTGAGAGCGGAGCAGCGCTCAGGGTGGTGGATGCGAATATTCCTAGTCTGGCGAAAGCCACATTGAGAGCGCTCCTGGAAGCAAGCGACAGCACTATTGAGACTGCGCCCATGTTCCATCAACGAATGATCAGGGAGCGGGCCGATAAACTGCCTTCGCCCCAAGCAGGTCAGCCGATTTTCCTGTTCGATGCCGATAATACTTTGGCTCCTTACGACGCGAGCCAGATTATTCTGCAGGTTATCGGGAACGGACTCTTCAAACGCATGAAGGAGAACTTCAAGCGCGGATACAGCCACTATTCATTCCTGATGCACCGACATATCCATAAGCGGGCAGACAGGGATAGGTTCGAATCGCTTGTCAATGAGCTGGGTAATTTGATCATGCTGAACGAGGATGTGGTTGCTTGCCTCAAGGAGGCGCTGGGCAAAGGCCCAGTCGTTGTGCTGACCGCAGGCATTCCGGAAGTATGGCGCATTGCGCTCAGGAGGCATGGTTTGCCGGTAGCGACCAGATATGAAGACGGAATTGTCGCGCACGGCCTGGTTGACGGCGATGAAGGCTTGGTGATGGATGAGCAGGGGAAAGAGACGTTCGCTAAAGCCGCTAAACAGAAGGGGTATTATGTGGTTTCGGCCGGAGATAGTCAGATCGACACGGGCATGCTTCGGGCATCGGACGCCGCCTTTATCATTGCGCGAGATTTCGCCGAGCATGAGGTGAAGATTTCAAGGCGTCCGGAATTCAGGAGGACGCGAAATTCCCAGCGTTATAAGAACATCAAGAACGAACGGCTGTTTATCCTCACTGCAGACCACCCGAGAATTTTCCAGATCCCGGCATTCGGGATTAGTATGGCCATCGGAGGCCCCCAGGTTTCTTCGTTCAAGCATCTTGTACATGACGCGACACGTCCAGATTTCGTAAAGGAACCTCCTGCGGACATCATGAAGGACTTTTTCCCTAAGTTCATCGAATGGTGCGAAGACCGACGCCGCGAAAGGAAAAGCAAATGAATAACCTGGTTCATTTCACTGATCATCCGGCTAGCCGCCTTCTGGCAGACAGGACACGAAGATCGGACCTCGACACGCGTGATTATTCAGAAGCCTATGCCGAAGTTGGCCGTTTTTTAGCTTATCAGGTCTTAGAACAGTTTGAACTAGAAGAGTATGAGATTCAACACTGCGAGGGACCTCGTCCTGGGATTCGCATCAAGGATGAGGAGCGAATCGGCATAGCATGCCTTATGCGCGCGGGGCTTTACCTGGCGCATGGATGTCGGGCTGCACTTCGACGTGCACCGCTGCACCTCTTATCTCCAGAAAGAGACAAAGGGCTAAGTTCTAGGGAATTGGAAGAGCTAGCCACAAGCCGGCTGGATACGCTTCTGATCGTCGATTCGGTCGTGAACACCGGAAAAACGATTCGCCCCATCTTTGCTCAGGCGAAAGCGCTCGGTATTCGCAGGGTGATCGTATTGGCCGGAGTCTCTCCCTATGAGCAGGCCAAAGCCATTGCTACCGACTATCCGGAAGTGTTGTTCTATTTTGCCCGTCTCTCTCATAACTCCTACGTGGGCAAGGGTGGAACCGATACCGGCAATCGTCTATTTGGTACTCCCGGAAGATCATGACCATCCCTCCTCATCTCCGATCGCTCAAGCCCGGCATGGCCGAGAGGCTGGGGTACTACGTCTACTTGTATGTCGACCCGCGGGATGGTAAGGTTTTTTACATCGGCAAAGGGAAGGGCGAGCGCTGCCTGGACCACTTGTTCGAGGACGATGACCACCCGAAGGTGAAGCGTATCCGAGACATCTTCGCCGCCGGCCTGGAGCCACGGATCGAGATGCTTGCGCACGGGCTTCGGACTGAGCAGGAGGCCTATAATATCGAAGCCGCCGCTATCGGTCTGCTAGGTTTGGAGAACCTGACCAATCGGGTTGTGGGCAAGGACAGTCTGCGTTTCGGCCGCAAGGGATTGTCAGAGCTCGAAGGGTACTACGCTGCCAAGCCGGTTAAGATCACCGATGCGGTCATCCTGATCCGAGTTAACCAACTTTACCGCCACGGCATGCCTTCCCCGGAGCTGTACGAAATTACCCGTGGAGTCTGGAGGTTAGACTTCGAAAGAGTTAGCGCCATGAAGTATGCCTTCGCCGTCTATGAGGGGGTCGTCCGCGAGGTCTATGAAGTCGACAAGTGGCAGCCTGCGCAGATAAGCGGTTACACCGCCAGAACCGACCTACTGCCCGATGACGCCAAAGGACGAATCGAGTTCGTCGGAAAGGTCGCGCCCGAAGCCATCCGCCAGAAGTATCTCCTCGGCGACGTCACCGCCTACACCAAGGTCAGCCTGCAGGCCCCTTGTCTTTACGTTAATGAGCCCTCGTAACTCAGGAGGTAGTCAGGAACTCGTTCAGGCGAGCGGCGATCAGCTTACGACGGGCGCTCAGGAACTCCTTGTAGTTCTCGGTCTTCAGTAGCCTCGGGTCGGTGGGTATACACTGGGCATCGAAAGCGGACTGGCCTGCCGACTCGATGAGGGCAGGGAAGTAGTCGGCTGGCGATTTGTCGCTGATATTTCGATTAGTTTTCCCGCCAATGAACGCCAGGTTGGCAATGTCATCAGACTCTCTGGCAGAGTAAGAAGATTTGAGTAAAGCCTGCGGGAAAATATGATGGAATTGGAGGCGGTGTTGGGCTCCGGAATGATCGAAGGCGATAGAAAGGTTAGATTTCCAGTCCCTTGCACCCGCTTCCCTGAAGGCAAGGAACATGGTCTTGAAAAGGGAACTTCGCTGGTTTCTCCCCTCGAGTTCCTCAGGTGAAATTCGGAGTAGTCCGACTTGTTGCCGAATTTTCTCAACTAGATCAGCCACGCTGCCCCCATCTCGGATGATTGCCAAGTCTTGGTCGAGCATTGTCTCAGTCGCGCCACGGGAATAGCGACCTTTAGCGTTAACAAGCAAGGCCCACCTGCGAAGAGACTCCGACTCTTTATTGGAGAATTGATAGTTATGTTTATGTCCAAACCGAGCAAGGGCAACAATGAGGAATGGCGATGACAGTAGGGCTGGACTATCGATCTTCGCATTATTTCTAAGGAAGCTGGATGCGAACTCCATGCCTTTAACGGACTCACTCCAACCCGTCTTCAATCTTTCGAGATTGATGGTATTTACAGTCATGAACCGAGATTGATTGGTAATCGCGGCTACGAGTGATTTAAGGAAGACGCCTAGCTCTAGATCATACCCCTCTGAGGCGCACTTACTTTGGAATGTCTGGAATGTCTTGAGAGCGCCTCGCCATTTGGCGGTAATCTGCGCTAAGGCCAGGTCGGAGCTGCGCAGTTTAGCGCCCAGCGAATTAACACGAACGAAGATCTCCGTGACCTCGTCGTAGGATAGTGACCGCTCAAGTACGTCCATTCGGTAGACATATTTTTTGATGCCGCGAAGCCTGGCCAGGCGCTGGCTATACTTATTGAACCTAGGATCGTTGAAGTCCTTTATGCCCGCGCGAGTCAGGAATACTGCATCATTTGGGGCTTTGAAAACATCGGTTACTTTTACCCACTGCGGGAGCTGCTCGAGCTTCCTTGTTGCCACCACAAAGGTCTTCTTATCGAAGCGTTGCTGCAGCTCGTCATCTGAGGAGTCCGCCCCTTCCGAGCTGGCTTCGCGATCGGTGTCCTCGTCTTCGTCATCCTGGTCGTCGTCATCTTCGACATCAGTCGCGCCGGTGAGCTGATCTGGGTGGTCTAGGTTGAAAAGGATATCGATGGGCTTCTTCCGGCCTCGGACTGTCACTGGTTCGCCGCGGATGACCGAGGACAGGGAGGTAAGGCGCTGCTGGCCGTCTAGCAAGAGGCGGGTATTCTTATAGGGGTTGCCTTGCTGTTTTACCGAAAAGTCCTGTTGAGGAACTTCCTCGTCGGTTTCCCAGAGCAGGATGGCGCCGGAGGGGTATCCGCGGTAAAGGGAGTCCAGCAGGTCTCGCACTCTGGTGGAACGCCAGACGTAGCGACGCTGCATCTCCGGCAGCCGTAGCTCTCCCCGTTCGATCATGCTGACCAGTTCTTCTACGGTTGCTTCGGATTTGGCCATGGAATGTGCGGGATGCTGGTGATGAAAGCCCCGAGGAAAACAAATCCAAGCCTCAATGGGACTTTTGAGACAAGTTTGCCTGGCCGTCAGATTAAAGAGTAAGTCTCTTGTAAACTTTGGAGCACACGCACGATTTAGGATAGCAAGGTATTGCAAGTAAGGGTCTGGGGGTATAACTCTAGGCGACTTTCCCATGACTTTACCTACGGAACTCACCTCAGGCCTCGGCAAGGTTCAGAATAATACGAAGTTAGGCCAGTTTCAGGCTCAGGTCTGGCTGGGGAAGGACCCCTCGAATGCCCCTTTGCAGATCTGCATACTGGATGCGGGGTCGGTTCTCTCCGATGCCAAGATCAAAGAGCTCTGGTCCGACAAGCACGGGGGTCGTCCTTCGCCGCTGCTGCTTGTTATTCATGTCAGCGGTTCTGTGAGCGTTGTCGGCCCGGTCATTCACTCGGGTGAGCTCCGCATCACTCACGGACTTGAGCCGGCTCAGGCCGGACGGATCTTGAAGTTGGCGAAGGATTGCCCCGATCGCCACAGCGCGATTCGTCTGCTCGAGTCCGCTCTCGTCACGGTTAAGTCCGATACTCCCGGCCTGGAGAATAGCGGATTGTTCGCCGATCACGTGCTCCGCCAGGTGATGGATGCCTCCAAGGACAACCCCTACCGCAAGGAGGTCGCTTCGGCCTGCGACAAGTCCAAGGCATTGCTGGACAAGTCCGGACGAGATCTGATCAAGGGTCTGGGTTATGCGACGAAGCAGAATGATGCCCGGACTGAAATCCTCCTAGATGCCGACCAGAAGGAGGTGGCGTTGGCCGTGCTACTTCATGAGGGAGAGCGTCCGGATTCTCCTAGCCCAGGATTCAGGGATCAGGCGCCTATCACGCACGCTATCACTCAGGCCGAACGCAAGAACCTGAAGTGGGTGATCACGATTTCTCCGGATAAGTCTATTCGTCTGTATCCCGCGGTTCTCAATGTAGGCGTAGGTCGTC
>JACCED012180680.1_pt1 | contig 16696 bp, 14 predicted proteins | sample 7455021 | NCBI WGS metagenome assembly JACCED01 (sample SAMN15323456, study PRJNA562643) | freshwater metagenome | isolation source: river surface water | place: USA:Blue River Watershed | collected 2017-08-19 | reverse complement strand
CGCGTTTGTCGCACTTGAAGATATGTCCGTGGAATTCAACCGTGCCCAGCAAGTGCTGCAAGGGTTCGCCCGAAGCCCGGCGGCGCACCAGATCCCGGAGCGGTCCGAGCTCCTTCTCGCTCAGAGGACGGTCAAACTGCATGTACAGGTCCATGCGCTTGAGCCCAAGCGTGTGGGCGAGCAGGTGCTCGATGTTCAAACGCCCGCTCTCGATCCCGGATTTTGAGAAATACGCGGCTGTCGACTGCAGGATCTCGAGAACGGTCTTCATTCAGACTGTGCCGCGCACGGATCAGTTTTCGGTCCCGCTTGCAGCCTCGAGCCTTTCAGCCATGTCTGCAGCCTGCAGAGCGCTCAGCATCTCGTTGATGTCTCCTTCCATGAACCTGTCGAGGTTGTAGAGCGTGACGCCGATGCGATGATCTGTGACGCGGTTTTGAGGGTAATTGTAGGTGCGGATTTTCTCCTCGCGGCCTCCGGTGCCCACTTGGCTTTTGCGTTGGGCGGCGTACTTTTCGGCCTCCTCGCGCTGTTTGCGCTCCAGAAGGCGCGAGCGCAGGATCTGAAGCGCCTTTTCCTTGTTCTTCTGCTGGGAGCGGCCGTCCTGACACCGAACAATCATTCCGGAGGGAATGTGCAGCACCTGCACCGCTGAGTCCGTCGTGTTCACTCCCTGACCGCCCGGCCCGCCCGCGCGGCAAACCTCGATCCGCAACTCATCGGGTTTGAGCTCAAAATCAACCTCCTCCGCCTCTGGCAGCACCGCCACCGTGGCCGTCGAGGTGTGGATTCGCCCCTGGGCCTCCGTGGCGGGAACGCGCTGCACGCGGTGCACGCCGCTTTCGTAGCGCAATTTGCGGAACACGCCGTCGCCGCTGACCTTGAAAATCATTTCGCGCAGCCCGCCCAGTTCGTTCTCGCTCGATTCCAGGGTTTCAATCTTCAGGCCGATCGCTTCCGCGTACCGGAAGTAAAGGCGGGCAAGATCCCCCGCGAACAAGGCCGCCTCGTCGCCGCCCGTGCCCGCCCGGATTTCGACAATGGCGTCCCGGTCCTCGTTGGGGTCGGGGGGAAGCAGCGCAACCTGCAGTTCTTTGCTGAGTGTGGCTACCTGGGCCTCGAGGGCAGGCAAATCGGCCTGCGCCATTTCCGCCAGGTCCACATCGGTGCCCGAAGCGAGGTGGCTGGATTCCTGAAATTCGGTGGTCACCCGTTCCAGCTGCTGGGCGAGAGAGAGAAGCTCCTTCAGGCGGGTGTGTTCGCGGAGAAGTTCACGTGCTTTTTTCGGGTTGTCGTAGAGATCTCCTGCGCCAACCAGTTTTTCGAGTTCCTCAAAGCGCTCTCTCTTGCGGGCAATCAGCGGGCCGAAATCCATAAGCTATTGTAGCGGATATTTTTATGATTTAAGAGCTCCGGGTGGCGGTGGACGAATGACGCGATTTCAGAGGGCTTGGCCCGCAAAAGAAAACGGTGAAGGCAGCACTAGGCGCCTTCACCGTCCCTGAAATGCACAATTCCCGAGCTAGAGCTTTTTGCGGCGGGTGGTTTGCGCTGCGGAATAACGGCGGGTGAATTTCTCGATCCGGCCTGCGGTATCGACGAACTTCTGCTCGCCCGTAAAGAAAGGGTGGCATGCGGCGCAGATCCCGATTTTCAGGTCGCGGCGCGTGGAGCGGGTTTCGTAAACAGCCCCGCAGGCGCAGGAAATGGCGGTGGTTTCGTAACGGGGATGAATCTCTGCTTTCATAACTTCAAAAAGGGCTCGGAACAGTACCTGAACTGGGCTGCAGAGCAACGAAAAAGAGCGCAAGGGTGCAAACAGTCGGCTTTCGCGGGTGTGAGGGTGCGTGGAAAGCCAGAGGGAGCACCGGGTTTAGCCCGTTAATTTTTATGCAAACTCCAACTCAGCCTGAACTTGCGAGGACTTGAATTCAAACTGGAGTACGGTCACCTTCCGGCCGAAGATTTTTTCGAGCTCGAGCCTTTCGCACTGCAGTTGGTCGAGCTTGGGCTTGATTGCGGCGGTCGCCATGCCGGCGAACATTCCCGCCCCGGCATCCATCAACAAGGAATCAAACTCGACTGTCCCGCTGCTGCTTACAGTCACCCGGCCGCGGACTCCGACCTCAACGGAAGACACGAAAACCTTGGCCGTGACCTGCAGTCTGATCCCCACCGCCCCGGGGCCAGCAGGATTGAGCTGCAGGGAGGTATCTGTGATCGTGATACCTTGTTCGGAGGCTGCCTCGAGCGCGGCGGCGTGCACCAGCGCCCGGAGGTCCTCCTCGGGCAGATCCATCCGGATGCACGCCCCCGAGAACCCTTCAGGGCCCGAGGCCGGCGTTTTAAGAGAAACCGCATCGTGTGTGAAACCAGCCTGCCGAAGGGTGGCGTTCGCACGCCGAACGGCTTCCTCTGCGGACTTGGGGGTGGGCTGCTGGGAGTTGAAAAAGGCGAACATTTTGGGTCGTGTTTGAGCTGGTTTGGGTTCGGGCGGTCAATTTGCAGAGAGCCGGCTGATCAGATCCTCGCGCGAGGACGGCAGCCGGTGGAGGACCTTAAAAAGGGATTGCTCCGCGGGGGTGTTCTCGGAGGCGATCCCCAAAAGGCGCGCGAGCTCCGACTCGAAGTGGTACAGAGCGCGGCGCGAGGCAGGGGTGGTGCTCAGGAACCGCAGCGCCCTGAGCAGCAGGTCGAAGAGCTCGGGCACCGGAGTTTCGGATTCGGTGGCGCGCTCAAGCAGTTCGGTCGCGTAGGAGGCAAGAGCGACCCTCGCATAGTCCGTGCGCAGCCCCGGAAAGCTCTCGCTCAAGTTCGCCTCGCGCAGGGTATGCAGGTCGCCGGAACGCGCGGGCTGAAACTGGATCTCACACAGGTGGAAGAGGTCAAGAATGCCTGCGAGCCGGTTTTTGGGCCGGAGCGCGCCTTTGGCGACGGTTTTGATCCGGCCGAATCCCGGGGTGAGCCAGCAGGTAATCAAGCTCGTCTCTGTGAGCCGGATTTTGCGCAGAAGAATGGCGGGAGTGCTGTGCACAAACGGGATACGGGAAGCGGGGCGCGGGTTTTTCTCTGGGAAACTCCGAGGATAGCATCGACCCCTGCTACAATCTTGCACAAAGCGCTGGATGCCTTGACACCCGTGGCCTGCTTCTTAACCTGCGCGGTTTACTCAAAGCTTATGAATCCTCCGATCGATGCCTTTAAACGTGCCGCCAATGAAGCTCGCGGCCTCGCCATGGATGCCGTCCACGCCTGCTCTTCCGGCCACCTAGGCTTGCCTCTTGGATGCGCGGAGATTGGGGCAGTTCTTTTCGGGCATACCCTCCAGTATGATCCGGCGGAACCCCGCTGGCTCAACCGCGATCGGTTCGTGCTCTCTGCGGGGCATGGCTCGATGTTCCTCTACAGCTGGCTGCATCTCGCTGGTTACGCGCAGATGGGCATTGATCAGGTGAAAAACTTCCGGGTGCTCGGCTCCCATACTCCGGGGCATCCCGAGAACTTTGAAACCGAGGGAGTCGAGTGCACCACCGGGCCGCTGGGGCAAGGGGTCGCCAACGCCGTCGGCATCGCGGTATCGCAAAAAATGGCTGCTGCCCGCTTCAACACCGCCGCCCACACGATCTTCAATAACCACGTTGTCTGCCTCGCGGGGGACGGCTGCTTGCAGGAGGGCGTCGCGGCCGAGGCTGCGTCTTTCGCCGGCCACTACAAGCTCGATAACCTCGTGCTGATTTACGATTCCAATGACGTCACCCTGGACGCCATGGCTGATGCGTCGCAGAGCGAGGATGCAGCGAAGCGTTTCGAGTCGCTTGGATGGCATGTCCAGCAGATCGACGGCCATGATTTCTCAGCGATTGCAGCGGCGCTGGACAAGGCGAAAAACACGGCCGGCAAGCCGCACATTATCATTGCGAAAACGCTGATCGGAAAAGGCATCCCAGAGGTCGCGGGCACCGCCAAAGCGCATGGTGAAGGCGGCGCAAAGTTCATCGAAGCTGCGCGCAAATCTCTCGGTCTACCCGAGACGGAGCACTTCCATGTTTCCGCTGAAACACATGCCTTTTTCGCCGCGCACGGAGCGGAGCTGGCGAAGAAGCGCGCTGAATGGAAGAAAACCTTCGACGCGTGGAGCGCTGCGAATCCCGAGCTTTCCGCACACCTGCATGCTGCCGTCGCGGGCAAGGGGCTATCCGCCGCCGAGATCTCCGCGAAAATTCCGGCGTTCGCTTCGGATTCAAAGATCGCGACCCGCAAGGCTGGTTCCGACGTGCTTCAACCGATCGCCGCCGCCATGCCGCTTGCGGTTTCTGGCAGCGCTGACTTGTACGGTTCAACGCTCAATTACATCGCGGGTGCGAAGGATTTCACGGCCGCGAGTTTCGACGGGCGTAACATCCGTTACGGAATCCGCGAGCACGCGATGGCCGCCATCATGAACGGCATTGCCTACGATGGGATTTTCCATGCGAGCGGTGCCACCTTCCTGGTGTTCGCCGATTATGCAAGACCCTCGATCCGGATTGCAGCGCTCTCGAAGCTGCCCGTGGTGTACATCTTCACGCACGACTCGGTCGGAGTCGGAGAAGACGGTCCGACGCATCAACCCGTTGAGACGGTGAGCGGGTTGCGCGTGATTCCGAATTTGAACGTGATTCGTCCTGCCGATCCCGAGGAAACGGCTGGCGCGTTCGCTGCGGCGTTTTCGCGTCGGAATGGTCCCACGTTGCTTGCTCTCACGCGCCAGGCTGTGCCGCTCCTGTCGGGGATTTCCGTTGAGGACCGGCGCAACGGCACCATGAAGGGCGGCTACATCGCGCAGAAAGAAACCGGCTCGCTGCATACGATCCTGATGGCGAGCGGAAGCGAGGTGCAGCACGCGATTGCCGCGGCGAAGCAAATCGGGGAAGGCGTCCGCGTGGTTTCGATGCCGTCGATGGATCTTTTTGAGCAGCAAACCGCCGAGTATCGCGAGTCGGTGTTGCCGTCGTCTGTGCGGCGGCGTGTTGCGATCGAGGCTGGTGTGCGTGACCTATGGTTCCGTTACGTGGGTCTGGATGGGGCGGTGATCGGGATCGACCGCTTTGGGTTGAGCGCGCCGGGCAATGTGGTGATGGAAAAACTCGGCATCACTGCGCAGTCGGTTGTGGATGCTGCGAAGTCGCTGAAGTAGCTGATTTGAGATCTAGGATCCCCCGGTGCGTGCGCTGCATGGCCGGGGGAGTTTCGTGTCCGGTTGGGTTTAAATTTTGCAAAAGCATCTTTTGCTCAGATGCAAAATTGCCCGTCCTGCGGTATGGTTCCCACATGTGGGAATTTGCTGGGCGGTGGGTTGTGGTGATGACGCTGGCTGCTTGGGCTCTGGGGCTGGCTCAGGGGAGATCGGCTGTCGGGGGTGCCTCGGGGGGCGCGTGGGAATGGGCCTGGATGGCGGGATTGTGGATTGGGTTTTGGAATGCGTTGCTGAGGCCGTTGGTTTTGAGATTTGGGCTCGAAGGGCCGCGAGTGATAGGACTGATGGGTGTGGTGGTCTTCGCATTGAACGCAGTGTTGTTCTATGAACTCGACACTTGGGTGCCGGTGCTCGGCGTGCTGGACGGGAGTGCGAGATTGGTGGTGGGGACGGCCACTGCGCTGGTGAGCTGGGGTTTGTCATCGGTCTTTCATTCTCATGATCGACGTTGGCACTGGATCACTTATCATGGAGCGGTCCAGCGAGCGCGCGCCCGGCGCGATCCAAAAACCAGCGATCCTGATGAAGATAAGCAACGATAGCGGCTCCCCGACGGCCTCCCAACAGAGCGCTGATGTGACTGGGGGCGGCGTGAACACACGCGAAGTGCGTGTCCGCGTGAAAATCTGCGGAATCACCAGCCGTGCGGATGCGCTTGCGGCGGTTTCAGCGGGCGCCGATGCCTTGGGGTTTAATACTTGGGAGGGCAGCAAGCGGCACATGGACATCTTCAGCGCGGGCGAGTGGATGAAGGATCTGCCAGCCTTCGTGTCGCGCGTGGCCCTGTGCATTAACAAGCCTTTGGACGATGCCCTTGCCATTGCGCGGCTGCCGTGGGTGGATGCGCTGCAGTTTCACGGCGATGAATCTTCCGACTACTGCGAGGAGTTTTCAAAAACCGGCTTTCCCTTTATCCGCGCTGTGAGGCTCGGGGGTCTTGAGGATTTGGAACGTCTTGATGGCTGGTCGACTTCGAGCGTGCTGGTTGATGCCGCGGTTGCTGGGGCGTACGGTGGCACGGGATCGATGGCTGACCTCGCTCTGGCCCGCCAAGCGGTGGATCGGTTTCCGCAGCTAAGCATCATTCTCGCGGGCGGACTGACTCCCGCGAACGTGGGTGAGGCTGCTGCAACCGTGCAGCCCTACGGGGTGGATGTTGCGAGCGGGGTGGAGGACGAGCCTGCGCGTAAGAGTGTGGCCCTGATGCGGGCATTTGTGCAGGGCGTCCGGGGCACCTGAGTCGGGGCAGCGCCCTCGCGCAACTGCGGGTACGCACAATAGTCCCGCTGTGGCTTGCGCCGCGGGTCACGCCCTGAATCCGAGGGGCGCTATGGATCCGCGGTTGTGCGTGGCGGGGGGAATCTGGTGCAGACGCCTTCGACCTTGTCGATTGAAGGCGTCGTGCAATCCAACCGTTGAATCAAGCCAGCAGCTGGCGCAGAACGAACGGCAGGATGCCGCCGTGGCGGTAGTAGTCCACCTCGATGGCGGTGTCGATGCGGCTGCGCAACTCAACGGTTTCGGTTTTCCCGTTGGCCCGGTGGATGTGCAGCGTCACGGTGCTCATCGGTTTGACTGCATCGTCCAGTCCGGTGAAATCGAACTGCTCGGATCCGTCCAAACCGAGGGATTGTGCGCTCATGCCCTCGGGGAATTGCAGCGGCAGCACTCCCATGCCGACGAGGTTGGAGCGGTGGATGCGCTCGAAGCTCTGGGCGACCACTGCCTTGACTCCCAGAAGGCACGTTCCTTTTGCCGCCCAGTCGCGGGACGATCCCGTTCCGTATTCCTGACCCGCGAAGATGACCAGAGGCGTATTGTCCTTCTGGTAACGCATCGCGGCATCGTAGATGGCCAGTTGCTCGCCGGACGGGTGGTGGATGGTGACGCCGCCCTCGGTGCCGGGTGCCATGAGGTTTTTGATACGCACATTCGCAAACGTTCCGCGCGTCATGATGCGGTCGTTCCCGCGGCGAGACCCGTAGCTGTTGAAATCCTCGAAAGTGACTCCGTGGTTGGTGAGGAAGGCGCCGGCCGGCGAGCTCTTCTTGATCGCTCCAGCCGGGGAAATGTGGTCTGTGGTCACCGAGTCGCCGAAGATACCCAAGGGCCTTGCGCCTTTGATCTCCCGGATATGTCCGGCTTCCAAAGAGAAGTTGGTGAAGAATGGCGGCTCCTGAATGTAGGTGCTGTCTTTGTCCCAGTTGTAGATTTCTCCGGTGGAGGAGGGGATTTCGTTCCACTTCGGATTCTGGCTCGCGAAATCGGTGTAGAGGCGGCGGAACGATTCCGGCGAAAGGGCCGAGGCCATGGCGGTCTTCACTTCCGCAAGGGAAGGCCAGATCTCTTTCAGGTAGACCGGTTTTCCATCAGAGCCTTTTCCGATCGGATCGGTCGAGAGATTGATGTCGACGGTTCCCGCGAGTGCAAAAGCCACCACGAGCGGGGGCGACATCAGGAAGTTGGCCTTGATGTTCTGGTGCACGCGCGCTTCGAAGTTTCGGTTGCCCGAAAGAACGCTGGCCGCCACAAGGTCCTTCTGAACGATCGCCTCCTCAATTTTCGGATGAAGCGGGCCGGAGTTGCCGATGCAAGTGGTGCAGCCGAATCCGACCACCTGGAATCCGAGTTGGTCGAGGTAGGGCTGTAGTTTTGTGCGGTCGAGGTAATCCGCGACAACGCGCGAACCGGGGCCGAGGGAAGTCTTCACCGCGGGGTTCACCTTGAGTCCGCGCTCGACGGCTTTTTTGGCGAGCAAGCCTGCGGCGAGCATCACGCTGGGGTTGCTTGTATTGGTGCAGCTGGTGATTGCGGCGATGAGCACGCTGCCGTGCCCGACTTCCACGTCGGAGTCGTGGTAGGCGCGCGCCGCGGGCTCGGTGCCCTCCAAGTGCACCGCGTGGCGCGTGGGCAAATCGGCGGATGCCTTGCCGTAGCCGCCGTCTGGAATCGGCTTGGCGAATAGCGAGCCGAACGTTTCCTTGAGCTTTGGAAGATCGATGCGGTCCTGGGGCCTCTTTGGTCCGGCTACTGCGGGCACAACCGAGGCGAGATCGAGTTCCAGTTCGACGCTGTAATCAATTTGCCCCTTGTTCGGCACGCCCCACAAACCCTGCGCCCGGTAGTAGGCCTCGAATGTCTTGCAGTGCTCCTCCGTGCGGCCTGTGTCGCGCAAGTACTGCACGGTCTGTTCATCCACGGGGAAGAAGCCCATGGTGGCGCCGTATTCAGGCGCCATGTTGGCGATGGTGGCGCGATCGACCACGGGCAGGCTTTGCGCGCCCGGGCCGAAGAACTCGACGAATTTACCCACCACCTTTGCTTTGCGCAGCATCTGGGTGACCTGCAACACGAGATCAGTCGCGGTGACTCCTTCGGAGAGTGCGCCTGTGAGGTGCACGCCGACCACTTCGGGAGTGAGGAAATACACGGGCTGCCCGAGCATCCCCGCCTCGGCTTCGATGCCGCCGACGCCCCATCCGACGACTCCGAGGCCGTTGATCATGGTGGTGTGGGAGTCCGTGCCCACGAGCGTGTCGGGGAAGTAAACGCCGTCTCTCTCGAGAACGCCCTTCGCTAGGTACTCCAGATTAACCTGATGGACGATGCCGATTCCGGGAGGCACAACGCCGAAGGTTTTGAACGCCTGCTGGCCCCACTTCAAGAGCTGGTAACGCTCCCGGTTGCGCTTGAATTCAAGGTCCAGGTTCTGCTCGAGCGCGGTGCTGGAGCCGAAGTAATCCACCTGAACCGAGTGGTCCACCACCAAGTCCACAGGCACCAAGGGCTCAATGATCTTTGCGTCGCGCCCCATCCTCGACACGGCAGAACGCATCGCAGCCAGATCCACCAAAAGTGGTACACCCGTGAAATCCTGAAGCACGATCCGCGCGACAACGAACGGGATCTCCACCTGCTTTGGCGCCTTCGCGTTCCAGTTGGCGAGGGTGCGTACGTCGTCCGCGAGGACTTTCTTTCCGTCGCAATTGCGAAGAACCGACTCAAGAACGATTCTTATGGAGACCGGCAGGCGCGAGATGGGGCCGATCCCCTCCGCTTCCAGTGCGGGGAGCGAGTAGAATTTCGCGGGTTTTCCGGAGCCGGTCTGGAACGAGTGAGGGTGGAAAAGGTCGGTGCTCATGTTGGTGGGGGAATAGCAAAAGCCAAGGGCGGGGGGACTCGCAAGCCTGCGGAGCCGTTCGGGTTTAAAAAACGGGATTTTGAACAAAAAAAGACCCTCCGGGATTGCCGGAGGGTCGGTTGGCTGAATGGTTTGTTTAGGGACTGCCTGCTAGCCCAGTTGGGCCAGTGTCGCCTTGATCGCCTCAAAGGTTGGAAGCTCCAGAGGGGTAGGGGTTTGTTCCGAGTAACGAACGACCCCCTCTTTGTCGATGACGAACGCCGCACGTGCCGAGGCCGAGCCAATCCCCACGAGGTCAGGGAGAAGCACGTCGTAAGCCTTGGCCACTTCCTTGTTCAGATCGCTTGCGAGCGGGATCGTGATGGACTCCTTCTGGGCCCACGCCTCCTGGGCAAAGGGGCTGTCAACGCTGATGCCGATGACCTGTGCGTTGAGGGATTCGTAGGCGCTGAGCCCGGCACTGACATCACAGAGCTCCTTCGTGCAGACGCCGGTGAATGCGAGGGGCACGAACAGGAGGACCGTGTTTTTGCGCCCGAAATTGTCGGAAAGCTTGATATCATGCAGGCCGTCGGCCGTTTTGGTTTTGAGTGTGAACTCGGGGGCTTTGATGCCGGTAGGAATAGCCATAATGGAAACGGTTGGTTGGAGTCTCTGAAGAATTCAGAGGCCCTAGGGTTAGAAGGAGGCCGCCTGCGGGGCAATCCTAAACCCTCGTTGACGCAAGAGTGTTTCCATCCGATGGTTTCAAAAGATGCATCTCTCGCAGCTTTACTGGTTTCTTGTTGGACTGCTGATGTTCGTTGGCTTGGCCGGAACAATCCTGCCGCTGCTCCCCGGAACAGGCCTCATTCTGAGCGGTGTCCTGCTTTACGAGTGGCTTCTGGCGACACCAGAAACGCACCTCGGGGCCGCCACGCTCATCGGAATGGGCGGTCTTGTGGTGGTCTCTTATCTCATCGATTTTGTGACGATGTTAATGGGCGCCAATCGGTTCGGTGCCAGCAAGCTGGGGATTTACGGGGCGATGATCGGACTTTTCGTGGGGATTTTCTTCAGCCTGCCGGGGCTGCTTCTGGGGCCACCCCTGGGGGTGATTTCCGGGGAACTCGCCGCGGGCAAGCGGCTTCCTGAGGCGCTCAGAGCCTGCTGGGGGACGGTCCTGGGGGGGGCGGCGGGGATGTTCGGCCGGTTTGCAGTTGGACTGGGGATGGTTGTTTGGTTCGCGGTAGCGGTTTGGCGGTAGCGGTGGGTGGCGGGAGAGGTAGAGGGTTTGGCGGGGCGTCCTGAGTCGGTTCGGTTTTCCGACGAAATGACCGATCACTTTCCTTGTCCTAAGAACCTTCTCGGTGGAAGGTATTGCGAGAGGGAGAAGCGGCGTCCTCTTCGGAGCGCGGAGACGGGAGTCTTCGCGTTGCGCTTGAGGATGGAAAGCGGCAGTAAGCTTGTTTCATTCAGAGCAGGCGTCTGGCGCGACCGCTCTCACCTGAACCCCCAACAAAAACAAAAATCAGCTAACCGATCCGATTATGAAAAAATTCCTCGCAGTTATGTGCGCGCTTGCGCTCGCTCCCGTTGCCTTGTTCGCCGGTGACTTCCCTGACATCAGCATTGCTGAGCTCAAGAAAGCCATCGCAGAGAAGAAGGTCGTGGTCATTGATGTGAACGGATCCGAGTCCTACAAGTCGGGCCACGTCCCAACCGCCCTCGATTACTCCAAAATCTCAGGTGACATCGCGTCCGCTCTTCCGGCAGACAAAAGCACCTTGATCGTGGCCTACTGTGGCGGGCCCTCCTGCAATGCTTACACCCGCGCAGCAAATGCTGCGACGAAGCTTGGCTACACCAACGTGAAACATCTTTCCGCTGGCATGAGTGGCTGGCTGCAGGCCAAGGAACAGACTGAAAAATAAGTCTGCTTGGATGCCGGCGTAGGCGGATCGATTCTAGAAATCTTCATCCGTCTCTCAAGGCTTACAAAACGAAAGCGCAACCTCGATGGAGGTTGCGCTTTTTGTTTTGAGTTTCCGGAGCGCAGCCCGCTGCGCTTGCTTTAAGTCTAGAACACGAACTTCAACCCGGCCCTGAACTGAAAATTGTTCAGATCCGAGTGGGAGTAGTGGTCGCCGTAAAAAGTCCAGCGCGTGTCCCCGAAAAGACCGATTTGGTTCGGGACGATCCGGTATTCAAGGCCGGCTCCGAAGTGCACGCTGCCCATGGTCGAGGCTCCCGTGGTGACTCCGCCTCCGGCAAAACCGTAAGGCGCAAGACGCAGGTCCTGGAGCGGCAGGCGCAAGATGACGCTCGCGGTAAATTGTCCGAGATTGACGGTGCCCGAACCGCGCGCCTCGTTTTCATCGCCATTAAGCCATGCGCCATCAATGCCGAGTCCAAAATTCAGAGTCGGAAAATAGGCGGCGCCCAAGCCAAGTCCGTAGGCATCCCTACGGAATGGGCCGGCGTGGTCGGGAGATTTGCCAACGCCAGCGATGCCGAAGGCGTCGATTTGGAATTCCTCTGCGTTGAACGCTTCATTCGGATTGGTTGCCGGTACACGGGAGTGCAGCCGCGCATTCGCTTGTCCCGCGTGGGCGCTCACGCCAAGGGCGCAGAGGGCGGAGATTGAGAAAATAGAGAGTTTCATGAGTTTGTTGATGGGTAATGATGTGGAGCCTGGCCGGGAGCGCCGGGCGACGCTGTGAAATTCGCGGTTGTCCACTCCAGCGGATGGGTTTTCGGTTTCTTGCCCTGCCTTGTTCCAGGAGATATGTTCCGGAATGCTCCCGTGGTTCAAAGACCGGTTTCCGCTGTATCTCGCCCCGATGGCCGGGGTGACGGACACCCTTTTCCGCGGTTATTGCAAGGAGTTCGGTGCGGACGTCGTCGTCACTGAATTCGTCGCCGCAGAGGGCATCTTCAGGCGCAACGCGCGCACGCTTGAGTATCTCGAGTTCACCGAGACCGAGCGGCCCCTCGGCATCCAGCTTTTCGGCGCCGATCCCGATCACCTCGGGCGGGCTGCTCAAATGGTCTGCGAATGGAAGAACCCCGACTTCATCGACCTCAATTTCGGGTGCCCGGTGAACAAGGTTGTTTCAAAGAACGGCGGCTCCGCCCTTCTCAAGGACTGCCCTTTGCTCGAAAAAGTCGCGCGTGCCGTGGTGAAGGCCGTGGCCCCGCATCCCGTCACCGCGAAAATCCGAATCGGCTGGGACCAGAAAAACATCAACGCCCTCACAACGGCCCGTCTTTTGGAGGACTGCGGAATCCAAGCCCTCGCAGTCCACGGGCGGACCAAGGAACAGGGCTATTCCGGACTGGCGGATTGGGAGGTCATCGGAGAAGTTGCGCGGGCTGTTCAGATCCCGGTCATCGGCAATGGCGACGTCCAGTCCCCGCTGGATGTGGCGCAGAGACGTTCTCTTGGCGTTGCGGGAGTCATGCTGGGCCGCGCCGCGATGAGCGCCCCCTGGGTGTTCGCGCAGATTCAGACTTTCCTGAAAACCGGCGTGCTTTGCGAGGAGCCTCCGCTCGAGGATAGGTGGAAGCACATCATACGGCATTGCCGCGACGGCGCGATGCGGATTGGCAATGAGACCATCGCCATGCAGTTCATGCGCTCCCGGCTGATGGCTTACTCGCGCGGATTTCCAGAGGCGAAATATTTGCGATCGCTTTTCTCGGGTATCACATCGCTCAGCGAACTGGAGGATATCGCCGGCGCGCACATCGTCCGGAACGCTGGTGTTCAAACCGCGCTAAGCAGCGGGGCGGGTGTTGCGATCGCGTGAAAGGATGGTTCGCGCCCTTCGGAGTCGCTCACGCAGTTTTTTGCCGATGCAATTTGAGGTGGATCTCCGCCATCACCTCCTCCGGTGTTTTGCCCAGACTGCGCATGGTGCGGATTGAAAGCGCGTCATCGCGTTTTGCGAGACGCTTTCCGGCGGAGTCGGTAAGCAGCGGGCAATGGTAAAAAGAGGGCGCCGTGTATTCCAGTGCCCGCCAGAGCAGCAGCTGTCTGAACGTGCTTGTGATCAGATCGCAGCCTCGGACGATTTCAGTGACGCCCATGCATGCATCGTCGAATGCGGAGGCCAGCTGATAAGATGGAAAATCATCTTTGCGCCAGATTAAGAAGTCGCCGAAGTCGTCTCGGGCGACCGCGGATTGTTCGCCCTGCGCGATGTCTGAAAAGAGAAGCCTCTCGCGGAGCGGAATCCTGAAACGCCAGTTAACGCCCTTGCGGGGCGTCTCGGACACTTCGGTCGTTTCTGGACGGCATGTGCCCGGGTAAATGGGTTCCTCGTCGAGGGGATGCGGTGCGCTTAGAGCTTGGGAGACTTCACGCCGCGTGCACGAGCAGGGGTAGATCAATCCTTTTCGCCGCAGGAGATTGAATGCCTCGGCATACCCATCGAACCGTAAGCTCTGCTGGTAGGGGCCGTAGGGGCCGCCGCAATCGGGGCCCTCGCTCCATTGAACGCCCAGCCAGCGCAGGTCCTCGATTGCAGCCCGTGCAAACTCCGGTTTGCAGCGGGCTTGGTCCAGATCGTCATCCCGGTAAATCAGTGTTCCCCCTGCGGCGCGGGCTCTTGCGTCGGCCGCAAGAAACGTGGCTGCGTGGCCCAGATGGAGGTGGCCGCTTGGCGAAGGGGCAATCCGACCGCGATACGGGCGGGGTTCTGGACGCTCGGAGGGCATACGGCGGTTTTCGAAGGCGGATCCGATATTGCTAGGGTAACCCCTAGGTGAATCCAACTGAAATGCCATACGAAACCAACTCAGGCGCCACCCGCAAACGCATTGTGCTTGTCGATGATCATCCCTTTATGCGGATGGGCATCGCCCAGTTTATCAATGCCCAAACTGACATGGTGGTTTGCGGCGAAGCCGCGGATCCGAATGAAGCGATGGCGGTCGTTGAAAAGTGCCGGCCCGACTTGATCATCACGGATTTGAATCTGCCAGGAAAGGGCGGGCTTGAGCTGATCAAGGATCTGCGGACGATGTTCGCGAGAATCCCGATTCTGGTCGTGTCGATGCACGATGAACCGCATTACGCGCCGAGGGTGCTGCGGGCCGGGGCGCGCGGGTATGTGATGAAAAGCGAGTCGGTGGGCCGCTTGGCCGGAGCGATCCGCGAGGTGCTTCGGGGTAAAATGGTGGTCAGCGAGCGACTCGCCTCGTTGATTCTGGAAATTTACTCAGGCAAATCCGGTGAAAAACCCGAAGTGCCCGAGGCCCGTCTTTCCGATCGTGAAATGGAAGTGCTCGCGCTCATCGGCAGCGCGATCGGCACCCGCGCTATAGCCGCCCGCTTAAATATCAGCATGAAAACCGTTGAAGCGCACCGCGGGAACATCAAGCGCAAGCTGGGGCTGGATTCGTCTCCCGAACTGGTTCGTTACGCCATCTGTTGGATGGAGGAAAGCGGGCAGGCGGAGGTTGTTTTGCCGAAAGCCTCGTAGCCATTTGCCGCACCGTGGACTGCGGACTGCGGAGGCCGGGCGCAGTTCCGAATGGGAGCTTTTCATGGCCCGTGTGCGCGCTAGCATGGCGGCATGAGATTTTCGCCCCCCCTCTCCGTATGCGTTGGTTTGATTTTTGCGCCTGTGCTCGCGTTTGCCGCAGAATTCGACGTGGTTGTGTACGGCGGCAATTCCGCGGGGGTCATCGCTGCGGTTCAGGCGAAAAAAATGGGGCGTTCCGTCGCAATCGTCGGACCGGACAAGCATCTCGGCGGACTTTCCAGCGGCGGCCTCGGGTTCACTGACACGGGAAACAAGGGCGTGATCGGCGGCTTGGCGCGGGATTTTTATCACCGCGTGTGGAATCGTACCAGCGCCCGGAGGCTTGGAAGTGGCAGCAAGCGTCCGAGTACGGCAACAAGGGGCAGGGGACGCCTGCGATCGATGGCGAACAGCGAACGATGTGGATCTTTGAGCCTCACGTTGCCGAGGAAATTTTTGAGGCGTATGTTCGCGAAAATGAAATCCCTGTGTTTCGCGACGAATGGCTCGACCGCAAATCGGGTGTTGTGAAGCAGGGCCAAGCCATCCGCGAGATCAGGATGATTTCCGGGAAAAGTTTTTCCGGGAAAATGTTCATCGACGCGACCTATGAGGGCGATCTGATGGCGGCCGCCGGGGTGGATTACCACGTGGGCCGTGAGGCTAATGCGGTTTACGACGAGAAATGGAACGGCATCCAGGTCGGCGTTCTGCATCACGGCCACCATTTCGGCGTGTTGAAGGAGAAGATCAGCCCGTACAAAGTTCCCGGCGATCCTAAGAGCGGGCTTCTTCCGCGAATCAGCGCGGCGGTGCCGGGCGAATACGGGGCGGGGGACAAGCGGGTGCAGGCGTATTGCTACCGGTTTTGCGCCACCGACTGCCCCGAAAACAGGATGCCGTTTCCAAAGCCGGCCGGCTACGACGCGTCGCAGTACGAACTGGTCCTGAGAGTTTTTGAGGCGGGCTGGCGCCAGACATTCCACAAGTTCGACCCGATCCCGAATCTCAAAACGGACACCAACAATCATGGCCCGTTCAGTTTTGATAACATCGGGATGAACTACGATTACCCCGATGGTTCGTATGAAAGGAGGCGCGAGATTTTGGAGGAGCACCGCACCTATCAGCAGGGGCTTTTGTATTTTCTCGCAAACGACCCGCGCGTTCCGGCGGATGTACGCGAAAAAGCGGCCTCGTACGGCCTGCCAAAGGACGAGTTCAAGGACAACGCGCACTGGCCGCATCAGATTTATGTGCGCGAGGCGCGCCGGATGATCGGCAAGTTTGTGATGACCGAACAGGAACTCACCAAGCGGCGGCCCACGCCGGACTCCGTCGGAATGGGCAGCTACACGATCGATTCCCACAATGTGCAGCGCTACGTCACGCCTGAGGGCTTCGTGCAGAACGAGGGCGATATCGGCGTCGGGATCACCCCTTACGAAATCGCTTACGGCTCCATCGTGCCGAAGCCCGGGCAGGCGTCGAACCTGCTGGTTCCGGTGTGCGTGAGCAGCTCGCACATCGCCTATGGCAGCATTCGGATGGAGCCCGTGTTCATGATCTTGGGGCAGAGTGCGGCGACGGCGGCGTCGCTTGCGATCGAGAGCAGGTGTGCGGTTCAGGACTTGCCTTATCCGGTGTTGAACGCGCGGCTTTCGGCGGATGGGCAGGTGCTGCAGTACACCTCACAAAACGCATCCGCGGCGGTTGGAGCGCATGGATCCGATTCAATCGCGGGGTTGCAGGGGGTCGTGGTCGATGACGAATCGGCGGAGTTGCTCGGAGAGTGGGCGCCGAGCCATG
>JACCED011998843.1_pt1 | contig 16696 bp, 10 predicted proteins | sample 7455021 | NCBI WGS metagenome assembly JACCED01 (sample SAMN15323456, study PRJNA562643) | freshwater metagenome | isolation source: river surface water | place: USA:Blue River Watershed | collected 2017-08-19 | reverse complement strand
GTACCCGCTGAATTGTGTGCTCGCGGATTTTAAAGCCGATCTTCTCATTTCTCAAGTCAGGAATCACGCGGATACCCTTATCTCGTAAGGTTTTTTCCACGAATTTGACGTATTCACCCTGGTTATCAGTGATATTCATCACCGCAACCTGGGCTGGCGCCAACCAAACAGGAAATGAACCCTCATAGTGTTCGATCAGGATTCCCAGGAAACGCTCGAAGGAACCGAGGATGGCGCGATGCAACATAACCGGACGCTTACGGGCATTATCTTCCGCCACATATTCAGCATCCAGACGCTCGGGCAACACGTAATCAAGCTGGATAGTACCGCACTGCCAAGAGCGACCAAGGGCATCTTTGATCTGGTACTCAATCTTTGGACCATAGAACGCACCTTCACCCGGCAACTCTTCCCACTCCAGGCCCGCTGCGCGCAATGCGGTGCGCAAGCCCTCTTCCGCCTTATTCCAGGTTTCCAGAGTTCCAGCATATTTTTCCGGGCGCAGGGACAGCTTTACCGCAATATCGGTAAAGCCAAAGTCGTCATAGACAGACTTGAGCATTTGGTTAAAAGAAGATACTTCGCTGATAACCATGTCATCAGTACAGAAGATATGCGCATCATCTTGCACAAAACCGCGCACGCGCATAATGCCATGTAACGCACCTGAGGCCTCATTGCGATGGCAAGAACCGAATTCCGCCAAACGCAGTGGTAAATCTTTATGCGAGCGCAAACCGTGGTTGAAGATTTGAATGTGCCCCGGGCAGTTCATCGGCTTAACCGCGAAATCGCGCTTTTCCGACTCAGTGGTAAACATGTTGTCGCGGTAGTTTTCCCAGTGACCGGATTTCTCCCACAGGGTGCGATCCATAATCAGCGGCGTTTTTACTTCCTGATAGCCCCACTCATTTTGCTTGGCACGCATGTACTGTTCGATTTGCTGCCACAGCGTCCAACCCTTGGGATGCCAGAACACCATGCCCGGCGCCTCATCTTGCAGGTGGAACAAATCAAATTTTTTCGCCAGTTTGCGGTGATCGCGTTTGGCAGCTTCTTCGAGCAGATTCAAATAGGCTTTTAATTGCTTGGCATCGGCAAACGCGGTGCCATAGATGCGCTGCAACATTTTGTTATTGGAGTCACCGCGCCAGTAGGCACCAGACACACGCATCAATTTAAAATTCAAGCAAAAACGCATATTGGGCACGTGCGGACCACGGCACATATCGACGTATTCTTCATGGTGATACAGACCCGGGGTTGCGTCTTTGGGTACGTCGCGATCCAGGATTTCCAACTTATAAGTCTCGCCGCGCGCCGTGAACACATCATAAGCTTCCTGCCAGGTCGCTTTCTTTTTCACAACGTCATATTCGGTTTTCGCCAACTCCAGCATGCGCGCTTCCAGACGGGCGATATCCTCGTCAGTCAGCTTTTGCTCAAGGTCGATGTCGTAATAAAAGCCGTTGTCGATGGTTGGGCCAATGGCCATTTTTACATCGGGGAACAACTGCTTGATCGCATGACCGAGCAAGTGGGCGCAGGAGTGGCGGATAATTTCCAAACCGTCTTCGTCTTTCGGGGTGAAAATCACCAGATCCGCATCTTCAGTAATCAGGTCGTGCGCATCAACACGCTGGCCCGTGGTATCACCATTTAAAAAGATGCGACCACCAAGGGTAGCTTTAGCCAAGCCGGCGCCAATAGAGGCAGCCACTTCATAAACAGATACGGGATTTTCGAATGGACGTTTGGAACCGTCGGGGAGAGTAATAACAGGCATGATAAATCCTTGGTCAGTGGTGACCCCTACCAAAGGTCACATGAGTAATCGAACAGAGTAAACATCAGGTAACCGCACCTACGATTGTGCGGGTCGGCGAGTATAGGGGACTTGGGGAAGCCGAGGCAACCTCGACTCGATGACGCAGCGATTAGAAAGGAGACAAAACCGAAATCAAGAAACAGTCAAAGTCGAGTGGCGATTGCGCCATTTCAGCGCTGCCACCAGCAGCCCGAAGAGCCCACATGCACTCAATGCGACCACAACTTCGTGAGCCTGCGGTGAAAAGATTACCGTATAGCCCTGCCCTTTAATCAGCGAGGAAAAACTGGATACTGCAAAAGGCATCCAGAACAAACGAAACGTCTGCCAGGGATTAGCCAGCGGCGATTGGCCGTTGCTGACGCTTAACATTAGCGCTATTCCAATGACCACACTGATTCCAAGCGCATTAATCCAGATTTTTGGGTTGGGATCGAAATGAAAATAAACAGTGACGAAATACCAAATCAGATAAAACCAGAGCACCATTTTCCCCGGTTTAATCTGCGCAAAGTAATTATGAATTGATAAGAAAATTGCTGGCATTTTTCCTGCTGAACTCCCATTGGATAAACAACGACTGAAACTCCAGCAGGAAAAATGCCATGTGTGAGTTGACTAACCACCAATCAATAAATATCGCGACGATAGCGTTGCGTATCGATCAATTGTTGTAACTCAGCGTCACCCAGAATATCAATAAGTACTTGCTGTACACCGGCTCCCATGGACAAACTGCCGCACACATAAATCACTGCGCCGCGATCCAGCCATTCACCAAGTTGCTGCTGTTTATTGCGCAGCAGATCCTGCACATAGCCTTCGCCATCGCGCGAATAGACTTCATCAAATTCGGTCAGGAAGCCGGAAGTCTTCCAGGCATCCAATTCGCGGGCAAATAAACGGTCATGAATGCGTTGCCGCTCGCCAAACACCAGCCAGTTTTGCTGTTGGTCTTTTAGATAACGCTCATGCAAGTGCGCACGTAAACCGGCGATACCCGTGCCAGCACCGATCAAAATCATCGGGCAATTAGTTTGTGGCGCATGGAACGATGGATTAGCACGAATACGCGCTTGAACTTCACTGCCTACCTCAGCCAGCGCAGTCAACCAACCAGAGCCCATACCCAACTCACCTTTTTCATTGAATGCCTGACGCACCACCAAGTCCACCACGCCATCAGTCGGCAGCGAGGCGATAGAATATTCGCGATGCGGCAATTCAGAATTATTGTGCGGTTTGATCTCCAGAATATCGCCGGCCTGCCAATGGGTATTACCAGGTTTTGGCGGCTGCAAGCTGACACGATACACACCAGCCCCCACACTACCCGCGTTAAGTAACTCGCGTTTTTGCAAACGCCAGTCTTCATATTCGGGCGCAGCCCAGGCGGTAACACTCGTCACACCACTTAAGCCCGCAACCTGCTGTTGCCATTGATGAATGGATTGTTCGTGCGCGTTATCAACATCAATACGCGCAAAGAGTGCACTGGCACCACTCGCCAACAACCACTGCTCGACTTGTGCGGCAAATGCGCAGTAATCGCTATAACGTTTATCGCCCAGCCCCAAAATACCGTATTGCAATTGGTTCAGCGGTAGTGATGACTTGAGAAATTTCCGCGCAAAGGCACGCGCAGAATCCGGTGCTTCGCCTTCACCAAACGTAGAGACCACAAAGAGAATTTTCTTTGCCGATTCCAAGGTGGCTTTATCCAGCGCTGCAATATTTTTTACGCTGGCTTTAATACCACCAGATTGCAAAATTGTCGCCGTATTCCAGGCAAGCTGCTCTGCCGTACCCGTCTGGCTGGCATAGACAACCCAGTAATCGGCGTCGGTGTGCGTATTGCTAACAGCTGCTGCCGCCGTTTTACTATTGCGTTTCTTTTTGCGACGATCCAAATACAACAATAAACCGGTGATAGTAAATAAGGGCATCAACAGTGATGCAGTCATATTAATAATCAATCCGGGAGTGCCAAACCATTCGCCGGTATGCAATTCATAAATGCCTTGCATTATGCGTTTGCCCAATGGCTCCAGTGGCTTGTAAGGCTGATCACTAATTAATTCGCCCGAGAGTGCATTAAAGCTGATCATGCTACGCTGGCGATCATTGGTGGCACCAGGCGTGACGTAGTTAATCATCACCGGATCTTTTTCTGAGCGCGGAATAGTCACACTCGCAAATTTATAATTATTTGCGGCTTTGACAACAAAGCTCGCCCAGGCCGCATCGACAGCAACAGGTGCTACATGTTCTTGATGCATGCCACCTTCACTACCGGGGCGACCTTCGCCACCTCTTCCTTCACCACCTCGGCCTTCACCGCCACGACGCTCGCCACCTTCACGGCCGCCCATAGCACGACCTTCACGATTCATACCGCCAGCGCCCTGACCACCACCGGGGCCGCCCGGACCAAAACCGCGTCGTTCTTGTACCGGTTCACCGGTTAACACCATTGACGCACCATTTTTAAACCAGGAGTAAGACCAGGTCAGGCCAGTTAATGCCATCAGCAGATACATGAGAATTACCCAGGTACCAATCACTGAGTGCAACGCCCAATAGAAATTGCGCCCTTTTAAACTGAAATCGATGCGGAACCAGTTGCGCCAATTCAACGCGCGACGCGGCCAGCGTAAATACAAACCAGACAACGCAAAAAATACCAACGCAAACGCACTAAACCCGGTAATTTGGCGACCGATATTAATACCGCCTTCTTCCGACGGAATTAATAACCAACGATGCAGGGAACGTACAGTGCGAAAAAATTGCTCGCCGCGAATTTTTCCCAGCAACTCACCGGAATAAGGATTGATATAAACAGTTTCACCGCGGCGCTCTCCGGGCGGAGGAGCAAGACGCACTTGCGCACTGCGCTCAGCGTCTGGCCAGAGCGTAATTTGCTCCACGCTCGCACCTTCGCGTTGCGCGCGAAAATGTTTAACAATAGCATCCGGCGTTAAGCGTTCACCCGTTACTTGTACGGTTACAACATCAGGACTAATTGCGTCCATTATGGTCCGTTCAAAACTCATCAAACCGCCAGTAATACCGACAATTGCTAGCACTAACCCTGCGGTAATGCCCAAAAACCAGTGAATCTGGAATAAAACGTTTCTCACTCTAGCCCCCAACCAAAACGCACCACTATTCGATGCCTGAATTTATTAGATATGCGATACATTAATTAACTAATCAGTAACCCGGTACGCAACCTATTTAGCAACCACACTGTTGATCGCCAATGTCCAGCCGCCCCCAAGGGATTTGTACAAATCCACGGCCGCATTTAAACGCGCAAGACGCTGCTGCACGAGCGAATCCTGCGCCTGGAATAAACTGCGCTGCGCATCCAGCAGCGATAACAAATCATTCGTCCCTGCGCGATAGCGCGCCTCTGTCAAACGCAAACTGCGCTCGGCATTGGCGACAATTTCCTGCTGGCTGGCTTCCTGGCGCAAGCTGATATCCGCCGCCACCAGTGCGTTATCCACCTCTTGCAGCGCGATTAAAATCGCTTTGTGATATTGCAACAACAATTCACTCTGACGCGCTTCGCTCAAGCGCTTTTGATTTACCAGGCGCCCGCCGTTAAAAAGAGTTTGCGCGAGTGACAGAGCCCAACCCGACGTTTGTGTGGCCGGATTCAAACTGAACAATTCGCTCGCGGTTTTACCCGTATTAGCGCTCAAACTGATTCCGGGAAAGAGTGTCGCGCGCGCCGCATGGATATTCGCGTTAGCTGCACGCAAATTCGCTTCACTCGCAGCCAAATCCGGGCGACGAGTTACCAGATCCGCCGGAGTACCTGCCGCAATTTGCGGCACTTGCAACTCCAATAATTCTTCTGCAGTCAGTGAAAATTCCTGCGGTGTCTTACCCATTAAAATCGCTAATGCCGCTTGGGTTTGACGCGCTTGCAACTCCAGGGGCAATAATGAAGAACGCTGGCTCAATAAATTGGTTTTTTGCTGCGCGACATCTGCTGCCGTTGCCGCACCATTTTTATAGCGAGCATCGACAATTTTTTGCACGCGTTCAGCGATGGCAATATTTTTATTCGCAGTGGCAATACGCTCCCGCAACGCCAGCCACTGGAACCAACCGCTAGCGATAGCTGCTTTAATACTCAGGGATGCGGCATCCTGGTCATAGCGCGTAGCGTCATAGTCCGCGTTTGCAGCGGCACGCTCGGCAGCAATACCGCCCCATAAATCCACCTCATAGCTAATGTTGGCACCTGCGCGCGTAGTTTCGCTGCGGGTATTGCTGCTGCTATCGGGTTTGGAGCGGGATTCACCACTGGAGGCACTGGCACTGAGCGATGGAAACAAACTCGCATTGGCAATACGCATTTGCAATTCCGCTTGCTTTACGCGTTCGGCTGAAATTAACAAATCAGGGCTTTGTTGTTGTGCAGCCTGCATCAACTCATTTAACGCCGGTGATTGAAATGCTTTCCACCAACTCGCATCCACTACAAGATTCTCACCAACTGCCTGAGTAGCGGTGACGGAATAATTATCCGCATAAGTAATGTTCGGCTTTTGCACCTGAGTGGATGAACACGCAGAAATTAATAGTGATGCGATCACCAAAGATAAACGTTTAACTTGCATAACCATCTTCACCTGCTACAAAGTTATTCCGTCGCCAAAGCTGCAACCGGATCAAGGCGAGCCGCTTTGCGCGCAGGCAAATAACCAAACAACAAACCCGTTAAAAACGCACAACTGAATGCCATGATGACTGGCCCAAACGAATAAGCCACAGGTGTACCAAAATTAGCGATTAACATAGCCGTACCCAAGCCAATGGCGACGCCAATCACACCACCAAGCGCAGATACCACCAATGCTTCAATTAAAAACTGCTGCATGATATTGCGTGTACGCGCACCGGTTGCCATGCGCACACCAATTTCGCGTGTTCGCTCGGTAACACTGACCAGCATAATGTTCATTACCCCAATGCCACCTACCAGCAGTGAAATTGCGGCGATAGAACCGAGCAGGAAGGTCATGGTATTTTGTGTTTCTGAAACCATATCAATCAGCGATGACATGCTGCGAATCTGAAAATCTTCCGTACCATGTCGTTCCATAAGGAGCGCATGCACACGGGTTTGTACTTCTTCCATATTTTTTTCGTCATCAACAGAGATGGTTATGTTGCGCAAAAATCGCTGACCAATCACGCGCAAGCTACCGGTATTAAACGGCACAAATACTTTGTCGTCCTGATCTTGCCCACCGGGGTCGGCACCGCGCTCGCTCATTACTCCGATAACCTGGAAGAGCACATTATTGATGATGATAAATTCACCCAGTGGGTTTTTATCGGCGAATAATTTAGTCGCTACTGTTTTACCTAACACCACAACAGTGGCGTAATTCTTGTTGTCTTCATCGGTAAAGAAAGTACCCTGCGCCAAATCCCATTTCCGCGCCATAGGAAATTGCGCAGCTGTTGCGCTAATTTCGGTGGAGTGATCGATATTTCCATAGCGCAGGGTGTAGCTCCCATTGAGTTCCGGGAGCGCCGCAGCAACATGAGGCAATGCCGCTATTGCATCTACATCTTCTGGAACCAAGGTCACCAAGTCCCAGCGAAAGCGCTGCGTTGGACCGCCAGGGCGCACCAACAATAAATTGCTACCCATAGCGCTGATACTATCCACTACGGATTTTTTCGCTCCATCGCCAATCGCAAGCATACTAATAACGGATGCAACACCGATCACAATACCCAGCAGGGTTAACACCGTGCGGAACACGTTGCTGCGCAGTGAGCGAAATGCCGTTTTAGTCGCTTCCAAAATTTCCGTTTTAAGTTCCGGCGCCCCCTGTAAGGTGTGCTCTCCGGCCGGCAACTGCTCAGGAATAGTTGGACCCGGGTCCGCTATAATTTTACCGTCGCGTATTTCAATCAAACGCTGGGCGTGATGCGCAACTTCGGCATCGTGCGTAATCAAAATAATGGTATGGCCCTGCGCGGATAATTCTTTCAGCAGGCGCATTACTTCTTTGCCGCTGTGACTATCTAACGCACCCGTTGGCTCGTCCGCCAAAATAATCTGGCCACCATTCATCAGCGCACGTGCAATGGAAACACGTTGCTGTTGACCACCGGATAATTGATTGGGGCGATGGTACAAACGTTCTTGCAAACCCAGCGAACTTAATAATGCTGAGGAGCGCGTGCGTCGCGCTTCCGGGGTCATACCTGAATAGGTTGCCGGCATTTCCACGTTTTCGCAGGCGGTAGAACCGGCCAGCAAGTTATAACTCTGGAATACGAAACCAAAAGCTTCACGACGCAATTGTGCAAGGCCATCAGTATCCAGCGTTGCAACGCTGGTACCGTTAAATAAATAATCGCCGGTGCTGGCGCGATCCAGGCAACCGAGAATATTCATCAAGGTCGATTTTCCCGAGCCCGATTGCCCCATAATGGCAACGAACTCACCGGGATAAATTTCGAGATCAATACCGTGCAACACCTGAGTTGCAATTTCACCATTGCGAAACGTTTTGGTGACGCCAGATAATTTGATCAGCGGTTGTATGGAATTAGCCGCGCTCATTAACGTCTACCCATTCCCATACCGGGGCCACCCATACCCATGCCACCTACAGCTTTAGGTTGGCTTGGGCGCGAGCTGCCACTCACCACTTTTTCGCCTTCTTTCAGGCCTTCAGTAATTTGCGCTTGCACGCGATTGGTAACGCCGACCAATACTTTGCGCTCTTCAATATCGCCATCGGCATTCATGACTTTTACCAGCGCCGGGCGCGGACGATTACCCATGGCGCCTTGACCTTCCGCGCGATCGCGACGCCCTTTCCATTCGCCTTTAGGCCCATCATCCGCAGGAGCACCTTCGGGGCGTGGACCGCGTGGCGGAGCAAAACTGAGTGCCGACATAGGCACCAGCAACACATCTTTTGCTTGCGCCTCTACAAAAAATACCTGCGTGCTCATCTGTGTCATCAGCAAACGGTTTTCGTTGGGAACATCAAAAAGTGCGTTATACAACACCACATTGTTAAGAATTTCTGGCGTTGGTTGAATGCGATCCAACTTACTGTACCAGCGACGCCCCTGACTACCCAAAGTGGTAAAATACACCGACATTTCCTTGCGTAATTTGCCGATATCTGCTTCCGACACCTGGGTTTGCACAGTCATAGTGGAAAGGTCAGCCACCCGCATAATGGTGGGCGCCATTTGATTGGTGTTTAGCGTTTGCCCCTGACGCGAAGTAATAGACACCACTGTCCCATCCATCGGGGCATAGATTTTGGCGTAGTTAAGATTGGCGGCTTCCACTTGCAAGGTAGATTCGGTTTGCTGAATTTGCGCTTGCACAGCTTTCAGTTGCGCTTGCGCCGATTTCAAACCAGCATCAGCCGTTTCCAGCGATTCACTGGTGGTGGCATCTTCTGCGAACAAATTTTTCTCGCGCTTGAAATTAATTTGCGCCAACGCCAGCTGTGCTTCACGGTCCAATAATTGTGCTTTCTGGTTTTGCAATTGTGCGCGGGTCGCATCCACTTTCGCCGCATACACAGTTGCATCAATTTCAGCGAGCAGATCACCCTCCTTCACTTCACTGCCAACCTCAACATGCAACTTTTTTAACTGACCCGACACCTGGGCCCCCACATCCACATAATCCTGTGGCTGCAACGTGCCTGTGGCAGTGACCAGGTTTTCAATATCACCACGGGTTACAGCTTCAGTGGTGTACACCACTTCGCTCGCGCTGTTGGACAACAATGTTTTTCCCAACAGCGCAGCAATTAGCAGGCCTGCCCCGGAGACAACAACCAACGCTTTTGTAGTTTTATAAAATGGTTTTTTCGCGGTATTCCGCAATCCGGCAGATGACATAAACGTTTCTCGTCTGATTTTTGGCGCAAGTATAATCCAGTCGCCCTGACAAAAAGACGCGCGCTCACCAGATCTACATTTGTTCCACAATCTTTCATTTATTGAACATAAAGGCTTCTGTTAAACCTGCGCCCACTGCCGTAAAAGGTTATGGTAATGGCCGGTCAACCCGACAATTTCCGCACTATCACCCAGTTGCTGGCGTAGTGACTGAATATTGCAGTCCAACTCGTACAACATATTTCGTTGCCAATCATCGCGCACCATACTTTGCGTCCAGAAAAAACTGCACACGCGCTCACCACGAGTCACTGGCTCCACCTGATGCAAACTGGTGGAGGGATATAAAATTAAATCGCCCGCTGGCAATTTCACTTCGTGACTGCCGTAGGTGTCCTGCACTATTAATTCACCGCCGTCGTACTCTTCCGGCTCGGACAAAAATAACGTGGACGAAACATCGGTGCGCAGGCTTAAATTACTGCCGGGAACTAAACGAATCGCACCATCGACATGAAAGCCGTAATGCTCGCCACCGGCATAAGCATTAAATAACGGCGGAACTATGCGCAATGGCAAAGCGGCAGACATAAACACCGGATTGCGATACAGCGCTGTTAGAATAATTTCACCCAATTCACGCGCAATAATTCCATCAACTGGCAGCTGGCGATTTTTTTTCACCTGCGCGCCCTGCACGCCCACCGTTGCTTTTCCATCAACCCAATCCGCCTGATTCAAGCGCGCTCGGAATTCCGCCACTTGCTGTTTGGTTAAGACTTCTGGAATATGAATCAGCATAATGCCCTCATCGGGGCGCAATTTAGTGCGCCCTATTCAATTGCGTAGTTCTTAATTCAATTAAATAAATAAGGGCGCAATAAATTGCGCCCCTGGATTCGCGGTTTTATTGATCAATTAAAACGCAAAGTTAACACCTAAACGCGCTGACAAAGGTTGCGCCGGGTAATATCGGGCACCAGAGTTATTCAGGCTGCCGATATATTCTTCGTCTGCGAGATTAAGCACGTTTAATTGCAGCGTTACGTTTTTAGTCACCGGGTAAGATGCCATCACATCGAACACCCAATAGTCACCAAACTCCAACACGGAACGAGTTGCCTGTGCCTGTTCACTGGTCAGGCTGGAACTCATCATATTGTCGATGTAGCGCGCACCGCCACCAATAACCAAACCATTTCCAAAGGTGTAAGTATTCCACAAAGTGAAAGTGACTTCGGGCGACCACTGAATGACTCCACCTTCATTGTTGGCTGCACCATTGTTCGCAGCAGTGCGGTTACCGCGCACAATTTCAGTATCCATAAATGCGATACCCGCGTTGATTTGCCAAGCTTTGGTCACCGCTCCTATTAACGCAAACTCCACACCCTCGACTTGCTTCTCTCCTACCGCCGTCGATGTGCCGTCGGGGTTGGTTGCAATTTCATTTTCGTTAGTGCTTTTGAATGCCGCCGCCGTAAAAAACAAACTATCGTTCAATAAATTCCATTTGGTGCCCAACTCGTAATTGGTACCTTTCTGTGGATCGAGATTGGGGTTGTTGATGTTGCTTCCCGCCGCTTGCGTTGTAGGATCTGTATTTAACGCAAAGTTGGAACCGCCCGGTGGCAATTCAGAGGTTGCATAAGAAATATAAATCGAACCCTTTTCTACCGGCTTGTAAACACCGCCAATTTTCCAGCTCAACAACTCGTCGGTTACATGCGCCTCACGGCCCAACAAGGTTCCCACTGGAATGGTTTGTACTGCAGGCGCTGTAACTGCAGCTTGGCGAGTAATGGTGTCGGTCTTGGTATTGAAGCGATCCGCGCGCAAACCAACGCTGACTTCCCACTGCGGGTTTAACGTAATAGTGTCAAGCGCATAGAATCCGTAAGTGGTAGTTTCACCATCCGTTTTTGCACCGGTGCGAACGACCGGCTGGAACACATCAGACGCGTTGGGTTGATACAGATTGGCGGCCACTTGGGTCACCGCGGTCGACGACGTAGGTGATACGAACGGCACCGCCATGGTGTAGTTCAATTGGCTTTCGTAAATAAATTCTACGCCCGAGGTTACATCATGTTTAACACCGCCCGCATCAAAGCTCGCGGTGAGGTTAGTTTGGTTGGTGAGGATTTGGTTGGATTGATCCTTACCCTGACGAGTACGTGCCACTTGCCAGCTTGCAGTATCAGCGGCTGTCGCCTTGGGAATAACAACGGCATTTACACCAGTGAGCACTTGCTCTTGCTTGGTATGGCCATAGCGAGAGGTATTGCGCAGTGTTACACCTTCAGCAAGGTCGTGCTCAATACGCACGGTAGTCATATTGGCATTCACATCATTGTGATCAGACGTGCTACCGTAAAAATTCTCTGAATCAACTGGCTTAACTTTTGGGCCATTCGGGAAAGCGGCGGCATAAACACTGCTGTACCAGCCATCCAGACCTACCGTAGGAACACCACCATCGGGAATACCGGATTGCTCCATCGACAAATAATTGATGTAGGTCCGAGTCTCACTGCCTAATCCAAATGTGAGCGAGCCGGCAAAACCTTGCAAATTATTTTCAACTTCATCGCGACCATCTACACCGGAATCTTGTTTCATCACATTGACGCGAACAGCTGAACTTTCACCCAGAGCGCGGTTTACATCGATAGTCGCGCGTTTGTAATCAGCAGTACCGGCGGTCAAAGTGCCAATGGTGGCATCTTCTTGATTAGCCAGTTTGGAACTGAGGTTTACGTAACCTGATGCAGCACCACGACCGTTATCCACACCTGCGGGGCCTTTCGCAATTTCAACCTGTTCAGTGTTGAAGGTGTCACGGCTGATACTACCCAGATCGCGAATACCATCCACATAGATACTGCCCTGTGTATCAAAACCACGCATGAAAATAGAGTCACCCGTCGCAGTATTGCCGTTCTCTCCCATCAACATGGTAATACCAGGAGTGTTACGCAGCGCGTCGCTGAGGGTAGTCGCCGCTTGCTGCTGAAACAGCTCCTTCTTAACAACAACGAGAGTTTGCGGAGTATCAACCAATGGCTGGGTAAATTTAGGTGAACTGGCTTTTTCAGCTTTATAGTCGGCAGCTACTGCATCAGTTTCTACCTTTACCGTATTTAATTTTTTGGTGTCTTGCGCTTCATCAGCCGCCAAAGCACCAGCAGATGCCAACAGCATGGCGGACGACAAAGCGGTAGCGGTCAGTTGCAATGTATTGGCGCGCTTCTTGGAAACTATGTGTTTAGAAGTTTTTTGTATGGTCATGACAAGCCTTTGTTAGTAATAGGAATACACAATTAACAATTTTTTCAAATTCTATCGATAACCATTACCATTTGCAATGATAATAATTCGCATTTGTTGCTTGTTATTATCTTGCCTAGAAAATTGTGACGCCGTAATCAACCAATTTAGTTATTTGACTTATTGATCATATAACTAAATGCGATTAGGCTTGGCGCCAAATACCGCAAGCTGGCCATCTGAGGAGTTGTTAACCTATGAGTAAATCCCTTGCGCCCAAAGCATGGATTTGCGCGTGGCTGTTAACAAACCTTATGTCGCTCCCGCTTACAGCGGAGGACATAGCCCAACCTGGCGCAGACTCAACGGATACAACCCTATCCATCCGTTTGGGTGCTGAAGACTCATGGCCGCCCTACTCGAATGAACATGGCCAGGGCATATCCACCGAGCTGATCAAAGCCGCTTTTGCCAAAGCCGGTGTGACTCCACATTTTCAGACCCTGCCTTACGCGCGCGTATTGCACGACCTTGACTCAGGTAAAATTGATGGCGGCTACAACGTCACGCTGCAGTCCACCACCAAAAATCGCTTCTTGTTTGGCGCCGTGCCTTTACTCAGCGCGGAGTCTTACTGGTTTTTCAAACCGAATAGCTTTACCAACATCAAACGCATTGAAGACATACCAGCAAAATTCCGCGTAGGGATTATTCGCGATTATGAATATGGCGATATCTACGAGCAGCACCGCCACCGCTTTACCGAGGTGCAGCTTACGCAGCAATCGCAGATTATTCGCATGTTGAAACAAGGGCGCATCGATGCCGCCGTTATGTTTGATCGCGAGGCTGAATTTGCATTGAATAAAATGAGGCTGGATAAATCCATAATGGATAAACGCTTTCTCAATCACCGTGGTGATCTCTACCTGGCGTTTTCACACAAAAGCCCGCGCGCAATATGGCTTGCACAGGAATTTGATAAAGGATTGTTGATGCTGAAACAGTCGGGGGAGTATGATCGCATCATTACCGACACTAAATAAGGACATCGAATGTCTCGCTATCACTTTTCTGGCCTGATCACTTTTATAATCTGCTCTACACTATTGGCCTGCAGCGCTAAGGTCAACAATCCAAATGAGGAACTTCAAAGCACTCAATTTCAAGATCTGCTTACTCCAGTAATAACATATGACTGGAATACACCACTACCGAGCCCGGAAGGCAAAATATTAATTACTTACCAACTGCCGCAATACGCTCGCGCCGAATTTTACTTTTTCAATCAAAAAATAACTCGCAGGGGCGCTGCCCTCGCGGCCGTCAAATTATCGAATGAAAATTGCTTAACGGGCCATCAGGCTTCTGTAGGATACTCTATTAATAATGGCGAGTTTTATACCAAGTATTTCACCACAGAACTGAATTGGGGTAGCCAAAACACTATCAGCATCCATTTAAAAAACGACAAAACAATCCAGGTCACGACCAACAATGAAACTCTGTCCGTCCCCATTACCACCTCAAGCCGACGACTCCAAATAGTCTCTTACTACGCACCTATTGAAATAAAACATGTACAGTATTTTTCTGAGTAACATTTAAGGAGCCCAGGATGCGCCCAATACATACACTGGTTAATTTATCACTGTTATTTGCTATTCCATTCTGCAGTCTTGCACAAGCTGATTTTGAATTGGGAATGAGCTACTACGAGACCAAAGAATTTGATAAAGCCTACAAAGAATTTTATGAAGCAGCTCAATACGGTGATCACGACGCCCAGAATAATGTTGGCGCCATGTACTATCGCGGCGAGCATGTTGAGAAAAACACAGTTATAGCCTACGCGTGGATGGCGCTCGCCGCCCAGAAAAAGACCAACGATACAACAGCAATCCACTCAAAAATCTATGCACGCCTGAATGAGGCCGACAAAAAGCTAGCGGACGATGAATATAAAAAGATCTTCAATCTTTACAGCGATGAAAGCATAGAAAAAAAGCTAACGCCTACATTTACGGGCACCAATATATACGCAAAAAAACAGCGCCCAATTAAATTGGTAACTCCTCCATACCCCCTCTCTATGGTCAGACAAGGCAGATCAGGCTTTGTGGACACCATCTATACAATCGACAAAAATGGAACTACTCGCGACCATATCGTCACCTACGCCAGCTCTGAAGCTTTTGAAGAGGCTGCATTGCTAGCACTACGTAAATTCCAATATGAACCCATGAAAATTAACAATAAACCTGTCGATGTTAACGGCATTAAAAATCGCTTCAGGTTTGAAATGGAAGGCGCAGAATACAACAAGAAGAAATTGACCAAAATTATCGATGAAAAACGCGAGCAGGCTAAAAATGGTAACAGCAGTGATAAATTGGGTTTTGCCTATTTTCTAGAAGTAATTCCCTCGCTGGTGAGTGATTTTGAAATCACCGACAACCCTAACGAGTGGTACGTCAGCGCCGCCACCCAAGGCAGTGGTGCAGCGAGTTATTTCCTTGGGCGCAATATTCTCTACGGCAATATGTGTACGCAGGATAATACACAGAGCATGGGCTGGCTGTTAAAGGCAGCAAAAGCCGGAATTTCTGACGCACAGTATATGCTGGCAATAGAATCCTTCAGCGGCGCGCGTTTTGAGAAAAATGAAAAGAAAGGCTTCTATTGGTTAAAACGTGCAGCACAGAGCAGTTTAGCTGCCCGTTTACGTTATGCATGGATTCTTTCTACACACCCTGACACCAAGTATCGCAATGGAACCCTGGCTAACGAGCTTATTAAAACAATTGAAAAAAATTACACCGACAAGCAAACCTATTACAAAACCAAGGCCGCTACCGCTGCAGAAAATGGTGATTTTAACGCAGCCGTAAAATGGCAAAACGCCGCACTCGAAGATGCTAAAGAATTGGCTTTGCCATTGAATAATCTCGAACAACAGCTAGCCAGTTACTCAGCAAAAAAATCTTGGCGCGAAGAAATTTAATTTTCTCGCCAGATAAAAAAATACCGCCATGTGGCGGTATTTTTTTGACGATCAAAATAGGCTCGATTACATATAAGCGTTGGTGCGATCCGTGTGATCAGTCACATCACGAATACCTTTTAATTCCGGTAACTTATCCATCAGTTGAACCTCAATACCTTGTTTCAAGGTAATTGCCACGGAACCACACCCCTGGCAACCGCCGCCAAACTTCAACACGGCAATCATGTCCTCAGTGACTTCCACCAAACTGACATTGCCGCCATGGGAAGCAAGGCTCGGATTTACATCGTTGTAAAGCACGTAATTGATGCGATCTTCCAATGGGCTATCGTCAGTTACACGGGGCATCTTGGAGTTAGGGGCGCGGATAGTGAGCTGCCCTCCCATGCGATCCGGTGAGTAATCTACCTTGGCATCTTCCAGAAACGGCAGACTGCGCTCCTCAAAGTAGGCCTTAAAGCCATTCAGGGGAACAATTACATCCCCTTCTTTTTCCTCGCCAGGGCGGCAGTAAGCGATGCAGGTTTCTGCGCTGGGAGTCCCCGGGTTGGCAACAAACATGCGAATGCCAATACCGTCATTGTCTTTTTGCTTGTCCAGCAGTTCTTTGAGATACGTTTGGGCGGATTCAGTGATATCTACGTTGACCATATAAACCTTTCGATGAACCT
>JACCED011379407.1_pt1 | contig 16702 bp, 18 predicted proteins | sample 7455021 | NCBI WGS metagenome assembly JACCED01 (sample SAMN15323456, study PRJNA562643) | freshwater metagenome | isolation source: river surface water | place: USA:Blue River Watershed | collected 2017-08-19 | reverse complement strand
GCCGCCTGGTATTCCAAGGCGGTCAAGACGGATCCAGATTGTCTCTGCCTGAAAAAAGACGATCTGATGCGTCATGAGGCCGCGGGTATCACGACCGACCAGTTTCCTAAGACACTCCAGCTGTCGGATCAGACCTATCGGCTGGAGTATCACTTCTCTCCAGGGGATCCCCGCGACGGCGTCACACTTATCGTTTCGATGGATATGCTTGCAAAGCTCGACCCCGTTCGGCTGGACTGGCTTGTGCCAGGTATGCGGGCGGAGAAGGTTCAAGCCTTATTGAAAAGTCTGCCGCAGCGCCTGCGGCGTCACTGTGTTCCGCTTCCCGATTACGCCCAAGGTTTTTGTGATCGATGGGCGTCTCGTGCCGGAACGATGCCATTAATTCAGGCGTTGATTCAGGATATTTCTGAACAGACTGGCATCGCTACTCGTCGGGATGACTACAAGCTAGAGTCGGTGAGTCAGCACTGTTGGATGAACCTTCGCGTGACTGACGCCTTTGATCGCCGGCTTGCAGAGGGGCGTGATCTCGAGGCCTTGATGTCATCTCTGGGTGTAGAGGCTGAATCCGATGAACTGGCCACGGGATCGAATAGGGAGGCTTGGCGGGAGCGGTTTGCGGCGGCGTTGAAAGAGCCGCTTCGTGCGTTAGAAAAGGAGCTTCAAGGCCGACGTGAGATTGGCCTGCAGTACGCTGCGATTGGGCCCTACGAGCAGCTTGTGAGTCAGCTGCGTGACGCGGTTATCGATCGAATATTTCTGGCCGATAGTCTTCCAGAGGATGACGCCGCATTTACGTCGCGGCTATCGAGCGGTCGATCTCGGGTCATGCTGATCGGTCAGGAAATGATCCGTTGGCTCGCGGTGGTGCTGAGCGAATATTCGTCGATTACGAAAAAGCTCGGCACGATTAAGGCGCAGACCGCTGCTACCCGTGATATCCAGCAGCAGCTTGGGCGACTGTTACCGAAGGATTTCCTGGTGACTACTCCTGCGCCCAGGGCAGGGCACCTGCCAAGATATCTCAAAGCCGTCTCGGTCCGGATCGATAAATGTCGCCAGGATCCGGCGCGCGATCAGCGGTGGATGGCAGACTGCCTCACGATTGAGGGGCCATTTTGGCGATGGGCCGAAGGCCAACGGGGACAACGGTCTGATCGTGCGGAGGAGTTTCGCTGGATGTGTGAGGAGCTTCGGGTCTCCCTCTTTGCGCAGGAGTTGAAGACCCCGATGCCGGTTTCTGTCAAGCGTCTTCAGAAGGCTTGGACCAACCTAATGGAATAACGCGATAATGTCAGGTTATGAAGACTCTGAACCATGATCGTCGCACCCTAGTAAAGGGTGCTGTAACTGCGTGTGGCCTTATTGGCGTTGGTCTCCCCTGGGGCGCGGGGGTTGCCCAGACAGCCGCACCACAGCCCAAGTTGTCGCCAGCCATTGTCTTGAATTCGCGAGATGCAGACGTGAGTCTGATTGATCCCGTGAGTTACCAGGTCTTGGGGCGGGTTGAAACGGGTAAGGAGCCTCATCACCTCTATCCGAGTCCCGACAACAAAATGGTGCTCGTGGGCAACGCGGTCTCTGACTCGATCACCTTCCTTGATCCTTTGACAGGTCGAGTGCTGCACTCCCTTCAGGGGATCGATGACCCCTATCACCTGGGGTTCTCGCCCGATCAGTCGATTTTTCTCACTTGTGCGAATCGTCTCAATCACATTGACCTTTATCGGCCAAGCGGTGCTGGACAGCAGTTTTCTTTAAAACGAATTGCTCGATTTGATCTTGCGAAAACACCAAGCCACCTAATTTTCTCTGGCGATAGTCGGATCGCTTACTGCACACTTCAAGATTCAGACGAACTGGTCGCGATCGATGTCAAGAAAATGGCGGTCTTGTGGCGGTTCAAAATTGGGCGACTTCCCGCGGGGGTTGCGATCTCTCCAGACTCGAAGCTGATCTTCGTTGGGGTGATGGGGGATAACGTGGTTCAGGTGATCGATCCCCAGTTGGGATCTTCAGATGGACCAAGAATTGTTGCCTCCATCAAGACGGGTGAAGGCGCGCATGCATTTCGTAACCAAGGCAACCAGCGTCACCTCTGGGTCTCCAATCGCGTGGCGAACACCCTTTCAAAGATTGATATGAGCACGCTCAAGGTCGAGGCGCAGATCCCGGTACCCGGGGGGCCCGACTGCATGGAGATCGATCGCACTGGGCGTTTTCTCTGGGTGACCCAGCGTTGGATTCGTTCCGTCTCCGTGGTCGATCTGGCACAGGGGAAAGTCATCAAACGGATTCAGGTTGGTCGCTCTCCCCACGGGGTCTATCTTCATGAGCGCGCAGGCCTTCTGTAAGCCCTTCGTTGTTGCTAGTCTGCGGCTAGGGTGCTGGTCCCGCGCAGTGGCGTTTGCTGCGATGATGGGCTGCACACTATTTCCCGCTCGTGCCAGCGTCTGTCAGAAGCCGGTATATCTCACCTTTGATACCGGCGGGATGCAGCGAGCTGAGTGGATTGCCCAGCTGTTGCGTGATCAGCAGGTAAAGGCCACTTTTTTCATCGCCAATGAGAAGACATTTCAGGGCGACTTGGCTCTTGATGACCGCTGGACGAGTTTCTGGCGAGACCTGGTGAAAGATGGTCATGCGTTTGGTAGTCACACCCTGCGGCACGGCCGGATTCTTGCGGCGGAGGGTGGGGCTATTCGATATCGTCCTCAGTTTGGTGAAGATGCGGGAAAGATTCTGCTGATGAGTCCCGAGGCGTTTTGTCGAGAGCTTCGGTCAGTCGAGGATCGATTCTTCGAGATGACGCAACGACGCTTTGATCCCCTCTGGCGGGCACCCGGTGGCTACACCACGCCGAGTGCAATGACCGCGGCGACCCAGTGCGGCTATCGTCATGTTGGCTGGAGCCCTGCTGGGTTTTTGGGCGACGAACTTCCCAGCGATCGTTATCCCAATAAGATGCTCCTTCAGAAGGCGCTGCGCGACATACGACCTGGCGATATTTTGATGGCGCATCTCGGTATATGGTCGCGACAGGAGGTCTATGCCCCAATGCTTGAGCCCCTGATTGTTGGGCTAAAAGAAAAAGGATTTTGTTTTCTGACGATTCCCCAGCATCCTAACTATCAACTTAAGCGATGAGTCTTTTTCAACAAATCGGATTTTGGTTTAGCGAGATACAGGCGGCACTTTTTGAGTCGCTGGTGCTGCCGGTTCTGGCCCGGCTTGATCTGTTGGCCTACATGGAAGACGCCTTTGATTTCACTGAGTGGTTTCTGATTGGCGTGATTGAAGTAAGCCTTCTGGCGGCGATTCTGCTGCCGCTTGAACGACGCTTTCCCGCCGAGCGGGATCGGGATCTCTTGCCCGGTGACTCTCCCTGGATCGATTTCAGTTACACCTTGCTCCATCGGCTTGGGGCCTTCGCCGTATTCGTTTTTGCGCTGTTACAGCCGGTCGTTCTACTGCTGAAAGACACGTTGAGATCCTGGGGCGTACCCAGCATTCAGTTGGATGCAGCGCTGGGGATGACCTATTTTCCGGTCTTAGCGGCACTGGTCTATCTATTGATTCTTGATTTTGTCGATTACTGGATTCATCGTGCGCAGCATCGATGGAATTGGTGGTGGTCGCTTCACGCAATTCATCATGCCCAGAGGCGAATGACCTTTCTTACGGATAACCGAAATCATTTGCTAGATGACCTAATCCGAGATGCACTGCTTGCGTTCGTTGCGTTATTGATCGGTGTTGCACCAGCACAGTTCCTTGGTTTTGTGGTGATCACGCGGGTCTGGCAGAGTCTCCAACATGCCAATCTTGGACTTGCGTTCCCGGAATCGGCAGCGCGGTTACTGGTCTCACCGGGTTTTCATCGCGTACATCATGCAATGGGCATTGGTCACGACGGTCCCGCGAAGGGGGTCAACTTTGCGGTGCTCTTTCCCGTTTGGGACTGGATCTTTGGGACCGCGGACTGGTCTGCAGAGAGACGAATCGCTGCAGGAGAGACGTTACCGCCGACCGGGATCAGTGACCAGAAGGATGGCGTGAATTACGGAACCGGTTTCTGGCAGCAGCAATGGATCGGACTTAGAAATGGATGTCGAAGTGTTTTTCAGATGAAGGATGAACGTGCATGAGCGAGGGGCGTCAGTTTGGACTTTTTATTCTGGGAGATGAAATTCTGTCGGGCAAACGCCAAGATCGTCACTTCGAGCAGGTCAGGGCCATTTTGGGCGCGCGCGGTTTAGCGCTCTCGTGGGTGCAATATCTTGGCGATGACCGGGCACGCTGTGTCCGCGCGTTGAAGGACTCGTTCGCATCGGGCGATATTGTGTTTAGCTGTGGAGGGATTGGGTCGACACCGGATGACCATACTCGGCAGGCAGCGGCCGAGGCGCTTGGGCAGAACCTAGTGCTGCATCCGCAGGCAGAGGCGCTTATTCGCGAGCGTGCACAGGATATGGGGCAACCGGCGACACCCGAGCGGCTTCGGATGGGAGAGTTCCCAGAGCCTGCCCAGATCATTCCGAATCCCTATAACAAGATTCCCGGTTTTTCCGTTCGGGAGCATTACTTTGTGCCGGGGTTTCCTGTGATGGCCTGGCCGATGATCGAATGGGTGCTCGAGACGTTCTACAAGGATCTTTTTCGATCGGTTGCAGAGTTTGATCGGTCCATGATCGTCTATCGACTCTACGAGGCAACGGTTACGCCGTTGATGCAGTCTCTTGCCGAGCGTTATCCCGAGCTAAAAATCTATAGTCTTCCGTCGGCCGGAGAGGACGGACGACCAAAACACGTTGAGCTCGGGATTAAGGCGACTGGCGGCCTGAACGACCCCGCCGGTCCCCCCGCATTACTAGAGCAGGCGTATCAAGAGTTTCGCGCGGGGGTGTTGGGGCTTGGCGGAGAGATCGGGGAAGAGCGGCAGGCGAGTCGTTAGCGCTGTTTTAAGTTCGCCGTCGTCGCCTCGGCTGCGGCGTGCAGATTGCGCTCGGCCATCTCAACGACCTGGCGTGCCGCTTTATTCGCAGTCTCGTAGGCTGAGTTCGCTGCGGTGAGAGACGACTTCATCATCTGCACGACGGCCTCAGACCCTACTGGGGCATTCTTCGCAAATTCGTCTAGGGTATCGACAAGTTTCTTGTTTGCTTCTGCGATCTGTGCATCTACCAGCCGCTGAACTTCGCCACTGGTCTGTGAGGCAATGTCATAGATGGCGCGTGAATAGGCCAGCGCCTTTTCCGTGCTCGGGGCAGCCAGTTCTTTGTTAAGTGCCACGACCTCTTGTGCGTCTTTCACGCTCATTAGCGCGTTAAACTTTTCAGCGGTTTCCTGAAGAGATGCCTTTGCGGCGTTGAGCTGAAGCTCCACCATTTTTTCGACGCCTTCAAAGGCTTTGTGTGACAGCTTCATCATCGCGTCAAGGTTCTCACGCTGCGCTTCAGTCATATTTTCTGGGGTAGGGTAGAGTCCCATTGCAAGCCTCCATGATTGCAGTTGTTTGTTGTTATAGGTGCGTTGAACATACCTTCTTCTTGTGAAAAAGTGAAGATCTGATGGGCATGGTAGCCCTTTACAGCGACCGGTTTGTTCTGCCCCTGCCGGTGGGACATCGGTTTCCTATGGTCAAGTACAGGCTTTTGCGAGAGCGGCTTTCTGCTGCCTACCCCAGCCTTGTTCTTGAGGAGCCGATGCCTGCGCAGGATCAGCAGCTTTTTCTTGCGCATGACCCTGAGTACGTGGCCCGGCTCGTCCGCGGTGATCTGTCCCGTCAAGAGATGCAGCGAATAGGGTTTCCCTGGACACCGGAAATGGTAGAGCGCTCGCGTCGATCAACCGGCGCTACGATTGCCGCAGGACGCTATGCACTTCGTGATGGGATCGGCATTAACTTGGCGGGTGGCACGCACCACGCACATGAAGGTCACGGCGAGGGGTTTTGTTGTTTCAATGATGCGATGGTGGCAGCACGGGTTCTCCAGCAGGAGGGCCTTGTTCAGCGGGTGCTGATTGTGGACCTAGATGTGCATCAGGGAGACGGCACTGCCGAGATGGCCAGTGGTGACCCGACGATCTTTACGTTTTCGATGCACGGCGCAACAAACTATCCGTTCAAAAAGGCTGAGTCAGACCTTGATATTGAACTGCCGGATGGCACGGTAGATGTCGATTACCTGGCCGCACTGGAGCAGGGGCTTGCGGTCTGCGAACGTGCGATCGCGCCTGACCTTGTCATCTATCTTGCGGGGGCGGATCCCTATGAAGATGATCGATTGGGCAGGCTTGCGCTGACAAAGTCTGGGTTGCTGCGGCGCGACGAGATGGTGTTTTCTTTTGCAAAAGCCCGTGCGCTTCCTGTTGCGGTGGCGATGGCTGGCGGCTATGCCCGGGTGATTGACGATACCGTTGATATCCATTTTCAGACAGTGTCCAGCGCGATCCGGACCTGGGCCACATGAAGTAGGGGTTTCACTAGTTTGTCTAACTCATTGAAAAAAATCATTTTTTGCTTGGATTTCCACATTTCCTTTGTTAGGATTCGGGTTTCTTGGTTTTTTAATGAGTGCCAGTTATGCATCGTGCCTCTCTGTTTCGACCCCTTCCGGTGCCCCAAGCAACGGTGAATGGCCCGACTCCCCGCGTCTTTGTTTGGTCTCTTGCGTTGATTGTTATCGCCGCGGTGGCGTCTCCCTCTTGGGCGCAGACATCGGGACAAGCGAAAGAGCCCTCGACCAAGAAGGTGGTCTCAACAACCGCAAAGACAGAGCGCAATACGCGCGATGCGAAGGCAAGACCGCAGGACGTCAAAAAACCCAAGGCGCAAAAAGTTTCTGTAAAACGCACCAGTGCGAAAAGTCAGCATGGAAAATCATTCGCCAGCTCGGAAGAGACGGGCTATGACTCGCTGGGGTCGCGACTGGGACTGAGATCACAACTCAGTGAAATTGCCTTGAATTCAAGTGCTGTCATGGTGGTAGACCAGGACACAGGCCTGCCGTTGCTTGAGAAAAATTCTGATGTCGCGTTGCCCATTGCCTCGATTACGAAGGTGATGACGGCGATTGTTACGCTGGATGCTGATCTCTCTCTTTCAGAGGTCATCACGATCGAGAAAGAAGACACCCAGCTTGAAAAGTATTCGGCCTCTCGGCTTGGGGTGGGCGCCCGTTTCTCGAGAGCAGAGCTATTACACCTGGCCCTGATGTCGTCTGAGAACCGTGCAGCCCAGGCCCTGGGTCGCAGCTATCCTGGTGGGCTTACGGCCTTCGTCGCTGCGATGAACCGCAAGGCGCAAGACCTGGGAATGACCAACTCAAAGTTTGTCGAGCCAACTGGCCTGAGTAGCCAGAATGTTTCGACACCGCGGGATCTCTCGCGACTGGTGAACGCGGCCTATGCCTATCCGCTGGTGAGGGAGTATTCGACCGACCGCGAGGCGGTTGTTCGTGTTGGGGGGCGTCAGCAGCAGTTCCGAAATACAAACGCTTTGACGCGTAACAATGAATGGGAGCTGGGTCTGTCAAAGACTGGTTTTATTCGTGACGCAGGCAAGTGTCTGGTTATGCAGGCGACGATTGATGATCAGAACGTCATCATCGTCATGCTTGATGCCCAAGGAAGCTCCAAGCGCATCTCTGACGCAGAGCGTATCCGTAAATGGCTGTCTGCTGACCGCGACCGTCAGCCCGCGGTACGCTCGTAACCAAGCGCAGCCGATATCGCCCGTGCGGTATCGTTGAGCGCAGTAAGCCAGCCGTCATTGGCCCTGTCTGCGGGCGCCGATATCGACAGCCCTGCAACGATCTGGCCCCCGTCGTCATAGATGCCCGCAGCGATGCAGCGGACACCTAGTTCTAATTCTTCGTTATCTCTGGCAAAGCCACGTTGCCGCACTTCCTCAAGTTCTGCCTCTAACTGAGACAGATCCGTAAGACTGTTTTTTGTATGTCCAGCAAGCCCCGTTCTCATCGCGTAGGACCTTACCGCTCGCAGGTCGTCATTGGCCAGAAAGAGTTTCCCCGTGGAGGTCAGGTGCAAGGGGGCCCGGCCCCCGATGGCGCGAACCACCTGCATCCCTGATCGCTCGCTGACGGCCCGCTCAACGTAGACGATCTCGTCTCCTTGGCGGACCGAGAGGTTAATCGTCTCACCGGTCAGGCGATGAAGCTCACGCATGGGTCCTGCCGCGGCATCGCGGACATTCAGGCGCGCTTTCACGAGATTTCCGAGTTCGAGCAGACGCATGCCCAGCTGGTAGCTGCCTGGCTCGGTCCGGTCCACCATACGGGCCAGGACAAGATCGTTCAGGATGCGATGGGCCGTCGAGGGATGGAGCCCGCTGGTTTGAGAGAGTTCTTTAAGTGTTACGGGCTCGGATTTTCGCGCCAAGGCGTCAAGTAGGGTCATCATTCGCTCAATGACCTGGATTGCCAAGGCCTGAGGCTCAACCGGCGGCGCGATCAGTTTTCGCTGCGGCGCATCAGTTGGGCTGGCCGATTTACGATTCGGAGGCTTAGCGGACACGGGATCTCTCATGCGACCGTTATCAAGTGGCAAAATGTGATTCTATTGTATGAAAGAACAACTTTTAAACCCTAAAGCCGGCGGATTCATGACCGAGTCGTCTCCTCGCATTGCCCTCTTTGTTACCTGCCTGGTCGATCTGATGCGGCCTGAGATCGGCTTTTCAGCACTGAAGCTGCTGGAGCATGCCGGCTGCGAGGTGGTCGTCCCAGATGGTCAGACCTGCTGCGGCCAGCCCGCCTATAACGCGGGAGACCGACGAACAGCACGCCAGCTTGCAGAACGGGTCCTGGGCCAGTTGGAGGGCTATGACTACGTGGTAATCCCCTCTGGATCCTGCGCTGGGATGATCAAAGTGCACTACTTCGACCTGTTTGCTAATGATCCGGAGATGAAGCGTCGTATGGCCGATCTGGAGCCGAAGGTCTTTGAACTCACGGACTTTCTGGTGACGGTGATGAAGCTCAAGGATGTCCCGGGACGACTTGAGGGTGCGGTCACCTATCACGATAGCTGCTCGGGCTTGCGTGAGCTGGGCGTATCGGCGCAGCCACGTGCACTGTTGGCCAAGATTCCTGGGTTAGCGATTAAAGAAATGAAAGACAGCCGTGCCTGTTGCGGATTCGGCGGAACCTTTTCGATGAAGTACGGTAACGTCTCGACAGCGATCGTGGATGAGAAAGTCAATAACATCCAGGCGACACAGGCGCAGGCTGTCGTTCTTGGAGATCTTGGCTGTATGCTGCAAATTGAAGGGCGGCTGCGTCGACTCGGCGATGAACGCACACAGGTGCTTCACGTCGCGCAGGTGCTGGCGGGGGATCTGCCAGCGAAGTCGCGATAGTCGTTTCGGATCCATAGGGGGCAAGGAATGCGGGTTCAGTCAATGCACTTTCAGGCGCGAGTGGGGGAAAAGCTCGCGGATACGCGACTCCAGCAGAACCTGAAGAAGCTCTCGGAGAAGTTTGTCTCTGCGCGCGCAAATGTCATGACAGAGATTGATTTCGAGGCGACTCGCCAGGCTGCGGTCGAGCGGCGCAATCGTATTCTGGATCGGCTGGACGTCTGGATTGAAATGTTTGAGCGGGCTGCAACGGCGCGTGGAGCGACGGTCTTGTTTGCGGAAACTCCCGCCCAGGCCTCAGAACTTGTCGTCGAGATTGCAAAGCGTCACGAGGTCAAGCTTGTCACGAAGTCGAAGTCGATGGTCTCAGAGGAGATGGCGCTTAACGCTGCGCTGGCAAGAGAGGGCATTGAATCGGTTGAGACAGACCTTGGCGAGTACATTCTTCAGATCAACGATAACGAGGCGCCCAGTCATATCATCGCGCCGGTGATCCATAAGGACAAAGAAGAGATCTCGGATCTCTTTTCAAAGGTCCACCAAAAGCCTCGGCTGACGGATATTGCAGAGCTGACGCGAGAGGCGAGGGAGACCTTGCGGCCGAAGTTTCTGAAGGCCGATATGGGCGTTACGGGCGGGAACTTTCTGATTGCCGAGACCGGATCGGTAGCCCTTGTTACCAATGAAGGAAATGAGGGCATGTGTACGGTCATGCCGCGTGTTCATGTCGTGGTGACGGGGATCGAAAAGATCCTGCCCACATTTGAAGACTTCGCCACGATTGCGCGGCTGCTCACGCGTAGTGCGACCGGACAGTCAATCTCGAATTACATTTCGCTGCTGACTGGCGTGCGCGCGCCAGATGAGCCGGATGGCCCGGACCATATGTATTTTGTCCTTGTTGACGGCGGCCGTTCGAGCCTGCTCGGCAGCGAGTTCCAGGAGATGCTTCGCTGTATTCGTTGTGGTGCCTGCATGAACCACTGCCCGGTTTATCAGAAGATCGGTGGGCATGCCTACGGCTGGGTCTATCCTGGGCCCATGGGATCTGTGCTGACGCCAAGTTATGTGGGGCTCGAAAATGCTCTTGATCTGCCGCAGGCTGCCACGATGTGCGGGGAGTGTCATGTGGTCTGTCCTGTAGCGATCCCATTGCCCGACCTGTTGCGAAAACTGCGGGAGCGCCAGTTTGATCGGCATCTTCGTCCTGCGACCGAGCGGTTTGCCATGATGCTCTGGGGGTTTGTCGCTAACCGCCCCAATCTCTACGCCCTAGTGGTCAATATCGCAAACCGTGTGCTGCGTTCACTGGGGCGCCGTGGCGGACGTATTCGTCACCTCTCGCTTGCGAAGGGCTGGACTGATTTTCGAGACCTGCCCACACCAGCGTCGAAGACTTTCCGCGAGCTTTACGCGGATCGCGTAGCGCGAACTGCCTCTGAGACAAGCGCCGGACCGCGATAGATCAGTCCGCTGTAAATCTGAACCAGATCTGCGCCGGCGGCGATCTTGCTTTGCGCATCATCGCCGCTTAACACGCCCCCGACCCCAATGATTGGAAAATGAGGCCCAAGTGCCTCTCGGCATTTGCGAATCACCTGATTGGATGTATTCAGCAGTGGCGCGCCTGACAGGCCACCAGCCTCCTGCGCATATTTCGATCCTGCTACCGCGTCTCGCGAAAGCGTTGTGTTGGTTGCGATCAGTCCATCAAAGCCGTGACGTTTGAGGACGTCTGTGATTGCTCGTATTTGATCGTCATTGAGATCCGGTGCGATCTTTAGAAAAAGCGGCACCTGTTTTCCGTATGTCTGCGCCAGGCTGCTCTGACGGGATTTCAGGCGTGACAATAGCCGTTCGAGTGCGTCTTCGTTCTGAAGGTCTCTGAGATTTTTAGTGTTTGGACTAGAGATATTGATGGTGATGTAGTCTGCCCAGGGATAGACGCCATCAAGACAGGTCAGGTAGTCGTCGTCTGCCTGGTCGATCGGCGTATCTGCATTTTTACCAATATTGAGTCCAAGCACGCCGCGTCGCTCATCTGCCCATTCGGATCGCTGGACATGATCGATAAAGGTTTTCAGGCCAAGGTTATTAAACCCAAGCCGGTTGATCACCGCCTGGTGCTCTGGAATACGGAACATTCTTGGCTTTGGGTTGCCTGGTTGCGGTCTTGGGGTAACGGTGCCGACCTCCATGAACCCGAAGCCGAAGGATCCGAGGGCATCGAGATGGGCGGCATTCTTGTCGAGCCCTGCTGCAAGACCAATCGGATTTGGAAATCGAAGGCCTGCGAGCAGAACCTCACGCCCTGGAAGTGGGCGTGACGGGGGTAATAGACCCGTCGATTTGAGTGTTTCGAGCGACGTGAGGGTGAACTCGTGCGCAGTTTCTGCGTCCATCGCAAACAGCATCGGGCGAAGCAATGGATAGCTAGTGAAAATATTCATGAAAAAGAAAGCGCTTGGTTAGGGGGAGGTCGATCGAGACCAGACACCATTTTGCAGCATCTCGTGCGGGTGGAATCGGGACTTATAGGCCATCTTTTGACTCTCTTTTATCCAGTATCCGAGATAGAGATGTGACCACGACTCTCGTTGACAGATATCAATCTGCCAGAGCACGCCATAAGTGCCAAGGCTTCGACTCGCGTCGTCTGGATCGTAAAAAGTGTAGACCGACGAGAGGCCGTCTTGGAGTAGATCAACAATGGAGACCATTTTCAATTGTTGGTGCTGATCTCGAAATTCAATGAGTCGAGACTCCACGCGACTCTGCAGCAGAAACTGGGCGTACTGTTCCCGACTGTCGTGATCCATGCCGCCACCCGCATGCCGTTTGGACTGGTAGGTCTGATAAAGGTTGTAGTGCGCATCATCAAACCGAAGCGGCCCCATGGTCACTGATAGGTCCAGATTCTTTTTCCAGATACGACGCTGGGTGCGATTTGGGGTGAATTCGCGCACGGGAATCCGCAGAGGAATACAGGCGCGGCAGCCATCACAATAGGGGCGGTAGGCGAAGACGCCACTACGTCGAAAACCAATCTGGACAAGGTCACTGTAGACCTCGGCGTTAATCAGGTGATTGGGTGTTGCAACCTGTGACCGCGCCTTATGCTGTGACAGGTAGCTGCAAGGGTAGGGCGCCGTCACGTAAAACTGCAGACTGACGACAGGAAGATCTTTTAGGTGGGCCATGTCGTCGTTGCCCTCAGATCTTCTTTACTGATCATCGAATGAACCCAGTCGAAGGCGGGTTCGTTTTGTAAGTGTGTTAATCGTGCCTCGAAAGTCTGCCGGTCGATCTCTCTTCCCCCCAGCGATACAAGATGATCCGTTCGCTGTTGGCAGTCTATCATCGCGCCCCCCTGTTTTTTACCCCAGGCAACCAGGGCGGCAAGGGCGATCTTTGAGCTGTTCGGCTCGCGGGCAAACATGGACTCGCCAAATAGCATTCGCCCAAGGCTTACGCAGTAAAGCCCGCCGACGAGTTGCCGCTCACGGCGGACCTCAATGCTGTGGGCGAGCCCCATCCCATGAAGATCGCAGTAAGCCTTTTGCACGGCAGGGGTAATCCAGGTTCCCCCTTGTCCAGGACGGGGTTCGGAACAGGCGCGGATCACCCCTTCAAAATCCTGGTCTGCAGTGATCTGAAGACCGGGGTCCTCAAGGAACCGGGCGATTGATTTGCGTAGTGACCTACTGACCTTGAACTCATCGAGCATCAGCACCAATCGTGGTGATGGCGTCCACCAAAGGACAGGTTCGCCTTCGGAGAACCAGGGGAAGATCCCTTTGCTGTAGGCCTCTTTGAGACGATTAGCGGAGAGGTCTGCGCCCGCTGCAAGCAGCCCGTTGGCTCCTTCCTCGGCACGAAATGCGAGATGCGTCGGAGGCAGTGGGTCGTCTGGATCAATCCAGAGGAGCGAACGGGTCATGGGGAAGCTGAACGTGGCGGATGTCACCGGTGTGTAGACCGAACTGGCCTTGTCTTCGGTCATGAAAATAGAAACGAAGGGTGGCGGTGATCGTTCGGAACGCGATGCTCTCCCATGGGATCTCAGGCTCCCGAAAGAGCCGAACCTCAAGACTCTCCGGGCCTGCGGCGATATTGAGATTGCTGAGCTCCGCAAGATAGAAAAGATGGACCTGGTCGACGTGGGGAATGTCGAAGACCGAAAAGAGGTTGCCCAGGCGGATTTCTGCGCCAGCTTCTTCAAAGGTTTCTCGAATGGCACCTTGCGCGGTGGATTCTTGAACCTCCATGAACCCGGCAGGAAGTGTCCACAGGCCGAGTCTGGGTTCGATTGCTCTGCGACAGAGCAGTACCTGATCCTCCCAGGCCGGAATCGTTCCGAGCACAATCTTGGGGTTCACGTAATGGATTGTTGCGCAGGTCTTGCAGACGGCCCGCTCTCGGGTATCACCCTCTGGGATTCGAATTTCGTTTGCACCGCCGCATGAGGAACAGAATTTCATATATACTCATTATCTCTCTGACGCGGGGTGGAGCAGTCTGGCAGCTCGTCGGGCTCATAACCCGAAGGTCGTAGGGTCAAATCCTGCCCCCGCTACCAACCTTCAAGAAGCTTTTCCTCGCGGGCCGGTGGAACGCCGCGGCGCGAGCCACGCTTCCGTTTTTCGGCCCAGGGCGTCCATCGCAGTATGCGCACGACGGGTCGGTCGGATCATTTTCCGCCTTGCATCTTTCGGATCCGTTGTGACTGAGACCAGATCCGCGTCTTCAAGTAGGCCCACGCATTTAAGAGTGGTGGCAGGCGAGGCGACCTTTGACTCCATCACCAGTTGTTGCATAAAGATTGGGTCTTTCTGATTCTGTGTCTGATCGACCACCCATTCCAGCAGCGCAAAGCTGTTGGCATCCAGCGCATGGAGCTCTGATTCTCGAACGGCGCGTTTTACAAATGCCCTGAGCTCAAACCAAATGTTTTTTCCCACTGGTCACAGTCCTCTCGGAAATCTTTAACGATTGAATTCGATCAGCATACCAAACAGAGTCAGCCACCTCCAGCGGACGGCCCCGTTCAATTTGATCTTCCAAAAGAAAGGTGCGCGATGGACTATCGCTCTATTTTCGCGTCGTGTGACTGCTGTCGAAGCTCAATGACTTGGCGTTGCAGGACCAACGTCTGTATGACAAGTCGTTCGATCTGATAGTTCAACCGGTAAGTGTAGTAGCCAAAAAGACAGAATCCTGCGGTGGTGATGGCAGTGAGCACTCGGAATTCTCTCGACAGAAAATCCAGGTAGTCAATCCCAAGATTAAATCCGAGAAGACCGGCCACACTAAAGAATCCAATATTTCTTGCGCGCTTGCGCCATTCGTACAGCTCACTGAGCTCCGTATCGATTGAACCGTAATCGGGGGGTGTCAAGGGCGGCTCCTGTGGCGGATCAATCGCGTGGCTGTGGCAAGCATTGAAGATGAACAACGTTATTATATTTTATATACAAAGTTATATGGATCAAGAGAAATCCATCCCTGCTCCAAGGGTGATGCCGAGTTAATGCATCAGCCGATCACCAATGGAGAGCAGCACGATGCCGGTGACCATGAGTGAGGCGGCCCCAAGTCGGGAGAGCATCTGCCCTTCTTTCAGCAGCTTAGCCCCGGCGATGACGCCAAGAAGGATGCTCATCTCTCGCGCTGGGGCGACAAGACTGAGCGGTGCTAGGGTCATGGCCACGAGTACTAAGATGTAGGCCAGGGGCGCCAGAACGGCAACCACGAGGAGAACTCTCAGGTCATGCCAAAACCAACCTGAAATGACGTGTCGGTCCATCCATAGCGCTGGTGAGGCGATGGCAATCCGCATCAGGATCGAGCCCCAATAGAATACGAGAACGGGAATCGCGAGTCGCGTGACAGACTGCTGATCCCAGACGGTGTATGCCGCAATCATCGTCCCACAGAGCAGCGCGAATGCGATTCCTTTTAACTGTGGCGCACCGAGAGATGTCATGCGCGTTCCGGAAAACCCAATCCAGGTCGAGCCGGCAATGATTAAGAGCGCGCCGGTCAGTGCGACAAAGGATGGTGACTCTCCAAGAAACACGATTGCGGCAAGAACCGAGAGCAGGGGGCCGGTGGCCCGTGCCAAAGGATAGGCAAGCGACAGGTCTGCGCTCTTATACGCCTTCAGCAGAAGCCAGAAATACGCCATATGAATAATGGCACTCACTACCATTGCGATCAGCCACTCGGCCTTCACAGTGCCGAGTTCGGGGGTAAGGAGCGCGACCGGAATTGACCAGACGATCACCTCAAGAATTCCGAGAACCGCAAAAAAAGAAAGCCCGTTACCTCGGGCTTTCTTTAGCGCCAGGTTCCAGGCTGCATGACAGACTGCTGCCGCAAGGACGAGTGCGAGCGCGACAGCCGACAAGAATTAGTCTCTACAAAGAGCCCGTGTTGGCTACCGAAGCGTTTCGGAAAGGTGAACGAGCGATTGGCCTCGCGCCCGTGCTGCAGTGACCTGATCCCATGCGGGGCGGCGCCAACAGTTAAATCCGTGATCAACTTTGGGATGAACGATTACTCGCACATTGTCGCGACCGGTGAAGGCCTCTCGAACAGACTGCACCGCCGACAGGGGAATGTAGCCGTCTTTCTCGGCAAAGTGAAAAAGCAGGGGTGCCTTAATCTTGGCGGCCTTATCGAGATGTTGGTGAATGCCGCCGCCGTAGTAACAGACGGCTGTATCGACACCGGCCTCTGCGGCAGCGATAAAACTTAGAAGCCCGCCCATACAAAATCCCACCGATCCCACACGCCCTGTGCAAGCGGCATGGCTGCGCAACGTTTGTACCGTGGCCTTCATGTCTTTCGCGGCTGCGGCCAAATCGAGTTTGCCTAACATCTCAAGCCCTTTGCCAAAGCCGTCCTGGTCGTAGCCAAGAGAGACTCGCTTTTCCATACGCCAGAAGATATCCGGTGCGACGACGGTGTATCCGTCTGCTGCATACTGATCAGCAACCGCCTGGATGTGCTCATTGACGCCGAAAATTTCTTGGATCAATAAGAGCCCCGGACCTTTACCGGTTGGGGGTAGGCTGAGATAGGCATCGAAAGACTGTCCGTTATCTGCTTTGATAGAAATCCAGGATGTCGTCATGGCGTCATGCTCCTTTGTGATCGGTTGGTTTTGCCCGTAAGATCAGGGTCTTTACTGACAGCGACCTTAACAAAATGCGAATTCCTAGGTTATCAGGGCTTTAACGATTCTGGGGCTGGGTCCTTGGAGCTGCAGCCGTCTTTGTGGGCGTATGGCTCTGGATAACCGGCTCGGCTGAG
>JACCED010644158.1_pt1 | contig 16715 bp, 16 predicted proteins | sample 7455021 | NCBI WGS metagenome assembly JACCED01 (sample SAMN15323456, study PRJNA562643) | freshwater metagenome | isolation source: river surface water | place: USA:Blue River Watershed | collected 2017-08-19 | reverse complement strand
GAAGTGCCGACTGGCCAAACGGTCTGCACCTCAACCTCCAGCGGCGCGACGGTGACGACGGATTGCCGCCAGGTCACCATGACGCAATGGCGCCAGCTGCCCGATTACGAACGGGTTGATGTCAATGCGGAAGCCAGGCTGGAAGCGATCAATCACTGCATCAAAACCACGTGCCTGACCCAATACGGGAATCTGCACTGCCGGCCCCCGACGCCGAGGCCCCCCAGCCCTACTGGCGCCACACCCGTACCCCCGCGCAGCGCCAACCCAGCCTGAGCCGTTTGCCTAGAGTGTGTTGCGTTCACATGGCTTCACGCCACCCGCGCTCGTTCTTTGTTTGTCGAGTGTCTTCACCCGTTCAGATGATGCCATCTGAACGTGATCTGCCCTAGCGCCGCGCGCGGCGTTGCTCGGCCACGGCCCGTTCAAGATCCGCGAGCGGCACCGCCCCTGGGATGAAGACATCACCGATGATGAGCGCCGGGGTGCCTTCAATCTGCAGGCTGCGCGCCAGGGCCAGATTGGCATCGATTCGCTGTTGCAGCGCCGGGTCCAGCAGGTCGCGCTGCCAGCGCGCCATGTCCAAGCCGATTCGCTCCGCCTCTCCGCGCAGCACTGCTTCGGTCGGTTCGCCGCGCAGGCGCATCAGCGCATCATAAAGTTCGGCGTATTTGCCCTGGCGTTGCGCGGCCAGCAGCCCGCGCGCGGCATTGATGGAAGCGGGGCCCAGCACCGGCATATCCTTCATCACCACGCGGATATTGCGATCCTTGCGCAGCAATTCGGCCATTTCGGCTGATAGTCTTTTGCAATAGGGGCAACGCGCGTCGAAGAATTCGACAATGGTGACATCGCCGCGTGGATTGCCCCGGACCGGATCGGCGGCATTGCGGAAAATCGCGGCTTCCTGCGCTCTGATAACCTCCCGCTGCGTGGCGCCACGATCCTGTTCCTCGGCGGCTTGCAGGGCGGCGATACCCTCACGCAACAAGCTTGGGTCGCGCCGCAAGGCATCGCGCAGGATGGCGATGATTTCCGCCCTTTGGGCATCCGAAAAGCTTTGCGCCATCGCCGCTGGCGCCAGGGCCAAGGCCGCGCCGGCCAGCAGGAAACGTCGTCGCATGGGGTTTGGCTCCGGCTGAGAGGGGTATCGCCTGAGAGGGAAGCCCGCCCGTCCCGATCAGGCAAGCCGGGCTTTTGGCCGAAGCCTCCTCCTTGGCCTTATTCGCGACTATGCTATGGCAGTAGTCAAAGGGTCATGGCGCGGGTCGTGGCCAATCAGGGTGACAATGAGCATGATCGAATGGCGGGTTTCGATGCAGAGGATGCGGGGCTTGCGCGTAGCGCTGCTTGGCTTGACCCTGGCTGCCTGCCAAACCGTCGATACGGCGGTTGATACAACGGTCGGGCGGGTCACGGGCCGTTCGAATATCCCCTTTGGCACCCCAGGCCATGTCAATGGCTTCCTGGGCGGTGTGGTGGCTGATGAGCCCCGCGCGGCGATCATTGCGCGCGATATCCTCTCTGGTGGTGGTACGGCGGTGGATGCGGCCGTGGCCGGCGCCTTTGCCATGTCGGTGACCCTGCCATCCCGCGCGGGCCTTGGCGGCGGTGGGGCTTGCGTTGTTCTGGATGCGCAACGCGGCATTGCGCGTTCGGTCCTTTTCCCGGCAGGGGCGCGCGGCGAGGTTCCGGCCGGAACGGATCGCCCGGCCGCTTTGCCGGCCATGCCGCGTGGGCTTTACGCCCTGCATACCGGGGCGGGCCGCTTCAAGATTGAGGATTTGATCCGCCCGGCAGAGGATCTGGCCCGCTTCGGGACAGAAATCAGCCGTGTGCTGGCCGATGACCTTGCTGTGGTGGCGGGCCCGCTTTTGGCCGACCCGAATGCGCGCCTGGTCTTTGGCCGCCAGGGTGGGGGCGTGCTCAAGCTTGGTGATCGCATCATCCAACCGGATTTGAGCGCGAGCCTGGCCCAGATTCGCGGCTCGGCGCTTGGCATTGGCGATTTCTATCAGGGCAATCTGGCGGATCGGCTGGTGGAAGGTTCTGTCACCTCCGGCGGTGGGCTGACAGAGGCTGAATTGCGCGCCACGCGGGTGCGGGTTGGCACGGCGCTGCGCCGCGATATCGGCCCTGACTTCGCGCTGCTTAGCACCGATGCCTCGCCCGATATCGCTTCTACATTGCAGGGGGCGATGGCGGGCCAAGTGCCGGGGCGGGATGGCGCGGCAGGCGCCGGCGCGGGGGCTTCGATCGTCACGCTGGACCGTGAAGGCAATGCAGTTTCCTGCGCTTTCAGCATGAATAATCTTTTCGGCACCGGGCGCATCATGCCGGGGACGGGCATTTTGCTCGCCGCAGCGCCTGGCCAGGGGCAGGTGCAGGCGGCGCCGCTACCGGTCGCCATTCTGGCAAGAACCGACTTGAAGCGCTTTCGCGCTGCCGCTTCTGGCAGTGGCGGGGCATCAGCGCTCGCCGCGACCGCCATGCCGATGGCGGCTGTGATGGGCCGAGAGGTTCCGGCCGATCCCTTCGCGGCGGTGCCGGCACCGGGCCGGGGCGTGGTGATTTCCTGCCCGACCATGCCACCCGCGACGAGCCCTGCCTGTTTCGGCGCGGCGGATCAGCGCGGCGGTGGTGTGGCGCTGGGCAGCTTCAGGCGCTGACCATGCCATTGAAGACAGGGCGCGGGGCCGAAGCGCCGCCATTCTTGGTCATGGATGTCATCTCCGCCGCCAATGCACGCGCGGCAAGCCTGCCGCCCGGGGCGCCGGGCATTCTGCGCATGGAGGTTGGCCAGCCCGGAACGGGCGCACCACGCGGCGCGGCGGAAGCGGCGATGCGCGCTCTCCAGGCCGGGCGGCCCATGGGCTATACGGAAGCCTTCGGGCTTTTGTCGTTGCGTGAGAGGATCGCGCGGCATTATCAAAGCCATTACGGGCTTGCCATTGATCCGCGCCGCATCGCTGTCACCATGGGGGCTTCGGGCGCCTTTCCGCTGGCCTTTCTGGCGGCGTTTGATCCGGGCGATGCCGTGGCCATGGCGGCGCCCTTCTACCCACCCTATGCCAATATCCTGCAAGCGCTCGGGATGCGCCCGCAATTGCTGGAATGCGATGCCACAACGCGCTTTCAGCCGACAGTCGCCATGCTGGAAAAGCTGGACCCACGCCCGGCTGGGCTGATTATCGCAAGCCCCTGCAATCCCGCCGGCACCATGCTGGCCCCCGATGAATTGGCCGCGATTGCGCGCTGGTGTCATGCCGAAGGGGTGCGGCTGATCAGTGATGAAATCTATCACGGCTTGAGTTGGGGCACGGTGGCGGAAAGCAGCGCGGCGGGTTTCAGCGCCAGCGCCGTGGTGGTGAATAGTTTTTCCAAATATTGGTCCATGACCGGGTGGCGCATTGGCTGGCTGGTGCTGCCCGAGGACCTGATCCGCCCCGTGGAGTGTCTGGCGCAGAATATGTTCATCAGCGCGCCACATATTGCCCAGGTGACCGCTGAAGCGGCGATGGATTGCACCGAGGAGCTGGAAGCCAATAAGGCGGTCTATGCGCGCAGCCGCGCGGCCTTATTGGCCGGCCTGCCGAAAGCGGGCTTTACCGATATCGCGGCTGCCGATGGCGCCTTCTACCTGTGGTGCGATGTATCGGCCCTGACCAATGACAGCGCGGCGTTTTCGGCGGCCATGCTGGAAGGCGCAGGCATTGCGGCGACCACCGGGCTTGATTTTGATCGCGGCCGCGGGGCGCGGTATTTGCGGTTTTCCTATTGCGGGCCTGAGGCCGATATGGCCGCCGCGCCGGGCCGGTTGGCGAAGTGGCTGGGCCGTTAGCCCGCTTCAGCCAGCGCGGCCCTTGCGTTCAATCTGTTCAACCTTGGGCCAGATGGATTTGAACAAGGCTTCGCGCAGCGGCACATCCGCCTGATCGGCCGGCGCATAATCCGGGTGCAACTCCCGCGCCAGCACGCGGCGCAGCGCATCAAAACGCTGCCGATCCATCGCATCGGCATCTTCGGTCAACATGCGCGCTTCGGCGGCCAGGGCGCGGCGCTTCCAGGCTTCCCGCTCGGCGATCAGCAACCGACAAGTATCGCGCAGCTTTCGCATGTTTTCCTGTTCCGCCATCAAGACCCGGGCGGCTTCGCGCAGCTTGTCCATCAATTCCGCCTGGCGTTGATCGGACATGGCGGGTTTTTCGGCGGTTGTGTTAGCCGGGGGCGGCGCGGGGCCATCACGCGTCGGCGTCGCCATCGCCGGGGGTTTGCGGGCGATGGGCGGCCCATTGGATCGGGCGACGGGCCACCAACCATGATCATCAATGGCGCCAACAATGCCTTCCCGCGCCATGCGTTCCAGATAATCAAGCGCAAGGCTCCAGCGAATGCCGAGGCCATCGGCAAGCGTGCTGGTATTGATGCGCGGTTGGCGCCGTACATACCGCACGGCGTCGCTGTAGCTGGGGATTGCCATTTCCTGTCACCGGCGGCCCGGTGGGGCCATCCGGTGAGAGTTTCGCGCGTTTCGATTAACCGGCAATGAAAATTGCCGTGAGCCGGGATAAAAGGCTTAACCGGCGGTAATTTTGGCCGCCTTGATAACATCGGCCCAGGCGGCGGTTTCCTTTTCCATCCGCGCCGCCAAAGCCTGCGGCGTCGAAGGGCTGACCAATGCCCCGGCATCAAAGCCCCGTTGGCGCAAGGCGGGATCGGCCAGAACTTCGTTCAATTTGGCCGATAGCAGGCGTACCACGGGTTCAGGTGTGCCGCGTGGGGCGAAAAGGCTGAACCAGACATTGATATCGAGATCAGGCAGGCCTTCCTCCGCCGCCGAGGGAATATTGGGCATGCCGGGATGGCGTTCATTCGAACTGACGCAAAGCGCGCGCAGCTTGCCATCCGCAACCAGGGGCGTGAGTGGCGGTGGCGAATTCATGTAGAATTGCACCCGGCCCGCGATCAGATCGCGCAAGGTCTCCCCAGTGCCGCGATAGGGTACATGCAGCATATCAATGCCGGTGCGGAGTTTCAGCAATTCGGCGCTCATATGGTGCATGGAACCGACACCGGCCGAGGCATAGGTGATATCGCCCGGTCGTTGCTTGGCATAGGCGATGAAGTCACGCATCGATTGCACCGGCAGGGAAGGGTGCGTGACGAATAATTGCGGCGTATCGGTGATCTGCCCGATCGGCATGAAATCCCGTGCGGGAACAATGGACCCAAGCGTGCCAAGCGCTGCCCGCCCGGTCATGGTGCCGCAATAGCCGCATAGCAGCGTATGGCCATCCGGCCGCGCTTGCAGGACTGAGGTCAGCCCCACCACGTCATTTCCGCCGGGGCGGTTTTCCACCACCATGGAACCGCCGAGCGCGCGGCCCAATTGTTCGGCAATCAGCCGGGCGCTGAAATCCGTGCCGCCCCCGGCCGGTGATGGCACCACCAGGGTGATGGGACGGTTCGGGAAGACTTCCTGCGCGCGGAGCACATGCGGTGCTGCGACGCTGCCAAGCGCCGCCCCGATCAGGGGGCGGCGGCCAATCATGCGGGGCATTGCTTGCGATCCCTTGTTCAGACGGCACCGGTTGCGGTGATGCCGCCATCGACGATCAATTCGGTGCCGGTGATGTGCTTGGCTTCATTGGAAACCAGGAACAACACGGCATGGGCGACATCCCAGCCATCGCCCATTTTGCCGAGTGGCACCTGCGCGTCGCGCTTGGCGATCAGGGCGGCGGCATCATTGCCACCGATCTGGCGCACCAGGCGATGTTCGACAAGCGGTGTGTGCATCAGCCCTGGCACCACCGTATTGCAGCGCACGCCCGCCTTGGCATTTTCGATGGCGACGGATTTGGATAGCGCGACGATGCCATATTTGGTGGCGCTATAAGCCACATGCGGGCGCGCGGCCTGCATGCGATACCCGGCGATGGAGGCGATATTCACAATCGCGCTGCCGGGGCGCTTCTTCAAATGCGGCAGGGCAAATTTGCAGCCCAGAAAGGCGGATTTCAGGTTGAAATCAACCTGCCGGTCCCAGACTTCCTCCGGCATGGATTCTGCCCCGCCGGGATGCGATCCGCCGACATTATTCACCATGATATCAAGCTGCCCATATTGGGTGATGCAGGCTTCGACCGCTTCGCGGAAGCTTTCGGAATCAAGCACATCACAGATATGACAGCTGGCTTCGCCGCCTTCCTTCTTGATGATATCGACAGTTTCCTCAACCGCCGCCCGGTTGTTATCAAGGCCAAATACCTTGGCACCTTGGCGCGCCATCAGCACGGCGGTGGCCTTGCCATTGCCCCAACCGGGCCCGATGGACCCCGCCCCGGTGACGATGGCGACTTTCCCTTTGAGACTGAGCATGAGGTTTCCTCCTGAATGATATGGCGCGAGCATCCCCCGGCAGGCTGGCGGCGTCCATCCCTGGCTTTTTTTGCACGTGGCCAGGCGTGGTTTGCGCGAATCATAAGCGCTTCACGCCTTAAGGCTGGGCAGATTGCGTATCGATTGCCAGGCAATGGCCCTTTTGCCCGCCGAAAACATGGCATGGCGTTTGCTCTCCCGTTCCAACAGCGCAGCGCCGTTTCGGCGGTAGCTTCAGGTTGGCGTGCCATCGTCATTCTTCGGAATGCGGCGGGTGCTGGTCCGGTTCCCGTCCGCGGAGGGCTGAACCATGTGCGATCGTCTTGGATCAATGATCATGCCGGATTTTGCGGCGCTGGCGCCGGCGATGAAGGCAAGCCGCCGGGGCATGCTGAAGGCCACCGGGGCTGCGGTGCTGACTATGGCGGCCTTTGGTGGCGATGCCATGGCGCAAGCGCGCGGCAGCCTGAAATCCACCCATGGCACGGGCTTCTGCAACCTTAATCTTTTCCTGGCGCATGCGTTGCAAATGGCACGCGAAGATGGGCTTGAAATTCAATTCGTGAACACGCCAACCTTTGCCGAGCAGGTGACTTTCCTAGGCATGGGGCAGGTGGATTTGGGCCTGATGCCCTATACGTCTTTCGTGGCGCTCTTCAATGCGGGCGCGCCGGTCAAGATCATTGCTGGCGGTGGTGTGGAAGGCTGCGCCATTGTCGCGCGCCCTGGTCTGACCACGCCGGCCAGCCTGCGCGGCAAGACGCTTGGTACCTTCCAGCTCGATACGCTTGAAGTCATGCCTTATGATTACTTGAAGAAGCACGGCATCAGCTTCCGCGATGTGCGCGTGCGCTATATGGGCAATACGCCGGAAGCCGTGGAAGCCTTCAAGGCTGGGGCGATTGACTGGATCTGCACCATTGAACCCTATGCGACTGCGTTGGTGAATGAAGTGCGCGGTGCGACCATGCTGACCGATGGCCGCGACCTTTATGGCGCGAATTATACGGATTGTGTGCTGGCCTGCCGTGCCAACCTCATTCAGCAAAACCCCGCGGCCCTCAAGGCTGTCATCAAGGGCATGATGCGTGCACAATTGATGGCCGAAACCCGCCAGGAAGAAGCGCTGCAAAAGCTGGTTGGTACCTATTACAAGACCTCCATGGACAATGCGCGTATCGCCATGTCCAAGCAGCCAGCAATTGTGGATGCGCGCAACCAGACCGATTTCATCCTGGGCCGCACGGATAGCCTGGTTGAGATGGGCTATATCAAGAATAAGCCTGGGCGTGACGCGATTGACTGGACCCTGCTTGAGCAGGTGATCGCGGAAAATCGCGATCTTTACGGTCAACTCAAGCATAAATCGGCGTGAGCGGCGCATGCCAAGCGATGTGGCGGGTACGGCTGGTTTTTCCGGCGCTACCGCCCCGGGAAGGCGCCTGATGGGCGCCTTCTCCCCGGCTATGCGCCGAAATCTTTCGCGCTTTGGCTGGGCTTGCGTATCCGTGGGTATGTTTGTCGGCATTTGGGAGGCGCTTTGGGCGCTTGGCATTGCCGATGAAAAATTGCTGCCGCCGCCACATATTTTTCTTGGCAATATTCCGGATCAGGCGCGCTTCTTCAATACCGCCACACGCTGGCAGATTGGCGTCAATCCAGCCGATGGGCCTTCACCCTATGAAGCGGTATTAATTACCATTGGCGCCACCAGTCTGCGCGTTTTTGTCGGGCTGCTCATCGCCGCGGTGCTTTCCATCAGCCTAGGGGTGATGATCCGTTATTTCGCTTTGCTGGAAAAGCTGACGCTGCCAACCATAACCTTGCTGTCCCCGGTATCACCGATTGCCTGGCTGCCGGTTGCCATCTTCATTTTCGGTATCGGCAATGCGCCAGCCATCTTCATGGTGGTGGTGGCTCTATTCTTTCACATGGTGCTGTCCACCATCAGCCAGATTGACAATGTCAATCGCAATTTCATCAATGTGGGCCGCACCATGGGGGCGAGCAAAAGGCAAGTTTATACGCGCATCATCATCCCCGCCATCCTGCCGCAATTATTGATTGTACTGCGCTTGAATCTGTTCGGCGCCTGGATGGTAGTGCTGGTAGCAGAAAGCACCGGGGTTGGCTTCGGGCTTGGTCAGGTCATCATGATGGCGCGTAATACCTTCAACCCATCCCTGGTGTTTTTCACCATTGCCCTGATCGGCCTGCTTGGCTTCCTGTCTGACTGGTCGCTGCGCATGCTGCAAAGGCGCATCCTGTATTGGGTGCCGGAAAATGGAGGCGTTCTCCGTGGTCTCTGAACCCTATGGCAATTTTTCTTCCAAGGATGCGGTGGTCTGCCGAGGTGTGGGCAAGGTTTGGGCAGAAGGCACGCCCCGCGCCCATGAAGCCTTACGCGGCATTGATCTTGATGTGCGTCCTGGCGAATTCATTGTGCTGCTGGGGCCGTCAGGCTGTGGCAAATCCACCCTGCTTTACCTGATTGCGGGGCTCGAACAGCAAAGCAAGGGGCATATATGGTCTTTTGGGGACCCGGCCGAAGGGCCATCCCCCGAAAGAAGCCTGATTTTCCAGGAAACCTCGCTCTTCCCCTGGCTCAATGTCTGGCAAAACGTCTCCTTCGGCCTGTCCATCCGGGGGGCGCCCCTGGAAGAAAGGCGCGCGGTCGCCAAGGAAGCGCTTTCCCGCGTTGGGCTGGTGGAAGCCATGGAAAAGCGCCCGGATGAGCTTTCGGGCGGTATGCGCCAACGTGTGGCCGTGGCGCGCGCGCTCGCCATGCGCCCCAAGGTGCTCCTGATGGATGAACCCTTCGCCGCGCTTGATGTACAAACCCGCGCCAAGATGCAGGATTTCCTGCTGGATGTCTGGCGCGATAGTGGCGCTTCGGTGCTGTTCGTGACGCACCATATCGATGAAGCCGTGGCGCTTGCTGACCGGGTGGTGGTGTTCACCGCGCGGCCAGGACGCATCAAGACCATCATCCCGATTGATCTGCCCCGCCCGCGCGACCCCTTCTCCCCCGCATGCGAAAAATTGCGTATGCAATTGACCGAGGAGATGCGAAGCGAGGTGGATCGCGCCTTTGCCGAACAGGAAGCGCTTGCCCCGGCTTAGGTGCTTCCAACCAAATAACAAAACCCTTGCAGGAGAACCGGCCATGGCCGCTACCCTTGTGCGCAGCCGCGCCATGATCACCAAGACCCTCTCAGCCACCGCCTGGGAGGAAATCGCCGATGGGGCGCTCATTCAAGAAGATGGCGTCATCACCGAAATCGGCACTTATGATGAGTTGCATCGGAAATATCCGACCTTGCCCGTTTTGGGCTCGGGCAAGGAAATCATGCTGCCGGGCTTCGTGAATGGGCATCACCATGTCGGGCTCACGCCGGTGCAATTGGGCTCCCCGGATATGCCGCTGGAGCTTTGGTTCATCACGCGCATGGTGGCGCGCAATCTGAATATCTATCTTGATACGCTCTATTCAGCTTTTGAGATGATTTCCTCAGGCATCACCACGGTGCAGCATATCCATGGCTGGCTGCCAGGCAAATTGCCGGATGTCGAAAAGCGTTCCACCGATGTCATCCGCGCTTATGAAGATATCGGTATGCGCGTTTCCTATTGCTTCGCGCTGCGCGATCAGAACAGGCTGGTCTATCAGGCGGATGAGGATTTCGTCGCAAGCCTGCCCGCCGAACTTCAGGGGCCGATGAAGCGTTGGTTCGAACGCTTCCAGCTTTCATTGGAAGATAATGTTGAACTGTTCCGTAGCCTGCATCGCGGCCATAACAGCAAGCGTCGTGTGCGGGTGCAATTGGCGCCGGCCAATCTGCATTGGTGTTCCGATAAGGCGCTGACCGCCTTGGCGGAGCTTTCCCGCACCCATGATGCGCCGATGCATATGCATCTGGTCGAAACCGCCTATCAGAAGGAATATGCCAAGCGTCGCGGTGGCGGGACGGCAGTGGATTACATTGACCGCTTCGGCATGCTGGGCCCGAACATGACGCTCGGCCATGGGGTCTGGCTGAATGAGAAGGATATTGACCGGTTGGCGGAAACCGGCACCTGCATCTGCCATAATTGCTCATCCAATTTCCGCCTGCGCTCCGGTGTGGCGGCGCTCAATCGCTTCGAAGCCAAGGGCATCAATACCGCGATCGGGTTGGATGAAGCGGGCATCAATGATGACCGCGACATGCTGCAGGAACTGCGCCTGGTGCTGCGCGCGCATCGCGTTCCCGGCATGGGCGATGATGAAGTGCCGGGCATGGGCCAGGTGCTGCGCATGGCAACGGTGGGTGGCGCACGCACCACATCCTGGCGCGATAGCCTCGGCACGCTGGAAGTGGGCAAGGGGGCGGATCTGTCGCTGATTGATTGGGATAGCATTGCCTATCCCTATTTGGATGAATTGACGCCGCTTCTGGACGCCGTTGTGCAGCGCGCCAAGGCCAGCGCCGTGCGCGCCGTGATGTGCGATGGGGAAGTGATCTATCAGGAAGGCCGTTTTACGCGCGTGGACCGGGAGTCGGCGTTGAAGGCGCTGCATGATGATCTGTCCCGCGCACTCGCGGATGATGAGGTGGAACGGCGCAAGCTCTCCAAGGCCTTATTGCCCCATGCCAAGCGCTTCTATGCCGATTACATCGACCCTGCCCGGCATGAACCTTTCTACCGGCCAAGCTCGCGTATCTAATACCCCTGGCTTGGCCGGTTACCGGCCAGGCCACAACAAGTGCTTGACCGAAAGGCTTGGCGGCGGAAGAGATGGCTTCATGCTGTATCGCCGCTTCCTGCCGATTCTGATGGCCCTTGTGCTGGCTGGTCCGGCTTGGGGTCAGTCCAGCCTGGGCGGTGGCGCTTCCCTGCCGCCCCCCCGGCAAACAGCACCGAATACGGCGAACCCGGCGCAAACCCGCCCGCCAGTGGTCAACCCGCCGGCCCGCCCGGTCGCCAAGCCCCGTACTGCCGAGGCGCAGCGCCAGGCAGCCCGGCCAGCGCAGCAGGCAGCGCGGCCGGCGTCTCGTGCCCCGGCCGCCGCGGCGGGGGCTGCCGCTGGTGTTGCGGCCGGTGCCGCCGTTGGCGCCGCTGCCAGCAAGCCCGCCGATGCGCCCGCCCCAGCCCCACCCCCGGTGGAACGCGCGCCCACGGTTGGTTCCGTGACCGGGCTGCCTTTGCCGCGCTTCGCGGCGCTGCGCTCGGATGAAGTGAATATGCGAAGCGGCCCGGGCACGCGCTTTCCGATTGAATGGACCTATCAGCGGCGCGAATTGCCGGTCGAAATCGTGCGGGAATTTGAACTCTGGCGCCGCATCCGCGACCCGGAAGGCACGGAAGGCTGGGTGCATCAATCCACGCTGATGGGCCGGCGTTCCTTCATGGTGCGGGGGGCTCCCGGTTCGGAAGTGGCCTTGCGTCGGCGTGGTGAGGAACAGGCCGCCCCGGTGGCCCGGCTGCGCCCTGGGGTGGTTGGGCGCCTGAGGCAGTGCGAAACGAGCAATGCCTGGTGTGAGGCGCAGGTCGGCGAATATCGCGGTTTTATTCGCCGCGCCGAGATCTGGGGCGTGAATGCGACCGAGGAAGTGAAATAACGCCTCTTTCCCCGCATGGGCTTTCTGCCCTAGCTTCACGGCATGGCCGAGGAATCACCCACCCCCGCAACGCATGACATCGGCGGCGCTGTGCGCTTCCGCTGTACCCCTGTCGAACATGATGAGGCGCCGCCCGATGCCTTTGGCAAGAAGGTGGATGCCATTCGCCAGATTCTGGCGCAGAAGAAGATGATGACGGTGGATGAACTCCGCCGTGGCATCGAAAGCATCCCGCAGGATGAATATTTCGAACTGGGCTATTATGAGCGTTGGCTGCGTTCCATCGCGACGCTCATGGTCGAAAAAGGCGTCATCCGGCAGGAGGATTTGGCATGAGCGCCGCGCCTGAGACATCTGCGCCCCGTTTCGCGGCTGGCGCGCGGGTGCGCGTGAAGGATGATTGGCCGGAAACCCGTGGCCCCTGCCATATCCGCACGCCGCATTATGTGCGTGGCCGCTTGGGCCAGGTGGTGCGCCCGCTTGGCGCCTTCCCTAACCCGGAAGACCTTGCCTTCGCCCGCCCGGCACCGCGCCGGCATCTGTACCATGTGCTGTTCGAACAGCCGCCGATCTGGAATGAAGGCAAGGCGGGCGATACGGTGATGGTGGAAATCTTCGAACATTGGTTGGAGGAAGCCTGACATGGCCGCCCCCCCTTCTGGCGCGAGCCTCGCGCTGCTGGACAAGCTGGTTGCCGCCCTGAATGCCAAGGGGCTGGTGAGTGAAACCGAAATCGCTGAGCGTCAGGCGATCACGGATCGTGCGAGCCCCGAAATCGGGGCCCGCATGGTGGCCCGCGCCTGGACCGACCCCGAATACTACGCCCTGCTGATGCGGGATGGGAAAGCGGCGGCCGAGGCGATGGGCGCTTCCATGGCCGGCGCGCCGGAGCTTGGCGTTTTGGAAAATACGCCAAAGCAGCATCATCTGGTGGTTTGCACGCTATGTTCCTGCTACCCGCGGGCGCTGCTGGGTTATCCGCCGGGTTGGTACAAATCCTTCGCCTATCGTTCGCGTGCCGTGCGTGAACCGCGCGCGGTGCTGGCCGAATGGGGCACTGCCATTGCGGATGATGTGGAAATCCGCGTGGTGGATAGCACCGCGGATTACCGCTGGATGGTCTTGCCGATGCGCCCCAAGGGGACGGAAGGCTGGAGTGCGGAGAAGCTCGCTTCCATCGTCACGCGTGATGCGCTGGTCGGGGTGGCGCTGCCGCAGGTCTGAAGGCAGCGTCAACTCATCAGCCACACCACAATAGTCCCGCCCGAGGTCAGGAAGATGTGGCCGAAGGGGACGGCGGCGGTATAGCCAAGTACCGCCACCGGGCTGCCTCATTTTTCCTGCAAGGCCGCCAGGGCGGCGGTCATGGTCTGTGCCCCCGCCAGGGCGCCGAGCAAGAGCAGCGGGTTCATCCGCAGCACATAGCGCCCAATCAGCAGCCCCATCAGCTGCGGCACCAGGGTCACCACCACGCCGCCGATCAGCAAGCCAAAGCCGGCCTGCTGAACGGCCTGGACAAAAACTGGCCCCGCATGCAACCCGATCATGCCGACAAAGGCCGCAAGGCCGAGTGATGTCATCATGGCAACTGCTGCATCCGGGATGCGCCCGAAATGCGGCCGGCGTGATCTGAGCCAGCCCACGAAAAGCCCCGCCATCAGCGTGCCGACGCTGACGCTCAAGGAAATATGCGCCCCGCCAATCTCCAGCGCTGCCACGGAACCGATCAGCCCACCCAGAAAAATCGCGAGGCCGAGGGTGACGTAATCGGTCGCATCCGTGCTGCGCAGCGCGGCACCGGCCAATTGCGCCGCACGTTCCACATCGGCCTCGGCGCCGATCAGCGTGATGATATCGCCGCGTTCCAGAAGCGTGGCCGGGCTGATGGGGAGGTCCAGGCCGCCCCGCGTGATGCGGCGCAGGAAAACGCCGCGCGCTTCCTCCATCACGGCAAGTTCCGCGATAGATTTTCCGATCAGCCTTGGATCCGCGACATAGACATCAAGCGATAGCGCCGCGATATCCAGCAATTCCGGGTCTTCCACCTCCGGCATCTGGCGGCCGAGCAGCATGATCAAGGCTTCGCGGCGCGCTTCAATCGCCAGAATATCGCCCACGCGCAGGATAGTATCGGGGGCCGGTTGCATCAGCGCGCCATCACGGCGCAGGCGCTGGATAAAAATGCGATGCCCCGGTGCCATGGCCTCGGCAGCGCTGAGTGTCAGGCCCTGCAAAGGGCATTCTGCGCTGATCGCATAAGCGCGGATTTCAACCGGGCGCCAGGCAGAGGCAACACCGGCGCGCTTTTGCGACATGCCATATTTCGCTTCCAGTTTCTGGGCTTCGGCCGCGACATCGATGCGCAGCAATGCAGGGCCGATCAGTGTTGTCATCAGAATGACGCCAAGCGCACCGAACAGATAGCAAAGCGCATCAGCGACACCGATATGGCTGATCAGCCCATCGCGTGTCTCGCGCGACAGGGGCAGGGATCGGATCGCTTCCGCAGCGGTTCCGATGGCTGGCGATTCAGTGGTGGCGCCCGAAAACATGCCCGCAGCGAAGCCGGCATCAAGGCCGAGCAGCCGTGCAACCACAATCGCGGTCAAAATCGCCGTGAGCGGCACCACAATGCCAATCGCCACCCCGGGCAAGCCATCCCCGCGCACCGCGCTCAAAAACTTGGGGCCGACGGAATAGCCAATCCCAAACAGGAAAAGCAGAAACAGGATGGACCGCGCCGTATCGGAAACCGGCACTTCCGCGATCTGCCCGATCAGCAAGCCGGCAAACAGCGCCCCGGTGACCGGCCCAGCGCCAAAGCCGCGATATTTGAACTGGCCAATGAAATACCCAAGCCCGAGCACAAGATAGACCGCGAGATCAGGGTGCGTTTCAAGAAATTGGGCAAAGCTGTGCAGGGACATCTATTCGGTGCCTTTTGGGAACATTGCGAAATGCTACCGAAAACCTTGCCCCACCCTGTTATCCTTGCCAATCACCGGGCCATGCGCCCGCATGGGTCAACCTTGGTCCCCCAGGATCGTCAAGGCTTGCCGATAGACATCCCGCCGTTTGAGGCCGGTTGCAGCCGCCACCGCATCCGCAGCATCCTTCACCGAAAGCCCGGCGGCGAAGGCTTCACGCAATTTTGTATCAAGCTCCGTGGCGTCCGCCGCGGCTTCCTCGGCAGCGGGGCCGACCACGATACAAATCTCGCCACGCGCTTCGGCCGTGGCGTAATGCGCGGCCAAATTGCCCAGCGTGTCGCGGCGGATTTCCTCAAAACGCTTGGTCAATTCACGCGCCACCGCGGCCGGGCGTTCGGTGCCAAAGGCCTGGGCCATGCCGGCCAGGGTGTCCGCCAAGCGATGCGGGGCTTCATAAAAAATCAGGCTCGCGGCAAGCCCGGCGCGTTCCAGGCCTTTCAACCGCTGCAATACCCCATCGCGTGCGGCGGCCCTGGGCGGCAGGAAACCCTGGAAAAGGAAGGGCTGCGGCGGCAGGCCGGACAGGATCAAGGCCATCAGCGCCGCATTGGGGCCAGGGATGGCGGATACCGGCAGGCCCTGTGCCATGGCAGCGCGCGCCAGGCGAAACCCCGGGTCGCTCACCAGCGGCGTCCCGGCATCGGATACCAGGGCCAATCTCTGCCCCTGTTCCAGGCGCTCCAGCATTTTGGGGACTTGCGCGGCTTCGTTGTGATCGTGCAAGGGTATGAGAGTCGCCTCCACCCCAAGCCGAGCGAGCATGGCGCCGGTGGTTCTGCTATCCTCGCAGAGCACCGCATCCGCGCCCCGCAAGGCAGCCATGGCACGCGGCGCAAGATCCCCCATATTGCCGATGGGGGTGGCAACCAATGTCAGACCGGGTCCCAAAATGGACCCAGCCGAAGGATAGACCGACCGTGCCTCATGTTGCGCTTCGTCTTCTGCCACGTCTCACGCCTCTCCTGACGGTATGGGTGCTTGTCGCGCTCAGCGCCTGCGCCCCGCAAGCCCCCCTGGTGGTGGGTAGCACGCAGGCGGCGGCACCGGTGGATATGCCGCGCAGCAAGGTGGCGCTTTTGCTGCCCCTGACCGGGGCGCAGGCCCCCTTGGGGGCGGCCTTGCAGCAGGCGACGGAATTGGCGCTGTTTGAACAGAATGATGCGCGGGTTGAATTCCTGCCCCTGGATACGGCGGGCAGTGCCTCGGGCGCGGCGGAAGCGGCGCGGCGCGCGGTGGGGCTGGGGGCGCGGGCCATTGTCGGGCCGCTGACGGCGGCGGAAACCTCCGCCATTACGCCGGCCGCCCGCGCTGCCCGCCTGCCGGTCATGGCACTGACCAATGATGCCGCCCAGGCAGGGGCGGGGATTTGGGCGCTTGGCATCACGCCAGCGCAGCAGGTTCGCCGCGTGATGGGCGCCAGCCTTTCGGTGGGCGCGCGGCGGTTTGGCCTTATTGCCCCGGATGATGCCTATGGGCGCGCTTTGGCGGCGGGCATGCGCGCCACGGCGGCGGCCTTCAACCTGCCGAACCCGGCTGTTGTGCTTTACAACCGCACCGCTGGCGCGGCGGGGCCGGTGCAGGAACTTGCCCAGCAATCCAACCGTGATCTGGATGCGGTGATGATCGGTGCGACGGGCTTGCGCGCCCGCGAATTGGCGGCCGCGCTCAAAACCGGCATGTCGGGCAATCCTGGGCCGGCCATTCTTGGCCATGCGCTCTGGGCCTTGGATGCTGGGCTTGG
>JACCED010023991.1_pt1 | contig 16728 bp, 10 predicted proteins | sample 7455021 | NCBI WGS metagenome assembly JACCED01 (sample SAMN15323456, study PRJNA562643) | freshwater metagenome | isolation source: river surface water | place: USA:Blue River Watershed | collected 2017-08-19 | reverse complement strand
TTCTTTCTTCTGGTTTTATAAAATTTTTTAAATATATTATCTTTGGTTTATTACTTAATACTATTTCTTCTATTTCTGGTTCAATTTCTTCTTCACTGTTTTCATTTAGTATTACATTATTTTCATATTTTTCATTATTATCTATATATCTAAATAAATTAATTAAAATATATATAGAACATACTATCAATATAATATATACAATTATTTTGTTCATATATTATATTTACATTATTTTTTATAGGTTTTTATTCATTTAATTATGATTTTCATAACCATCTACAATATCATATATTTTTGAAAAAATTATTAATGTACATATGCCAACAATTCCAACTAAAAAATATCTTTCCATTTATACTATTATTTTACTTTTTTTTATTGCTCAATTCCTAAAACATTTCTCATATAATTACAATATGGATTATTTAAAACTTCTGCATCATTATTATTTTCCTTTAATAATTTCATTGCAAGTTTATAGTATTTCAATGTAAATTCATCTTTATTTTCTAATATAGTATGCGGATCAGGTATTTCTACCTTTGGATATTGCTTAATTGCATGTATAAAATAATCTTTCATTAATTGTGTAACACGTGGATCTTCATCATTTCTTTTTTTCTCTTTTTTTACTTCTTTTTCTATTTTATTTAATTTTTGTTGACTAGGTTTATAACGTTCTTCTTGTTTTTTTATTAATTTTTTATGTAATCTATCTAATAATTCTTGTCTTTTTTTAACTTGTGGATCACTTATATCTGTTTGAAGAGTGTTCATTGTAAATTATTTATATATCTATATTTTTTTATATTTAAAAATAAATATATTTTTATTTTGTATGGATGATTATTTTAATAAAATTAAGACGGATTTTTTAAATAATTATTACATTAAAAAAAATCCATTTGATTCTATTTTTAACAAACATGTTGAATATGAAATAAATCTTATTTTTCCTTCTTTAAAAAAGATAGAAAAAGATCTATTAACCATGATGACATTATCTTTACTTACCCTCATTTTTTTTAGATTTAATTTTACCTTAGATGAGTTTTATAAACAATTTACAAAACCATCTGAAACTAATTCTTTTGTTACTAATCAAGATATAAAAATGGTTATTACGCTTTTAGTTCCATATATTAAAGATAATAATAATTATGAATTATATAAATCAATTAGTACTTTATCTGATATTTCTACTAAAAAAGTTGATGATAAATATATATGTAATGTTCAATATGATAGATTTTTTGCTAAAAATGAATCAGATATTAAAGATTTTTCAAATATCGAAGAATATAAATGGAATATCATCGATTTATATAATAATTATATTGCATCATTTTACACTATATATAAATGTGCCCATAAATTATTTTGTAATTGGAAATATATAATTCCTTTAACCCTTGAAAATTTCAAACAATCTAGAATTTATAATAAAACTATTAATGTTAATTCATTTTCTGATTTTTTATCTTCAAATGGTAACTATTCTAATAATTTTTTTATTAACTCAAAAACATACGGTGGTATTGATATACGTGACCATTATCATGTTTTAATAAATGACTTATATTTAGATGTATTACCATATAAATGGTTAATGTATGAAAAATATGATAAAGAAGTACAAAAAGAATATATATATTTAGAATTAATAATTGAACATTTTGGTGATATTTTTAATGCAAGATATAAAACAAAAGAAAATACTGAATTGTTTATTGATAAATTAGATTTATTATTTAATTTCGCTCAAGATCCCCTTAAAATGTCAAAATATCGCGATTTATTATATCAAATATTATTACATTTTGATATTATTTCATATGAATATAACGAAAAAATTACAAAAGTTACAAAAACAAGAGAATCAATGAATATTTTAGAAGAAGAATTAGTTGTAATTGATAAAGAAGAAGAATTAAAAAAATTAATTGAAAATTATTATGTAAATCCAACATATGATAATAAAAAAATATATTTTGAGAATATTTATCAATATTTAATTGATACTATATATCAATTTTCATTTACTTGGTATGGTAAAAATATTATAAGTTATGATTCTCTTGGAAAAATTCAAAAAATAAAATATCTTAATGAATTTGAAATCAATAATGAAAAAATTTTTAATTTAGAGTTAATACCTAATTCATATGTAAGTTATAAAAATATATATAATTTTGCGAAAAGTTTATTATTTTATAAAAAGAAAGTACATGAAATTAAAGATTGGGATTCTTTATTATTAGAAACAAGAAGATTAATATTAGATAGATTAAATACAAATGATTCATGGTTTAACATTAAAGGTAATTTAAGAAGAAAATATGAAGATTTATTTAATGATTCCTTAAACGATAAAATTTATATTAAAATTAAACAAAATTTGATTAATCTCACTTTTCATTGTTTAATTACTCGCGGCCTATTATCTGAAATTAATTTTTCTGGTTCTATTGATAAAGTTATTGAATCATTTGATGGTTATTATTTTGTTACTCAAAAAAAATATTCTTCTCTTAACCCCTATATGAAAGAAAATGGTGAAAAAACTACTTTTACAAATTCAGTTGTAAATGCTATAAAAAATCCACAAAAACAATCATGGGTTCATACTTTTGCATTAAATTGGATTCAACAAATACATTTTTATAAACATTTTCTTAATCAAAGAGTTATTTATATTACAGGTGGTACAGGTGTTGGTAAATCTACACAAAGTCCTAAATTATTATGGTATGGTTTATTCTTAACAGGTAATTATAATGGGAAAGTAGTAAATACTCAACCAAGAACAAATGCAGCAACAGGAAATGCAAAATTTATAGGAGAAGAAATGGGTATAAATTTAGAAGAATATATTGATAAAAAAATGGAAAAAACTACAAATTATTTTATTCAATATAATACGCAATTACAAAAACACGATATGAATTCTTTAGGATCATTGGAATCATATTTACCTAAAGTTAAAAGTTATTTAAAATTAGTTACTGATGGTGTACTATTAAACAATTTACTTGAATCTCCTATTCTTAAAAAACTAGATAACAATCAAAAAAATACTAAATATAATATGTATGATGTAATTGCAATAGATGAAGCACATGAACATAATCAAAATATGGATATGATATTAACATTAATGAGGGATACAGGATTTATAAATAATTCATTAAAATTAATAATAATTACAGCAACAATAGAAGAAGATGAACCTAGATATAGACAATATTTCAAAAATATTAATGATAATTTATTATATCCATTAAATAATACATTATATCAATATAATATATTAGATAGTGAAATTTTATCAAATATTATTAATATTTATAAAAGAAATGATATTGTAAATTTTGATAGAATTTCACTTGATCGAAGAATTCATATTTCACCTCCATTACTTGATACTAGTTTTGAAATAGAAGAAATATATTTACCTGAAGATACTAATAATTATAAAGAAGCTGAAGAATTAGGAATTAAAAAGGCTATCGAATTAACTAAAAACACTGATGGTGATATTTTATTTTTCTCTACAAGCGAAAATTCTATTAAAAATATTGTTAATACTATTAATAATTCTAATATTCCTAATAATTGGATTGCATTACCATATTATAGTAAATTACCCGATAGATTTAAAAATATTATCGAAAATATAGATTCAGGTATAAATATCGATTTTCCTAAAAAAGAATTATTTAATGTACTTAATGGTGAAAATTATAATAAAATTAATTTTAAATATACTCGCGCTATTATCGTTGCTACAAATGTCGCTGAAGCATCTATTACTATTGCATCATTAAAAGTTGTAATTGAAACTGGTTATCAGGTATCTGTATCATATGATGATATATTAAATTCACAAAATGTAGAAATTGTAAAAATAACAGAAACTTCAAGATTACAAAGAAAAGGTCGTGTTGGTAGAAAATCAAATGGTACTGTTTATTATATGTATAAAAAAGGATCACGTGAAAAAATAAAAAAGATTTTCCCAATAACACAACAATTAAATCAATTAATTTATACCTTATGTGATTTGATTAAAGAAGGTTATGTATTAGATGATAATAATGAAGAAAAATTAGATGAATACATATTACCATTTTTAACTAATGGTACTTTAAATAATTTATCTGAAATTGATAATTTCTTAGGATTACAATATGTTTATGATTATTATACTAATGAATATTTTAGTAAAGAATATGTTGCTAATACTTTTTTAAGAAATCATGTTATTGAATTCGATATAGAAAATGAAAATGAGGATAAAATTAAAAGTATATTATCATTTAGATTTATAAAGGGGTATGATATAAAAACAATATTAGATGAACAAGGAAAATTCTTTTTAATACATCCATTTGAAGGAATAATGGAAAGAGAGCCATTAACTGGATATTTTAAACCAAAAAATTTAGAAGTCTTAATTAAAAGATTCAAAGGGTTATTTAATAAATTATTTAAATTAAGATTAGTAATTGAAGATGATAATCAATTCTTCTTAACAAAATTATTTACAATCCTTAAAAAATTAAAAAATGATATTTCTAGATTTATACCTAATATTAATTATGATATACTTTGGCTTTTTATTTTAGCAAAAAAATATGATTTATTTAATGAAACGGTATGGTGTTATTTAATTACTCAATTAAGTAGTATTGAAAATATGTCAATGAAATATACAAATATTAATAATAAAGAAAAACCAAATACTACTTTAATTTATAAAAATTTCTCTGACGGTATTTCTGACTTACATCTATATACTAATATTTTTAATAATATTAAAAAAATTTTACCAAAAATAGAATATGCATCTGGTACTGATTTATTATTAGAAAAAAATAAATTAAAACTTGATAAAAATTATAAATCTGTTTTTGAAAAAAGTGATCTTGCTTTAGCTGAAAGATACGAAAGAAGAAATGCTGAATCTTTTGCATTATTAAAAGTAGTAAAAAATAAAAAAAATATTGATTATACTAATTTAACATATTGGTGTGATTCTTATGGTTTAGATTATCGTGAAATTATTAGATTATATAATGAATTTTTAAATATTAATTTTGAAAATTATGTTGAAAAATGGGTTAATGATTTCAATGATTTTATTCCTTATTTTCCTGAAAATAAATCATTAATATTTATTTTTATTTCTGTTTTTGGTTTTGATAACTTGTTATTTTATTCTAGTGCTGGTCATGAACAAAAAATTGATTCTAACGTAACTGGTAATATACTTCATTATATTAAAGCCGATACTCAACAGGTACCAATAGAGAATATAAAAAATGTAGATTTATCAGGAGCAAATGAAATGCAATATTTAATTGCAAAAAGATATTACGGAAAAGAAATTCATTATAAGCATGTATCAAGATTTAATTTTGAAAAGTATACAAAAGCGATTGTACCTGAATTATTATTTAATATAAAAAATATGAATTATAATAGAAAAACTTTAATTGAAATATATAATAATTTAGATAATTTTATAATTGGTGAATATTTATTACCTGAATATGATAAAACTACTGTTAAAAAAACAGATGATATTATTTTAGATTCAGAAAAAAATAGAATATTTAATACTACATTATTAACTATTATAAATTTAATAAAAGAAAGAATTTCATGAAAAATTGAATTTGCATTATCACTTAATCTAATTTTTCTTATTGAAAAATTGAATTTGCGTTATCACTTAATCTAATTTTTCTTATTGAAAAATTGAAATAATATTACTTTATTTCAATTTATTATTTTTAACAAATATATATATCACTTCAATGGAATCTTTAGATGGAATTGTACGATTAGACTTTATTAGTTCAGATGGGAAAAATGTAGGATCGCAATTTGGTTTGATGATGACAGTTCATCATCAAACCATGATCCTTACTCCATTTGATATATCAAAAAATCATTTTACACATGCACCTAATGCGATGATTAATTATAAAGGAAAACATATTATGTTAAATAAATCAAGATATTCATATTTCTTTTTCATTAGAGTATTTGATTGTATAGAAACTGGAGTTAATCCAATTAGTGAATTTAAAATTAATTTTCCATCAAAAAATCATTTTATTAGCGATGGAAATAAAATTGATAGTATTGATAACATTGAATATAATGGTTGGCATGCATCATTACCACAATTATTCTTCCAACAAATTAATAATAAAAAAATAGAACTTGGTTCAATTACTTTCCATAAAGAAAAAATTACAGGAATGATTGTAAAACATTTTCATATTGATAAGGAAATACATAGTATAGTAGTTGGTATGTATTTTTTAAAACAAATTCTTAACACAAATGATACAAATATTTCATTTGTATATTATGGATTAAATGTAGGAAAAAATACGTTTTATGTTGATGAAGATTATGATTTATATACAGATAAATTAAAAAATGGTGATATTATATTATCTATCAATGATGTACCATTTAATTATGCAATGTATTATGATAAATTTGATAAATTATTAAAAATGGAAACGTGGATAACTCTAAATTTCTTAGATAATACTGAGCTTAGATATAAAATTATTAGAAAAGGTAAACAGCAAATTATTACAATTCCAAGGATTCCAATTATGAATATCTTACAATTTAAATTTTATTCTGACAATCCTAATGAAATTACTTTTGAAAAAATGCATACAAATTGTGATGACAGAGTAAAAGAAATTGGAATGGAATTATGTAAAAATCCTAAAAAATTGTTCATGTAATTTTATTTATCAAAAAATTAATAAGGTATATTATGATAGAAAATAATATAGAAAATAAAGATAACAATAAAGATTTAGAAAAAGAGAAATTATTAAATTTAGAAAATGATTTATCATGTATAGTTTGTTATGATAATTTTAATGAAATTAATCCAAAATGTATTAATCCTTTAGAATGTCCATGTAAATTTGATATTCATGAAAAATGTTGGACAAATTGGATGGAAAAGAAAAATGTATTATTAGAATGTCCAATTTGTCATAAAAAAATAGAAGAATTAGAAGGTGAAAATCAAGTTAATGTAATAATATTTAGAAGAGTTTTAGAATATAGAAGACCTTTTTTTATATCACATTTTATTTTATTATTAATTACTTTATCATTTATTATAGTATCTCTATTTTATTTATTTTTTTTAGTATTTAGAAAAATAATTTATTAATTTGTTATTTTTTAATAAAAAAAATCTTAAAAAATATTAATGTCTAATAGAAATAACTTTCCTTCTGACGTCTGGGGACCTCATGCATGGTTTTTTATAGATTCAATAGCCCTTGGTTTCCCTGAAAATCCTACTGAACAGGAAAAACAATCATTAATTAATTTTTTACTTTCTTTAAAAGATTTACTTCCATGTGGTGCATGTAGATATCATTTTTCTGATTATATGGACACATATATGGCAAATAATAATATAAATGATGTTGTAAAAAATAGATTTGCGTTTTTAAATTTTATTCATGAATTACATAATACTATTAGAAGAAGAAACAAATCTGAACCAAGAGAATTAACTGATGTATTTACGTATTATCAAAAAGCATATATGGCGAAAGAACATTTTGAAAATAATAAAACAGGTAATAAAATTATAGAAAAATATGATATCAATGAATTATTAAATCAATTTAATCCAATTACTTTAATTACTGGTATTATTATTGGTTTAATAATCTACAAATTATTTAGTAAATATAGTAGTGATTCAAGTGGATCAGTAGATTTAAGTTCAGGAGTATCTGGATCTGGTATAATAGAATCAGGTATAACAGGAGCAGAAGTTTAATATTTTTTAATTTCTTTTTGTAATAATTCTAATTGATATATATTAATATTTGTAAACCAATCATCAAGTGTAATATTACTTGATTTTAATATTTTTTCTCTAATATTTGCCATTAAATTTGCATAATTTCTTACTACTTGTTTAAAAGATAAATTATTTCCTCTTATCTTTTGTAACAATTTGGGTATTAATTTTTTCATTTTAATTCCACTTTTTATTCTTTGATATATATACCAAGCACACCAAGCACCACAAAAACCTCTTGGATCTGATAATCTAGTATTTAATTCCATAATTTCATATCTTTGAAAACTAATTCTCGGTGTTGAATCTATTGGTTTACTATAAATAAATTTTATCTTTTTTTCAAAATCTTTAACTTCTTTTTCATTATATTCATCTATTAGTTTATTAAAAAATTGATATATATTAGTATCTAACTCATCTGGAAAGTAATAAAAGCCATTAGGGGGTTTAGAACCATCTGGTTCAAATCTTTCTAAAATATTTAATTCTTTATCATATAATAAAATATTTGAATGTGATCCTTGTGATAATTCAATTCCAATAGGAATTACAAAATATCTTTTTTTTCCATTTAAATAATTTAAAAATAATTTATCTAAACCATTTGGAAAAAAAATTGATTGATATGCCCATATTATCTCAAAATTTAAAAAATCATTCCTTATAATTCTATTATCTGTATAAAAACTAGTTAATTTAGTATTACTTATTATATCTAATTCTAAACTAGTTACCACATTATCACCTTTTATTAAATCTTTTATTAATAATAATCCACCTATTATGTCTAATGTTATTCCAGTATATGATGTATCTATTACCATTTTTTTAGTTATATCGATACAATAATTTTTTCTTTTCTGTGGAAATGATATTCCATTATTTATATTATTTATTATATTTTCTCGACACTCATCTTTATTCATACTATTATTTGAACACTCATTTTCCCATTTACTTACATATTCCTTATCTTTATTATCTTTTAATTGATTATAATATGATTCTATTACTATTTCTATAAATTTATTGAATTCTTTTTCATTTTGTTTTTTCATAATTGTATACGGACTTTCTCCATTCTTATTTATTAAAAATATAGATAATTTCTGCTTTTCTAATATTTCTTTATACTTATTTATATCACTTTGTAACATAAAATGTAATATAGTATCACCATTATTGTTTTGTATCAAAAATGATGAATTTTTTAATATATCTGGAAAAAAATAATTTAATTTTTTTAAATATAATAAATGTAATATTGTATTACCATCAATATCAGTTTTTTTTAAAATTTCATTATTTGGTATTTTAAATATTTCTATATTTACATTAAATTTTAATCCTAAATGATAATGTGTATTTCCATCTGCATCCTGTAAATCCATATTTGTATTTAATAAATATTCAAATAAATTTTGCTTATGTAATTCAATAGCATACATTAAAGGTGTTCTATCATTTATATCTTGACTATTTAATAAATAATTTAATATATTATTATTTTCGGCTTTTTTTATTAATGTTTTTACTATATTTTCATTTGCACTAATTATTGAATTATGTAATGGTATTCTTTTCTCCAAATTAATTGCATTGTTCATTTCTGGAAAATAATTTATGAATAATTTCGTTATTTCCTCTTTATTATTTAAACATGCTATATGTAATGCTGTATTTCTTTCTTTATCATAAGTGTTTATTCTCGCCCCGTAATCTAATAATAATTTTGCTCCATTATATGAATTAAATTTTATACAATAAAATAATGGTGATAATTGATTAGCATCTCTAAAATTAGTAATATCTATACCATATGTAAATTCATTATATTTTAATAATAATCTTAATATTTCAAGTTGATTATATCTAATTGGTAAATAACATATTTGTTTTCCATCTGGATCAAGAATATCTAAACGAGGTTCTAATTTTAATAAAATATTAAGTAATTTTATTTTATTATTGTAAATTAGTAAATGTATTAAATAATTACCAGCTGAATCACGAATATCTGGATCTATTTTTTTATTATTTAAAATTTCTTCAACACCATTCCAATTTTGGATTGCAATAAATTCAAAAATAATTTTTTGATAATTATCCAAATTACTTTCTTCCATTACTCTTATTTTATATTTTTATTATCTATTATTATATTTTTTAATTATATGTATAATAAATATTTAAAATATTTTAATAAAATAAATCAATTTGGTGGTATAACTAGTAAATGTATAAATGTCGGTTTTAAACAACACCTCGGCGAATGCGCTGGCGATTCTCTACAAATGATTTTAATTAATTCTAATTATACTAAAGATGAAATTCAAAATAACTTATCATATGATAATGATATTGATTTTACTATTCAAAATGCTATAAAAAATAATAATCCTATTATGTTACCATTTTATTTAATTAAAAAAATGTCAACACCAGATGGCATTGAAATAATTTCTAATTATTTAAAAAATGTTAGTAATAGATTCAATCATTATTTTGAAAAACCAGTTATAGATGAAACTAACTTTAAGTTACATAAATATCAAGTTCCTATTCTTCCAATTGATTTTGAAAAATTTATAAAACAAGAAATTAAAGATGAGAAACTAACTGATCCAGAAAAAATTAAAGATTTAACAGAATATATGGAATCATTATTTTCTGATAATTATGATAAAACAAGTGCAGTTCAAGCACATCAATATATTTTAAAATTATTTGATGAAACTGATAAAAGAGGAATGGATATTATTGAAATAATTTGTAATAGTATTTTAATAAACTTTTTTTTACTTTCTTCTAAAATTATTAATTATAGATTAATAAATTTTTTTAATAATATTTCAGATATTGATTATAATTTAGATGAAATTATATCATCATTTGGAATTTATTTAATTACTCATGATCATGCTATGTCATTTTTATCATGTGATGGTGTATTATATTTATATGATAACAATTTCTCTAACTCTTACAATCGTATAAGTAAATTAAATTGGCATGATTATTTTCAAAAATATTTTAAATTAGTTAGTGAAGGTAAAAATATTCAACCTGTTTTATTAAATTTAAAGTTTGATATTGATTATAGTAAAGAAGAAGTAAAAGTCGGTTTAGAAGATTTTGAAGGAGCTGATCTTGATTCAGAAGGTGAAGAAGGTCCAGAAAAAGAAGTCAAACCAATATTTGAATTAGGGGAAGTTGGACAATATGCATTAGATTTTATTCTTAGAGATGATGAAGATAAACCTATACCATATGGAGGTCCAGAATATGGTAGTAAATTTACATTATATCATGGATTTAATTATCTTAATGTTAAAAAAATAGATTTAATTGAATATATGACATTATTTAAAATAGGTGATTTTAATGAAAATTATATTTCTTATTTGTTAATTATTGATATTGAAAGAAATTTAAATGATGAAATGATTGATTATTATTATTCAAAAGGATTTTTAATACCTTCTTTAATTGAAAAAATATTAAAATTAAAAAAATTAATAATTTATGAGACTTACAAAACAAAAATTGATGAATTCATCATAAAATTATGTTTATTAGCAGTTAAAAGAGGTGATTTAGGTATAGTTCATTATATTATAGATAATGTAGATATTACTATTGAATTTTATGAATTATATAAATATTGTCTTGCCAATAATATTAATGATATTTTAGGAAAATTATTATCAAAACCTGAAAATGAATTAATAAATTATGAAAATGAAGAAAATTATAATACCCCTTTACTTACTGCTATTATTAATAATAATTTACCACTAGTTAAATTTTTAGTTGATAATAATGCAGATCTAAATTATATGAACATAAATAATATGACTCCATTAATTGCCGCTATATATAAAGAAAATATTGAAATAGTTGATTATTTAATTAAAAAAGGTGCAGACTTAAATCAAGTTGTTTTATTAGAAACTAATCATCCAGATTCAAATAAAAATCCAGATATATTTTTACCAACAAATGAAGAATTACTTCCCGTTACTGCAGCTATAAATACTAGAAATTTTGATATTTTTAAATTATTAATCGATAATAAAGCACCCACAAAATATAATGCAAGTAATGAAGAATTAAGTGTTTATGCTGAAATGGAAGCTACTGTAATAGAAAATCTTGAAATGTTACAATATTTACATGATCATAGTGTTGATTTTAGTATAGATTATATGGATGAAGATAGAGATACACCTTTTAAAATTGCTATAGATAATAAAAACTTAGAATTATGTAAATTATTATTTAGATTATGTGATAATAATGAAGAAATAACTGTAGCTGAAGAAACTAATTTAATTAATTATGCTATTAAAAGTAAATTTTACGAATTTATCTATTTTTTAGTCGCTGAAGCACATGTTAATATTAATAATAATGAGTATCAACCACCATTAAAAATAGCCGTAGAAGATAATGAAATAGATATCGTAAAATTATTATTGACTTTTAATGCTGATCCAGAATTAAATGATGATAGTGGATATTCAGCCTTATCATCAGCAATAGATGATGATAATAAACCAATATTAAAATTATTTTTATTATATAGTGTATTGAAACATAATAATTCATTATTATATGACCTTATTTTTGAACATAATATGAATCCAACAGAATCTATAGAAGGTAATTCAATTATTCAAATTTCAATTGATCATAATTTATCTGATATAAAAGAAATTTTAATAATGTATGCAATTATTAAATCTGATGTTGAAATGTTCAAATTATTATATAATAGTGGTATAAAAATTAATAATATACCATATGGATTCGAAATATCAATATTTGATAAAGTTACAGAAATAAATAATGCTGAAATTATTTCTATACTTTCTAGAAAAAAAAGAAAAGTAGGTGGCGATGATTTATAATTTTATTTTAATTTTCTATAAAATTATTTAAAAAATTATGCAAGGATGTTATTACTTTTTTCTTCTCTTCATGATATGGTCTAAATATATTCAAACAATCTTCTATTTTACTCCATTTAATTGCCCCTATTTCTGCTAATTGATCCTCGTTTATTCTCTCTATTCCTATCTCTTTTTCACTATTATATATTGCAATAAAATAAATATGTTTATATAATACTCCATTCGTTCCATAAAATATCTCATTTATTGGAAATAATTTATTTAATACTATTAAATTCGTTTTGTCAATTCCAGTTTCCTCCCAAAATTCCCTTAACGCACATTTTAAATTCTTCTCATTTTGATTTCTTCTCCCTTTTGGAAATCCCCATTCAGGCTCTTCATAATCATTCTTTACATGATCTACAAAAAAATTATCTTCACGCAATTTCTCAAATTTTATCTTCGATTCTTCCATTTCTTTTAAATATAATTTATTATATGACGTCTTTTTCCATACTTCTTCCCATAATTCCTTAAACTCTTTCTCTTTTATTCCCTTTATTTCATCTGGTGTCATTTGTCTTATTAAATGATTTATCGTTTCTTTATTATCCATTTCATATCTTCCTCTTATAAATTCTATATACCCTAATGAATGCTTCCTTCTTATCGTTAAATACTCTATTTTATTATTCGTTATATACTTTTTAAAATCATCTATTATATTTATATTAATATTATTATGTATATTAAATTCATCTTTGTGTACATAATTTTCCTCTAATTTCTTTTTTATCTCATTATTCACTTTTATACATATTATCCCTAAACTTGTTATTGGATCAGGACATTGTTTTTGAGCATGTCCAATCTTTCCACAATTATTACATACTATATTTTTATTATTAAATACTGTATTATTGTCATATTTATTTGAATTATAATTATTAAAATTATAATTGTTATTAAACTTATTTCTGAAATTGTTACTCATTTTATAATCTATTATTTATTATAAATAAAAGCTTATATTAAAAAAAATTTTATATCATTGTATATATAATTTATTAAATTTTCTAAACTTAAATACCAATGTACCGCAAAATGTTCGCCTAGTATAGGCTAAAAATTTAATTTCAATATAAAATTTGTCACTTTGCGCTAATGGAGAGTGCTTAATTTAAGCACTCTCTGGTACAATTATATTTCTAATTCATTCTTCTTTTCTTCTTTATCTTCTACTACAATATCATCTTCGTGAAATTCAACTAAATCTGTTACCTGTTCCTCTTCTACATCAGGATTGAATAATTCTGGTTTATAAAAATTATCTTTTTCACCTTGTGCTGCAATATCATCTAAAAATCCTAAAGATATCATGATATCATTTTTATAAAGTTTTTTCGATAAAATTGTAATCTTTACTAAATCACCTTTCTTTATTTCTATTTTCTCTACTTTCTTTTCTCTCTTTTCATTCTCTGTTTCTTTTTTATAATAATATTTCCCTATTTCACTTGAAAATATTTGTGTATTAATTTTATCAGGTGTAATAACACATGTAATTGGACCATGTGATGTTAATATAATTGCATTATTTATATTCTCTACTTTACATATAATTTGTGTCTTTTCTACTGGTACACACAAACTTGCTAAATATCTAATATTATAAACTGCTGATCCTGTAAAATTTTCTGCTTCTATTACACCTTCATTATAATCTTCGATTTTTAATACCTTAATTACATATCCAAATTCTGTCGTCTTTCCTTGTACCTTCTTTTCTGTATTAAATTTTAAATTATAATATATATCATTATTCATTTGATGTGGATATAATGATACTTTTGTTGATAAAATTGTATTAACAATTGGAAGGACTAAATTATTATTCGCCATTTTGTTATTAATATTATAATACATATTTGTTTATAGGTATTTTTATTCAATTTATTATATATATAAAAAATTAAATATATATATATTAAAATGAATCTTAACATGAACAACCTTAACAAATACGGTAAAAGAACTAGAAGCAATAGCTTCTATTTTGGTGAAAATGAAGATGGTTTAATTAAGGATACTGTAATTTTTGCCAAACATCCTAATATTCTGAAAAATGCTAAGAAAAATAAAAAAGAAGAATTAAATGACGACGATGAATCTGAATTTGATATATCTACTTTTTTTAAATCACATGATGATAATAGTTGTTATATTAGAGATAACAATATTTATTTTAATGATGATATTACAATGGAAACAATGAATAAATTAATTAAAATGATTCATGAATTAGAGAATAAATTATTAAATACGGCGAGAAAGCTGGCGCTAGATACGCCTCCTCCAATTAGATTACATATTACAACATATGGTGGATCAATTATTGCAGCATATAAATGTATTAATTGTATTAAAGGATGTAAAGTACCTATACATACAATTGTAGATGGGTATTGTGCATCAGCGGGAACATTAATTTCAATTGTAGGTACAAAGAGATATATGAATAAGTATTCTAATATGTTAGTACATGAATTAAGAAGTGCTACATCATGGAATAAAATGAGTGAAATTGAAGATGAAGTAGAAAATATGAAGAAAATGATGGAACAATTAAAACAGATATATGAAGAGCATACGAATATGACAAGAAGTGAGTTATCTAAATTAATGAAGAGAGATTTAGATTGGGATGCAAAGGAGTGTTTAAGACGTGGATTAATTGATGAGATTATAGGGGAGGAGGATGAGGAATAAATTTAATTAATAATTTTAAAATAATTATTAATTAAGCAACTGGAATTAAATTTGCAATATGTTTATTAGTAAATTTACGATAGATTAGTAATTGATTAAATAATGGATTATTTAATATTTCAAATCTAGGTATTAATAATGAATAATGATACATTACACCATCTATATTTAATCTTTTTCTATGATCAAAATTACAACACATTTTCATAAAATCAACTAATGGTATTGTTAAGTTATTAAATATTTCTTCTACATAATCAGCTAATTCATCTGGTATTATTATATCATCGCATTTTATATCAATTAATTTATACTTCTTTTTTGGCCCAGTGGGTGGTGCCGCAGCAAAAGATGCAGGACCACAACCACCTCCTCCACCAGCATCTGCAGTACATGGTTTACCCATTGGAAATAAAAATTCAGATTTAGGTTTTGTTGCTTTAAATTTAGGAAATGATTCACCTTCAAAAAATCCAAATGGATCAACTAATTTTGGTTTTCCTAGTTTTCTTGCAAATGAAGCACCACCATCATCAACACTATCAAATCCAGTATCATCTGGGGGTTGTGCGAATAATAATTTAGCTTTAGCTATTAATTCATCATGTGTAAATTCATTATCAGGTGATAAATTTTTTATAATACCAACATATTTTGCATATATTAAACCTAATATCATACCAAATGACCATACATCTGTTTTTTTAAGTATATTACCAAAATATGCATTAACAACTGGTACAGTACTTAAATCAATAGTACTAATATCAGTTCCTTCTGGTATAGATCTTTTCCAATCCATTACTGCATCATTATTTAGGATATCATTTTCAGTAATATCCAATACCATTCTATATGTATCATAATCATTTAATATATTACCTTTAATTTTAATTTGATCTGAAACAGGTGCATCTTCATTTACTATTTGATTTACAAAAAATATATCATCAGGTATACCTTTTTTACTTAATAATTCTTCATAATTAATTTGATGATATTCAATTGGATTATATTCTCTAGAACCTTCTCTATACATTTTATCTCTATGTAAAGATTTCATTATTGTGTTATAATCAGCATATGTATTTTTTGTTAATAAATATTTTGATAATAATCTTATTTCAGGTGGTAACATAAAATATTTATAAGTTAAAAATTCTCTAAATTCAGGTGTTTGTATTT
>JACCED010452459.1_pt1 | contig 16740 bp, 15 predicted proteins | sample 7455021 | NCBI WGS metagenome assembly JACCED01 (sample SAMN15323456, study PRJNA562643) | freshwater metagenome | isolation source: river surface water | place: USA:Blue River Watershed | collected 2017-08-19 | reverse complement strand
TTGCTGGGAAAGCCCTGGGCCTGTGTCAGGGTGAGTGTCAGCGCGCTGGTGACGGCCAGGACGCCTTTGAGCAGTGTGGTGAGTTTCATCGGTGTCTCCTCGGAAAGTGGGGGGGTATGGAAAAACAACGGCCAAATCGTAAAAAGCCGTTTTCCATGTGTCCAATGACTTATTTTTCTGACATTCATTCGTAAAATGAATGGATGAACCTCAGGCACCTCGAGCATTTGCTGGCCCTGGCCGAGACCGGCTCGTTCAGTCGGGCCGCGGAAAAGCTGCACATCACCCAGTCGGCGCTCAGCCGCAGCATCCAGGCGCTCGAAGATGAGCTGGGTGGGGCGCTGGTGGACCGCATTGGCAAGCGCAATGAACTCACGCCCCTGGGGCAGGTGGTGCTGGCACGGGCGCGGCGTGTGGTGCACGAGGCCTCCGAGCTCAAGCAAGGCGCGATGGTCCTGCAACAAGGCGGGCTGGGCAATCTGCACCTGGGTCTGGGCTCCGGACCGGGGGCCATGCTGATGACCCCCTGGCTGGTGCACATGGCGCGCCACTACCCGGGGGTCAAGGTCTCGATCACCCGGGGCCCGACCGAGCTGCAGCTGCAGCAATTGCGCGACCGCTCCCTCGATGCGCTGGTGGTGGACGTGCGGCGCGTGGTTCCGGCCGCTGATCTGAACATCGGTCCGGTCTTTGACATGCCTGCCGGCATCGTCTGCCGTGCAGGTCATCCGCTGCGGGCCGTTTATCCGGAGGCTGTGCCCTTCGAAGCCCTGCTGGACTACCCCATGGCCTCCATTCCGCTGTCGGACGAAGTGGCGCGCATGCTGGTGGCCCGCTATGGGCCCAGAGCCGATCCCGCCGAGTGGACCACCTTGCAGTGCGAGGAGATCGCCAGCCTGCTCGACGCCGTGCGGCAGACCGATGCCATTTACCTGGGCATCCTGGGCGCGGCGCGCAGGGAGCTGGGCCTGGGGCAACTGGCCGTGTTGCCCATAGAGCCGCCGCTGCAGGCAGGTGCCGTGCTGGGCATGGTCACCCTCGCCGGGCGCACCGAGCTGCCGGTCATGCGGGTGTTTCGTGAATTTGTGCAGCAGGTGCTGGGCCAGGGCGACAGCGCCGGGCAAACGCCATGACCGAGTTGCTGCTGCCTGTGCTGGCCGTGCTCACCGGCTACACCGTTCTGGGCCTGACCGGTTTTGGCTCCGCGCTGATCATCGTGCCGCTGCTGGCCTGGCAATGGCCCTTGCCCGAAGTCGTGGCCCTGACCCTGATGCTGGATCTTCCGGCCTCGCTCATGCACAGCGGCCTCAACTGGCGACAGGTGCAATGGCCCGAACTGCGCCGCCTGTTGCCCGGCATGGTGCTGGGCACGCTGGCAGGCCTGTGGCTCACGCACCACCTGCACAGCCGCTGGCCTTTGCTGGCGCTGGGCGTGTACGTCGCGCTGGTCGGCCTGCGGGCCTTGCGCGCAGGGGCTTCGCTGGCGCCTCTGCACCCGCGCTGGGGGCTGGCTTACGGCTTCGGGGTGGGGGTGGTCGAGATGCTGTTTGGCACCGCCGGCCCGGTGGTGGTGGCCTGGCTGACCCGCCGCCTGGACCACGCGCACGAGGTGCGCGCCACCATCCCGATGGTGATCTCGGTGGCGGTGCTCACGGTACTGGCCGGCATGGCCAGCGACGGCCGGCTCTCCGAGCCGCAGCTGTGGCAGCGCTGGCTGCTGCTGATCCTGCCCGCGCTCCTTGCGGTCTGGCTGGGCCATCGGCTGGCCCACCGGGTGCCCGTGGCCCGCTTGCGCCAGACCATCTGCGCCCTGCTGGTGGTCAGCGGCAGCGTGCTGGCGATCAAGGCACTCTGGTGAATCTGGATCCTCGGGTCAGGCCCGAGGATGACAGCCCGGTTCGGGCTTTGCAGTGTCGGTCCGCATGCCTGCACAGCCGCGCACAGGGAGAGCGCTGTGCGCCGATTTCTGTGTACCCACAGCATGAGGTGCCCAGTGCTCTCCCTGTGCGCGGCGGGCCATGGAAAGACCACAAACAAAAAAGCCTGCGATCCGTTCCCAGACCGCAGGCCCTGAAGGCTGAACGCCAAAGCGGCTTACATCAGCAGGTGCTCACCCGCGTTGTCGCCACCCAGGATCACGTAGTTGACCTTGCGGATGTCCATCAGCTTCTTGCCACCGGCGTAGCTGATCGAGCTTTGCACGTCCTGTTCCATCTCGATGAGCGTGTTGGCCAGCTTGCCCTTGATGGGCTCCAGGATGCGCTTGCCTTCGACGTGCTTGTACTCGCCCTTGTTGAAGTCCGAGGCCGAACCGTAGTACTCCTTGAACATCTCGCCATCGACCTCGACGGTCTTGCCGGGCGACTCTTCGTGGCCGGCAAACAGCGAACCGATCATGACCATGGACGCGCCAAAGCGGATGCTCTTGGCAATGTCGCCATGGCTGCGGATGCCGCCGTCGGCAATGATGGGCTTGGTGGCCACGCGGGCGCACCACTTGAGGGCCGACAACTGCCAGCCGCCCGTGCCAAAACCGGTCTTGAGCTTGGTGATGCAGACCTTGCCCGGACCCACGCCGACCTTGGTTGCATCGGCACCCCAGTTTTCCAGGTCGATCACGGCTTCGGGCGTGGCCACGTTGCCGGCGATGATGAAGCTGGCGGGCAGCTTGGCCTTGATGTAGGCGATCATGTCGCGCACGCTGTCGGCATGGCCGTGGGCGATGTCGATGGTGATGTACTCCGGCACCAGGCCTTCGGCGGCCAGCTGGTCCACCGTGGCGCGGTCGGGGGCCTTGACGCCCAGCGAGATCGAGGCGTAGACGCCCTTGGCGTGCATGTCCCGCACCAGCTTGACGTTGTCGATGTCGAAGCGGTGCATCACGTAGAAGTAGCCGTTTTTGGCCATCCACTCGCAGATCGACTCGTCCACCACCGTCTTCATGTTGGCCGGGACGACGGGCAGGCGGAACTTGCGCCCGCCCAGCTCGACGCCCGCGTCGCACTCGGAACGGCTCTCCACGCGGCACTTGCGCGGCAGCAGCAGGATGTTGTCGTAGTCAAAAATTTCCATGAGAAAACCAAGCTCCAGAAAAGGAATCGTTGAAAGAACGAGTGAGCGCTTGGCCTGGCCGGTCTTTGCTGCGCGGCGTGTCGCCCGTTGCGGGCGGCGTCAACAAAAAACCGGGCGCAAGAATCTTGGGCCCGGTGGCTGATTCTACCCGGAATGCCTGACGGGGGTTCCTACAATCGAGGGGATGTTCTCCGACACCCCGCCAAGCCCCGAATTGCCATTGGCCGCCAGTGGCAACCTGCTCGCCCCGCTCAACGACGAGCAGCGCAGTGCCGTGACGCTGCCGCCAGAGCACGCGCTGATCCTGGCCGGGGCCGGTTCGGGCAAGACGCGGGTGCTGACCACCCGCATTGCCTGGCTCCTGCAGACCTCCCAGGTCTCGCCGGGGGGCGTGCTGGCGGTCACGTTCACCAACAAGGCGGCCAAGGAAATGGTCAGCCGCCTGTCGGCCATGCTGCCGGTCAATGTGCGCGGCATGTGGATCGGCACCTTCCACGGCCTGTGCAACCGTTTTTTGCGGGCGCACCACCAACTGGCGCAGCTGCCGCAGACCTTCCAGATCCTGGATACGCAGGACCAGCTCTCGGCCATCAAGCGCCTGTGCAAGCAGTTCAATGTGGACGAGGACCGCTTCCCGCCCAAGCAGCTGCAGTGGTTCATCGGTGGCTGCAAGGAAGAGGGCCAGCGTCCTGGCGATGTGCCGGTGCGTGACGCCGAAACCCGCCGCAAGGTCGAGCTCTACCAGCTCTACGAGGAGCAGTGCCAGCGCGAAGGCGTGGTGGACTTTGGCGAGCTGATGTTGCGCTCCTACGAACTGCTGCGTGACAACGCCCACGTGCGCGAGCATTACCGCCGCCGTTTCCGCCATGTGCTGGTCGACGAGTTCCAGGACACCAACAAGCTGCAGTACGCCTGGCTCAAGCTGCTGGCGGGCCTGCCGGGCGAGGGTGGCCAGGGGGCCATCATGGCCGTGGGCGACGATGACCAGAGCATCTACGCCTTCCGTGGCGCCCGCGTGGGCAACATGGCCGACTTCGTGCGCGAATTCCAGGTGCAGCACCAGATCAAGCTCGAGCAGAACTACCGCAGCTACAGCAACATCCTGGACTCGGCCAACCACCTGATCGGCCACAACAAGGGCCGCCTGGGCAAGACGCTGCGCACCACCCAGGGCGCGGGCGAGCCGGTGCGCGTGATCGAACAGGCCAGCGACTTTGCCGAGGCCAACTGGGTGGTCGACGAGATCCGCCAGCTGGTCAAGTCCGATGGCATCGAGCGCAAGGAGATCGCCTTGCTTTACCGCAGCAATGCGCAAAGCCGGGTGCTGGAGACGGCCCTGTTCAATGCCGGCTTTCCTTACCGCGTCTACGGCGGCCTGCGCTTTTTCGAGCGGGCCGAAATCAAGAACGCGCTGGCCTACCTGCGCCTTTTGGAGAACCCGCACGACGACACCAGCTTTTTACGGGTGGTGAATTTCCCGCCGCGCGGCATTGGGGCCCGCAGCATCGAACAGCTGCAGGACGCGGCGCGAGCCGCAGGCTGCTCCTTGCACGACGCAGTGAGTGCCACCACCGGCAAGGCCGGGGCCAATCTGGGCGCGTTTGTGGCCATGATCGATGTGATCCGCGAGCAGACCGAAGGCCTGACCTTGAGGGAGATCATCGACCTGGTGCTCGACAAGACCGGCCTGGTACAGCACTACCGCCTGGAGAAGGAAGGTGCCGATCGGGTCGAAAACCTGGAAGAACTGGTCAATGCCGCCGAAAGCTTTGTCACCCAGGAGGGCTTTGGCCGCCATGCGGTGGCCCTGCCGGAACTCTCGCAAAGTCCGGCCAGCCAAGGGCTGGATGCTGCGTTGCCCGCGAGCGATGCCATCCTGGAGGACGGGGTGACCATGAGCCCGCTGGCGGCCTTCCTGACCCATGCCGCGCTGGAAGCCGGCGACAACCAGGCCCAGGCCGGCGAAGACGCAGTCCAGCTGATGACGGTGCACGCCAGCAAGGGCCTGGAGTTCGATGTGGTCTTCATCACCGGGCTCGAGGAAGGCCTGTTTCCGCACGAGAACGCCATGAACGACTACGAAGGCCTGGAGGAAGAGCGCCGCCTGATGTACGTGGCCATCACCCGTGCCCGCCAGCGCCTGTACCTGAGCCATTCGCAGACGCGCATGCTGCACGGGCAGACCCGCTACAACCTCAAGAGCCGTTTCTTCGACGAATTGCCCGAGCACTGCCTCAAATGGGTCACGCCCAAACAGGCGGGTTTTGCCAGCGGCATGGTTACGCCCTGGACGCCGGCCCAGGCGCGCCAGAGCCAGGGCGGGCGCCCATCCTGGGGCAACAGCGGCCTGGGCAGTGCTGCGCTCAGTGCCGACACCTGGACAAGCCCGCCGGTGCCGGCGCAGAAAGACGCACCGGCGCATGGCATCCAGGCCGGCATCACGGTGTTCCACACCAAGTTTGGCGAGGGCAAGGTGCTGGCTGTCGAAGGCAGTGGCACCGATGCCCGCGCGCAGGTCAACTTCCCGCGCCATGGTGTCAAATGGCTGGCGCTGTCGGTGGCCAAGCTGACGGTGGTTTGAACCCTCCAGAAAGACTTGTCATGCAGATCACCACCTCCGGGCAGTTGCGGGCGCTCTACGCCGAGCCCACCGAGCGGGCGCGGCGCAAGCAGCTCGATGCATTGGACCGCCACTGCAAGGCCTTCATTGCCTTGTCACCCTTTGTGGTGGTGGCCACTTCGGATGCGGCAGGCCGGGTCGATGCCTCGCCGCGCGGAGGTCACCCCGGTTTCGTGCGGGTGCTGGACGACCATACCCTGCTGCTGGGCGATGCGCCAGGCAACAACCGGCTCGATGCCCTGCACAACCTGCTGGAGAACCCGCAAGCTGGCCTGCTGTTCATGCTGCCGGGCGTGGACGAAACGCTCAGGGTGAACGGCCGGGTGACGCTGTCGGTTGATCCTGCCGATCTGGCGCTGTGCAGTGATGGGCGGCGTACCCCCAAGGTGGTGTTGCGCATGGCGGTGCAGGAGGCTTTTCTGCACTGTGCCAAGGCCTTCATGCGCGCACGGTTGTGGCAGCAGGAGGCGCAGATCGCACGCGAACGTCTGCCGACCATGAACCAGATGGTCCATGACCAGCTTGGCCTGGGCGAGCCCAGCGAAACGCAGGCGCAGATGCTCGAGCGTTACCGACCGGACCTTTGAGACGACGCTGTTCAGCGGCCGGGCTTATCGCCCTGGCGTGCCGCCTGGGCATATTGCGCCGCAGCGTTCGACATCGAGACCGCCTGTGCTGCAGCATCCGTGGCCAGGCGGGTGGCCTCGGCAGCGGCGGCCGAGGCCTGGGCCGAAGCATCCTCGGCATGGTGGGCCACGGCCAATGCAGTGGCCGCAGCAGCGGCAGCAGCAGCGGCGGCCGCTTCCATGGCCGCCTGCGCCACGGCCTGGGCGGCCTGGGCGGCCTGCTCGGCGGCCTGCACGATCGAGGCATTGGCGGCCTCGCGGGCAGCGTTGGCGCAGAAGCCGGCGGCCTTGGCCGAATTTTCTGCCGCCAGCACTGCGCGCTTGGCCGCCTCGGAGGCGTGCAGCGTCAGACCCTTGAGGCTGGTCAGGGTCTGTGAATAGTGGCGCTGAAGATCGGTGTGGTTGAGCTTGAGGCTGGCAATCTCGGCCTTGAGTGCATTGAGCTCGCTGCGGATGGTGTCGATGTCGGAGCTCATGGGGCCAGGCCGAAGCCGCAGGTGGATGGGTCGCCGTCAGAGTGCAGGACCGCTCAGGTCTGGGCAGACAGGCGTCGCATGGCAGTGGCTGCAATTCTATAGCACTCGCATGAGAGGGCCTCGATACCGGCGCGCCGCAGCACCGTGATGTGTCCGCGCGCGTAGGCGATCAGACCGGCGGCCTGCAGTTTTTGCGCGGCCAGGGTCACCGCTTCTCGGCGCACCCCCATGGTGCGGGCAATCAGCTCCTGGGTCAGCACCAGCCTTTCCTGGTCCTTGCGGTCCAGGCAGGCCAGCAGGGTGCGGCACAGCTGCTGCTCGATCGAATGTCGGCGGATGCACACGACCTTCTGGGCGGCATCGGTCATGAGCGCCTGCATGTAATACAGGACCAGACGCCGCAGCCGTCCGTTGTCTTCAAAAAGTGCCTTCATCACACCCGCAGGTACCCGCCAGGCACTGCCCTCGCACAGCACCGTGGCACTGTAGGTGGTGGCGGCCTTGCCGGTGAAGCAGGAAATGCCGACGATGCCGTCGCGGCCAGTCAGTGCGAATTCGGCACTGCTGCCGTCTTCAAGCGGGCATTCGAGGGCGACGATGCTGCTGACCGGAAAGTACACATGCTCAATGGCCTGACCAGCCGCATGCAGCAGCTGCGCCTGCGCCAGCTCAAGCCGGTCGAGGTAGGCCGGCAAGGTCGGGCAATCCTGCACGATGGCCTGGAGCAAATGGTTGCCAAGCGGCAGCGGGGTCTGGGAGGGAGTGGCCATGGGCGGGGAGGATGGCCTGTTGGGCAGGTTGATGCCAAGGTTAACAGTACACCACAGCCCGGCCCTGGTCGCTGTGCGATCCCGCACAGACCCTTCAGGCCAGTTGTGGCGGCGTGGCGCTGAAGCAGTCCTTGACGGTGAACAGCATCGAGCTGAAGAACATCGCGGCCACCAGCAAGGCCAGCGGCATCAGGATGGACAGGGTCAGCTGCACATTGCCCAGCAGGCTGGCCGCCACCATGGCCGCCACTGCAGCGCTGGCGAAGACGGCAGCCCAGACCAGCACGTACACCACAAAGGCGGCCTTGTTGCGCCAGCAGGCCATCCAGCTGAAAAACAGGCTTTTGAGCGGGGGCACCGCTTGCCAGAGCACCAGTGCAGGGGCATGCCAGAACAGCATGGACAGCGGGATGTAGAGCAGCATCGTCACCCACAAGGCACTCTGGAAGCTGCTGCTTTGCACCACTTCGGCCCGCATCGGCTCGCCCCCCAGATACACCCGCGCGAACTGGCCGCCGTCCATCAGCAAGGACACCCCCATCAGGAGCAGGAAGCCGGCGGCATAGCAGGCGCCGAGTTGCAGCATGGGTCGCCGATGCGGACCGGCGCGCAGGGCTTGCCAGAGCGTCGAGGGCATCGGAAAACGACCTTCGCTGGCGACCTGGCTGGCTGCCATCAGCCCCACCGTGAAGGCCGGCATCAGCATCAGGGCAAGCGCACCGCCGGCCAGGGGCAGCATCGAGACCAGGGAAAGCAGGGCCATGAAGAGGAAAAACAGCCCGGACATGGCCAGGGGCTGGCGCCAGAATGTGCGCATGCCCTGCAGGGCCCATTGCAGGCCCTGGCGTGCGGGGACGGTCTGCAGCAGCATGGTGGTCAGCTCCAGGAGGTCAAGGAAAGGGGCTCTTGCGCCCGGGCCCGCAAAACGCGTTCGAAGTGCGTGGGGTCGTGCGGCTTGAGCATGGCGGCGGTGCGCGGCAGATGGAAGTCCCACAGGCGGGAGACCCAAAATCGCAGTGCGCCGGCACGCAGCATGGCCGGCAGCAGGGCCCGCTCGGCCGGGCTCAGGGGGCGCACTGCCTGGTAGGCGTCCAGCATGGCGTTCGCACGCCCGGTTTCGTGCCGCCCGTCGGTGTGGGTGATGCACCAGTCATTGAGGCAGACCGCCAGGTCGAACAGCCAGGTGTCCACACCGGCGAAATAGAAGTCGAAAAAGCCGGTCAGCCGCTCGCCTTCGAACATCACATTGTCCCGGAACAGGTCGGCATGCACGGGGCCACGGGGCAGGGCTGCAAACAGGCTGCTGCCGGCCACATGGTGCTGGTAGGCCAGTTCGCTGCGGATCAGGGCAGCCTGCGCCTTGTCCAGGAAGGGCAGCACCACCGGCACGGTGTCGCTCCACCATGACAGGCCGCGCAGATTGGGTTGCTCGCGGGGGTAGTCGGCGCCCGCCAGGTGCATGCGCGCAAGCATGTCACCCACCGCCGCACAGTGCACCGCTGCGGGCGCCAGCTGGCTTTTGCCGGCAAGCTTGTTGACCACGGCGGCTGGCTTGCCGCAAAGGGTGTGCAGCACATCGCCTGCGCGGTCGGTGGCCGGGTCGGGCACCGGAATGCCCCGACCCGCCAGGTGCTTCATGAGGTAAAGATAGAAGGGCAGTTGCTCGTGCGTCAGCCGCTCGAACAGCGTGAGCACGTATTCACCCTGGTCGGTGGTGACGAAATAATTGGTGTTCTCGATGCCGCCTTCAATGCCGCGCAAGGCGCTCAGCTCGCCCAGGTTCAGGCGGTAGAGCAGGTCCTGGGCCTGGGATTCGGAAACTTCGGTGAAAACCGCCATGGCGAAAGCGTGGTTGAGGCCGAGCAGCGGCCAGTCAGTAAAACTGCAATTGTAGGTGGAGGGGCAGAGCCCCGGGGCCGCGCAGCCCATCGAGGCGGCACAATCAGGGCATGAGCGATACCCCCAACGACAACGTTGCCGCCCGGCCCATGCTGCTGCTGGTCGACGGCTCGAGCTATCTCTACCGCGCCTTCCATGCCATGCCCGATCTGCGGGCGGTGCCCGGTGACCCCAGCAGCCCGGCCACCGGCGCCATCCGCGGCATGATCAACATGATGGAGCGCTTGCGCAAGGATTACCCGGCGCCGTTGGCCGCCTGTGTTTTCGATGCCAAAGGGCCGACCTTCCGCGATGCGCTCTACCCCGACTACAAGGCCCACCGCAGCCCCATGCCCGACGATTTGCGGGCGCAGATCGAGCCCATCCACGAACTGGTGCGCCTGATGGGCTGGACGGTACTCGATGTGCCGGGGGTGGAGGCCGACGATGTGATCGCCACGCTGGCCCGCACCGCCTCCAGCCAGGGTGTGCAAGTGGTCGTCTCCAGCGGCGACAAGGACCTCAGCCAGTTGGTCAATGCACACGTGACCATTGTCGACACCATGAATGGCAAGAAGCGTGATGAGGCGGGCGTGACGGCAGAGTTTGGCGTACCGCCCGCGCTCATGATCGACTTCCAGACGCTGGTGGGCGACCCGGTGGACAACGTACCGGGCGTGCACAAGGTCGGACCCAAGACGGCTGCCAAGTGGCTGCTCGAATACGGTTCGCTCGATGCGCTGGTGGCGCGCGCGCACGAGGTCAAGGGCGCTGCCGGCGAGCACCTGCGGCAGGCGCTCGACTGGCTGCCCAAGGGTCGCCAGCTGGTGACCATGAAAACCGATTGCGACCTGTCGGCCTGGTTGCCGGGCTTGCCCGCGCTCGATGCCCTGCACCTGCACGCGCCCGACGAGGACAAGCTGCGGCGCTTTTATGAAACCTACGGTTTTCGCTCGCTGGCGGCAAGGGCGGGCGGCGCGGTGCCGGTGGCGCCCCGCGCGGCTGCCATCACGGGGGACCTGTTCGGCCTGGACCCCGTTGCCGAGACGGCGCCGGTCAGCCGGGTGCAGGGGCCACTGCGTTACAGCACCATCATGGACTGGGCCACCTTCGATGCATGGCTGGCCCGCATCGAAGCGGCCGAACTGACCGCCCTGGACACCGAAACCACCTCACTCGACGACATGCGTGCCGAGATCGTCGGCATTTCGCTGTCTGTGCAGCCGGGCGAAGCGGCCTACATCCCGCTGGCACACGAAGGGCCCGACGCGCCGGTCCAGCTGCCGCTGGCGCAGGTGCTGGCGCGCCTGAAGCCCTGGCTGGAAAACCCGGCCTGCCAGAAGCTGGGCCAGCACACCAAGTACGACCGTCATGTCTTCGCCAACCACGGCATCGAGGTGCAGGGCTATGTGCATGACACCATGCTGCAAAGCTATGTGCTGGAGGTCCACCGGCCGCACAACCTGGGCAGCCTGGCCGAGCGGCATCTGGGCCGCAAGGGCATCAGCTACGAAGACCTGTGCGGCAAGGGTGCGCACCAGATCCCCTTTGCCCAGGTGGATGTATCGCGTGCCGCCGAATATGCCTGTGAGGACTCGGACCAGTGCCTGGACGTGCACCTGCGGCTATGGCCGCAGATTGCATTGCACGCAGGACTCAAGCGCATTTACGAACTGGAGATCGCCACCAGCGAGGCGCTCTACCGCATTGAGCGCAACGGCGTGCTGATCGATGCGCCCACGCTGGCCGTGCAAAGCCAGCAGCTGGGCGAGCGCATCGTGCAGCTCGAGCAGGAGGCCTATGAGATCGCCGGTCAGCCCTTCAACCTGGCCAGTCCCAAACAGCTGGGCGAAATCTTTTTTGACAAGCTGGGCTTGCCGGTCGTCAAGAAAACCGCCACTGGCGCGCGCAGCACCGACGAGGAGGTGCTGGAAAAACTGGCCGAAGACTACCCGCTGCCCGCCCGCATCCTGGCGCATCGCAGCCTCTCCAAGCTCAAGGGAACGTACACCGACAAGCTAGCCCAGATGGCGCTGCCGCGCACCGGGCGCGTTCACACCCATTACGCGCAGGCAGTGGCCGTCACAGGACGCCTTTCAAGCAATGAACCGAACCTGCAGAACATCCCGATCCGTACTGCCGAGGGGCGCAAGGTTCGCGAAGCGTTTGTGGCGGCGCCCGGTTGCCTGATTGCCAGTGCCGACTACAGCCAGATCGAACTGCGCATCATGGCCCACCTCAGCGGTGACGAAGCCTTGCTGCGCGCCTTCCATGAAGGGCTGGACGTGCATAAGGCCACGGCGGCCGAGGTCTTCGGCCTCACCCCCGAGCAGGTCAGCAGCGAACAACGCCGCTACGCCAAGACGATCAACTTCGGTCTGATTTATGGCATGAGTGCCTTCGGCCTGGCCAAGGCGCTGTCGATCGACAACACCGCCGCCAAGAACTACATCACCCGCTATTTCGAGCGTTTTGCCGGCGTCAAGCGCTACATGGACGAAACGCGCGAACAGGCCAAGGCGCAGGGTTATGTGGAGACCGTGTTTGGCCGCCGCCTGATGCTGCCTGAGATCAACAGTCCCAATGGCCCGCGCCGCGCTGCGGCCGAACGCGCCGCCATCAATGCGCCCATGCAGGGCACGGCGGCCGACCTGATCAAGATGAGCATGGTGGCGGTGCAGCAGGCGCTGGACCAGCAGGACAAGGCCACCATGGTCATCATGCAGGTCCACGACGAACTGGTGTTCGAGGTGCCGCAGGCCGAGGTGGACTGGGTACGCAGCGAAGTGCCGCGCATCATGGCCGAAGTGGCCCGGCTCAAGGTGCCCCTGCTGGCCGAGGTGGGTGTGGGACCGAACTGGGAACAGGCCCACTGAGGTGGGTGTTCAAAGTTTCCGATTCCGTTATCCTTGTGTGTTTCAAGCCTCGGGAAACACCATGTCCAGTTTTGCTGACCAGCTCAAAGCCGAAATAGCCCGCATTGCCCGCAAGGAATTGCGGGCCGAGACCAAGGCGCTGAAAAAAGCCAGTGTGCAGTACCGCGCCGACATTGCCGCGCTCAAGCGCCGTCTGGCCGATGCGGAGCGGCGGCTGGCACGGCTCGCGCGCGGTCCGGTCAGCCCGGCCCGGGAACGGGCCGGCAGCAATGATGCGGCCGCTTCGCCTGCGGAGGGCTTGCGTTTTCGGGTGGCGGGCTTTGCCAATCTGCGCAAGAAGCTGGGCCTCTCGGCCGCCGAGATGGGCACGCTGCTGGGTGTATCAGCCCAGTCGGTCTACCACTGGGAAACCGGCAAGAGCCGTCCGCGCGCCAGCCAGCTCGCCGCCATCGCGGCGGTGCGCAAGCTCGGCAAGCGCGAGGTGGCGGCCCGCCTGGCCGCGACATGAAGCGCCGCAGCGGGCAGCGCTTTCGGCATGCGTGACAATCAGGTCCTGCAAGACCGCCCTTCGGGGCGGTTCGTTTTGGTGGAGAAGTGATGACATTGTTGGTGATCGTGTTGGGGACCTTGCTGGCGGGCATTGGCAGCGTGTGGCTGGCCGCCTGGCTGAGCTTTGGCGTGATCAGCCGCTACACGCAGCACATGCTCAGCCTGGCTGCGGGGGCCCTGCTGGCCACCGCCTTCCTGCACCTGCTGCCCGAAGCCTTTGAGTCGGGCATGCCCCCGCACCTCCTGTTTGCCGTGCTGCTGGTGGGGCTGGTGTTTTTTTTCCTGCTGGACAAGGCCGAGCTCTGGCACCACGGGCATGAGCACCACCATGGTCAGGTCCACCGGCATGCGCACGCCGATCACCATGCGCACGGGCCTGGCCATGCGCATGACCATCCACACGCCGATGACCACGGGCATCACCATGGCCACGCGCCCGGGGGCTGGGCGGTGCTGGCCGGGGACAGTGTGCATTGCTTTGGTGACGGCATCCTGATCGCCTCGGCCTTCATGGCCGACCTGCAACTGGGGGTGCTGGCGGCGCTGGCGGTTCTGGCCCACGAGGTGCCGCACCACATGGGTGATCTGGTGGTGCTGCGCAGAAGCGCAGGCAGTCGCCAGGCCGCCATCCTCAAGGTGTCGCTGGCCGGGGCCGTGACGGCGCTTGGCGGTGCTGTCGGCTATGTGCTGGTCGATGCCTTGCACGACCTGCTGCCGTATTTCCTGGTCGTGGCCAGCAGCAGCTTTGTGTATGTGGCGCTGGCCGACCTGATCCCGCAGTTGCAACGCCAGCTTTCTGCCCGCCAGACGGCGGCCCAGGTGTTCTGGCTGGTCACTGGCATGGCGCTGGTCATGCTGGTCAGCCTGCTGACCCACAGTGGCCACAGCCACTGAGTCGGTGCGGCCTCAGCCTTTGGCGCAGGGCAGGCCGGGGGTGCGGCACCACTCGCTCCAGCTGCCGGCATACAGGGCCGTGGGCGCATAGCCAGCCAGTTCCATGGCCAGCAGGTTGGGCACGGCGGTCACCCCGCTGCCGCAGTGGTGAATCACCTGGTCGGGGCTCCCGGTGCCCAGGATGCTCTGCCATTCGCTGCGCAGCTGTGCAGGGCTCTTGAAGTGGCCATCCGCCGTGAAGTTGTCGGTGAAAGGGCGGTTGAGCGCCCCGGGAATGTGGCCCGCCACCGGGTCCAGTGGCTCCACATCGCCGCGGTAGCGTGCCGCCGCCCGCGCGTCCACCACCGTCTGCGTGGGCTGCCCCAGATCCCGGGCCACCTGCCCGGTCAACACCAGCTGGCGCAGGGGCTCTCGCACTGCAAAGGGTCGGGGCGCCGGCGGCCTGGCGGCGCCGGTTTCGGTCGGACCGCCCGCTGCCTGCCAGGCCTGCAGCCCGCCATCGAGCACCGCAACCGCATCGTGCCCCAGCCATTTGAGCATCCACCACAGGCGGCCACAGTAGTGGCAGCCCTGGCGGTCGTACACCACCACCTGGGTGTGCTGGTCCACACCCATGCGGCCGAGCCAGTGGGCCACCACCTCGCGTTGGGGCAGGGGGTGGCGTCCGCCATTGACCGCCAGGGCGGGGTCCTTGGTGCTCAGGTCGCGGTCCAGATGGGCGTGCTGCGCCCCGGCGATGTGGACATCGGCGAACAGACCGTCGGCGGCCTGCGGCCGCGCCAGGTCGAAGCTGCAGTCAAACACCACCAGTCTGGCCGCGGTGTCGTGCAGGTGGCGCAATTCGTCGGCGCTGATCAGCAGGGTGTACATGGGACTCCTTTTTTCAGTGTTCTTCCGCGGGCGCACGGCCCAGGGTGCGGTTGCGCAAGGTGGTGGCGGCAATGCCGCAGCCGATGACCAGCGCCATGCCGGCCCAGCCCATCCAGGGAATCTGGTCCCCGAACAGGAACAAACCATAGAGCGCCGAAAAGACGATGCCCGAATACTGCAGGTTGGCCACCACCAGGGTGGCCCCCTTGCTGTAGGCCAGGGTCATGCACAGCTGACCGCCGGCCGCCAGCAGCCCGATCGGCAGCAGCCAGGCCACGGCAGGCCATTGCCAGGCGGAGAAACCCGTGAAGAGCAGGGCGCAGGCCAGGCCGGTGAGGGTGGTGCCCACCGAGAAATAGAAGACGGTGCGCGATTCGGGCTCGCCCATGCGGCCCAGCGCGGCCACCTGCATGTAGGCCATGGCGGCCCCCATGCCCGAGAGCAGGCCGATCACCCCCGCAAACAGCTGGTTTTGTTCGATGGTGGGGCGCAGGATCATGATCACCCCGGCAAAGCCGCCCAGCACCGTCAGCACCACCGGCCCTTGCCGGCGGGCATCCTGCAGCCGCCCGAGCACCAGCGTCCCGCCCACCAGAAAGGCGGCGACCCAGACCCCGCTCATGTAGTTGAGGGTCATGGCGGTGGCCAGTGGCAAATGCGCAATGGCGTAAAACCAGGCGGTCAGCGAAGCCACCCCAATGACCGAGCGCCAGACATGCATCATCGGGACAGGCGTGGCCAGCGAGACCCCCTGCACCCGGCACATGCCGGCCATGAAGGCGACGCCGATCAGACCCCGGTAGAAGACCAGTTCGAAGGTGCCGAAGTGGGCCGAGGCGTATTTGATGCAGACGCTCATCGTCGCGAAGAACAGCGACGCGAGGATCATCCAGGAGGCTTGCATGGGGCGATCATGCCATGACGTGACAACGGCCTCGAATGAGGCCGTTGTGCGGTTCGGGGCAGGTCAATCCCGGAAGTTCATCTGCCCGCGGTACCACTCGTGGAAGTGCTGCATGCCGTCTTCCATCGGGCTCTGGTAGGGGCCGACCTCGTTGTCGCCGCGCGCCAGCAGGGCCTTGCGGCCTGCATCCATGCGCTCGGCGATCTCGTCGTCCTCGATGCAGGTTTCCATGTAGGCGGCCTGCTGGGCCTCGACGAATTCGCGCTCGAAGGCCACGATTTCTTCGGGGTAGTAGAACTCGACCATGTTCAGCGTCTTGTCCACGCTGATCGGGTGCAGGGTCGAGACCGTCAGCACATGCGGGTACCACTCGACCATGATGTGCGGGTAGTAGGTCAGCCAGATCGCGCCTTGCTGGGGCAGCTCCCCCCCGCGGTACTTGAGCAGCACTTCCTGCCATTGGCGGTAGGCGTCCGAGCCGGGCTTGCCAAAGGTGCTGGCCACGCCCACCGTCTGCACCGAATAGTGCGCCTTGAACTCCCAGCGCAGGTCGTCGCAGGTGACGAAGTTGCCCAGACCGGGGTGGAAGGGCCCGACATGGTAGTCCTCCAGATAGACCTCGATGAAGGTCTTCCAGTTGTAGTTGCACTCGTGCAGTTCAACGCGGTCGAAGGCGTAGCCCTCGAAATTGAGCTGGGCACGCGGGCCCATGCCGGCCAGGTCGGCGGCGATGTCCCGGCCGTTGTCCTCAAAGAGCAGGCCATTCCACTCGCGCAGCGGGTAGTTGCGCAGGTTCAGGCAGGGGTCCTGCGCAAAATGCGGCGCACCCAGCAGTTCGCCCTTGGGGGAATAGGTCCAGCGGTGCAGGGGGCAGACGATGTTGCCGCCCGCATGGCCTTTGCCCTGGGTCTGCAGGTTTCCGCGCTCCTGCAGCATCACGGCCTGACGGTGGCGGCAGACGTTGGAGAGCAGTTCGACCTGGCCCTGCGGGCTGCGCACCAGGGCGCGGCCCTGTTTTTCCTGGGGCAAGGCGAAGTAGTCGCCGGATTCGGGAACCGCCAGGCGGTGGCCCACATAGCGCGGGCCACGCTCGAAGAGGATTTTCAGTTCACGCTGGAACAGCGCCTCGTCGAAGTAACTGGAAACTGGTAGTTGGCTTGCGGCCTGCTGCAGTTGAAGACTTAAATCAGACATGGGTGACCTGA
>JACCED011558692.1_pt1 | contig 16748 bp, 17 predicted proteins | sample 7455021 | NCBI WGS metagenome assembly JACCED01 (sample SAMN15323456, study PRJNA562643) | freshwater metagenome | isolation source: river surface water | place: USA:Blue River Watershed | collected 2017-08-19 | reverse complement strand
GATGCTGACCGCTGCATTGAGTGCAACGCTTGCGTCACCGCTTGTAAGAACGAACATGAAGTGCCGTGGGGCATCAACCGCCGCCGCGTCGTGACCATCAATGATGGCAAGCCCGGAGAGCGTTCGGTCTCCATGGCTTGCATGCACTGCACGGACGCGCCATGCGCGGCCGTGTGCCCCGTGTCGTGCTTCTACACGACCGTGGACAAGGTGGTGCTGCACTCCAAGGATCTGTGCATCGGCTGCGGCTATTGCTTCTATGCCTGCCCCTTCGGTGCACCTCAGTATCCGAAGGTCGGCAACTTCGGTTCGCGCGGCAAGATGGACAAGTGCACCTATTGCGCTGGTGGTCCTGAAGCCGACTTCTCGACGGTCGAATATGAGAAGTATGGCCGCAACCGTCTGGCGGAAGGCAAGCTGCCGCTCTGCGCCGAAATGTGCTCCACCAAGTCGCTGCTGGCAGGTGATGGCGACATCATCGCCTCCATCTACAAGGAGCGCGTGATGAAGCGTGGTTATGGTTCGGGTGCCTGGGGCTGGAAGACGGCCTATAAGGAAACCATCAACGTCTAACGCAGCAACTTTGAAAGGTCGTGCGATGAACGCATGGGTCAAATCCTTGGTTGCTGCCGCAGCTTTTGCTGTTGTGGCAACCCTGCCTGCGCAAGCGCAGTTCAATAACTTCAACCCCACGAAAGAGGCGGTGAAGGAAGAGCAGCTGCTCAATGCCCTCAAGGGCAGCGATCATGTGGCTGGCCGCATTTCCATCCCTGATGCGAGTGCTGCCAATCTCATCCAGCCGCAGGGCCAGCAATGGCGTGCCTTCCATGAGCAGAAGCTTCCGGTCATCGGCGGCATTGCCATCCTTGGTATGCTCGGTGCTCTGGTGCTGTTCTTCTTCATGCGCGGGCGCATCCGCATTGATAAAGGCTTCTCAGGCGTGACCATCACGCGCTTTGCAAGCCTTGATCGGTTCGCGCATTGGCTGACAGCTGGCTGCTTCATCATTCTCGCCCTGTCGGGCCTCAACATTTCCTTCGGGCGTATGTTGATCCTGCCGCTCTTCGGTGCCGAAACCTTTGCGACGCTGACGGGCTGGGGCAAGATTGCGCATAACTATCTCGCCTTCCCCTTCATGCTCGGTGTCGTGTTGATGTTCGTGCTGTGGGTGAAGGATAACATCCCCAACAAGATCGACCTTGAATGGGTGAAGCAGGGCGGCGGCCTTTTCTCGAAGGGCGTCCATCCGGCTGCCGAGCGTTTCAATGCTGGTCAGAAAATGGTCTTCTGGCTGGTGATCATTGGCGGCATCGTGATGTCGGTGTCAGGTTGGTATCTGCTCTTCCCCTATCAGGCGGGGGGCATTTCCGATCTGCAGCTCTTCACCACCATCCATGCGGTTCTCGGTGTTGTCTTCATCGCAGCCATGCTGGCTCATGCCTATATCGGCTCTGTCGGTATGGAAGGTGCCTTTGATGCGATGGGTACGGGCGAAGTTGATATCAACTGGGCCAAGGAACACCATCCGCTCTGGGTTGAGCAGGAGCAGGCCAAGGGCCGTGCGCCGGCTGTACCGCCCAAGGCCATGCCTGCTGAATAAGGCACGCCATTTTGCATTCGGGGGGACTGTCTGGCACAACCAGACAGTCCTTTCCTTTTGGAGGGCTTGATGAAGGTCATTGGTGTTGCAGGCTGGAGCGGTGCGGGCAAAACAACTTTGCTCACACGTCTCATTCCGCATCTGACGGGGCAGGGGCTCAAGGTCTCGACGATCAAACACGCGCATCACGCTTTCGACGTGGATGTGCCGGGCAAGGACTCCTATCGTCACCGTGAAGCTGGCGCGACGGAAGTGCTCGTCTCTTCGCGCAACCGTTTCGCTCTCATGCATGAATTGCGCGGCGCGCCCGAAGCCACGCTGCTGGAGCTTTTGGGCAAACTCTCTCCGGTTGATCTCGTGATCATCGAAGGTTTCAAATTCGATCCGCATCCCAAGATCGAGGTGCATCGGCTTGCCAATGAAAAGCCGCTGCTCCACCCGCAAGACAAATTCATCGCCGCCATTGCCAGCGATGCTGTGATGGATGTGCCCATTCCGCTGGTGCATCTCGACGACGTCGCTGCGATTGCCAAACTCATGCTGCAAAAGGCGATGCCCATTGAGGCCCTTCGTGCAGCACTGAAAGCAGGGGCATGAGATGGTGCAGCTCTCCAACGACTGTTTTGCATTTGGCGGAAAGCTCATGCCGGTCGAGGAGGGCGTTGCGCTGATTGCCTCGCGGGTGCGCGCTGTTGAAGGCGTCGAAACCCTGCCTTTGCATTTATGCGACAATCGGGTCTTGGCGGACGATCTGCGCGCACCGGTGCCGCTGCCACTCTTTAACAATTCCGCTGTCGATGGTTATGCTCTTCGCAGCGCTGATCTGCCGATAAATGCAGCGCAGAGTTTCCCCATCGCTGCGCGTGTGCAGGCCGGTTCTGCTGCTGATCCCATTGCACCCGGTACTGCGGTGCGCATCTTCACTGGTGCGCCCATGCCACCGGGCGCTGATACGGTCTTCATGCAGGAAGATGTGGAACTTGCAGGTCATGAGGTCATCTTGCCTGCGGGCCTGAAGCCTGGTGCCAATATGCGCCCGGCGGGTGAAGATGTTGCGCTTGGCGCACTCGCCATTCCTGCAGGCACACGTCTGCGTCCGCAACATGTGGCGCTTGCAGCGGCGCTGGGGCTCACCACGCTCACCGTGCGCCGGCGCATCCGCGTTGCGATCTTCTCAACGGGGAATGAAGTTGTCGCACCCGGCGAGGCGCGCAGTGCAGCCCAGCTTTTCGACTCCAACCGTTTCATGCTGGCTGCCCTGCTGCGGCGGCTTCATTGCGAGGTGGAGGATCTTGGCATTTTGCGCGATGAGCGCGGACCGCTTGCAATTGCCTTGCAGCAAGCAGCCACGACCCATGATCTTGTGCTGACCTCTGGCGGTGTGTCAGCAGGCGAAGAGGATCATGTGCGGGCTGGTGTGGAGAGCATCGGATCCCTTGTGCTCTGGTCCATGGCCATCAAGCCGGGACGCCCCGTGGCCATGGGCGTTATTGCAGGCACGCCCTTTATCGGCTTGCCGGGCAATCCAGTCGCAAGCTTTGTGACCTTTGCCTATGTGGTGCGCCCTACCATTTTGGCTTTGTCAGGTGCCCGGCCTGAGCCCTTCCATGCCCTGCCGGTACGGTCCAATTTCACCTACAAGAAAAAGAAAGGCCGGCGCGAATATGTCCGCGCCAGCCTCAATCGTCTTGCTGATGGGGCTGTCGAAGCCACCAAATTCCCCCGTGAAGGGGCAGGGCTTTTGTCCTCACTCGCTGAGACAGATGGCCTGGTCGAACTGGGTGAGGATATTGAACGTGTCAGCCCTGGCGACAGCGTGAATTTTCTGTCCTATGCGAGCCTGATCTGATCCGCTCACATGCGGATCAGATTGTGGCCCGGATCGCCCACGCGCGCACTCGACGTGGAAAAGGCATTGGCGGCAGTTTGCTGCTGCGTATTCAGCACGAATGACGCGCCCACCGCCAGCACCAACGAAACTATGACGGCAGAGATGAAAGCCTTCATCGAAGCTACTCCCTCAAGGAAACCTGCCATTGGTATGGCTAGGCCTGCTGCGCAAATCAAGGCCATTTAACGAGGTCTTGAAGCCTTCTCGATGAAATCAACGAGAGCTTCGCGGTCTTTTGCGGAGGTAACCTTTTGTTCGGGCATTTTGGTGCCCGGCGTGACGATGGCTGGCCCCAGTTCGAACAGGCGGCTGATCGTCTCCTTGGTCCAGACAATGTCATGGCGGCCAAAATCGGCTGAATAGTGATAGCCGGGGGCGGTGCCGATGCGACGCCCAATGACGCCGTAAAGGCTGGGCCCCGCGCGATTGCCGCCATCCTTGGTCAATGTGTGGCAAGCAGAACATGCCTTATAGACCTCCGCTCCGGGATGATCCTCAAAGCCTGTTGCGATTTCGCTGGGGCGCTCCAGCACGATCGGGCCGAGATGATCGCCACTGCGCATGTCCCAGCGCCGCACGATCCTGTCACTACCACCCGTCAGCAGGATGCGGCCATCCGGCATATAAGCAAGCGACCAGACCGGCAGGCCGGGACCATTGAGCGTAAAACGCGGCTTGCCCGTCGCGACATCGAAAATGGTCACCGACCCGCGTGGAGTTGCAGCCGCAATCTCGCGCCCATCAGGCGCAAAGCTGAGTGCGATGATGGGTGTCTCAAATGCGTCGATCTTCAAACGCTGTGTGCCGTCTGGATGCAGGAGAAAGAGCGAACCATCTGCACCGCCTGCGGCAATCTCGCCATTGCGGGAGACAGACAAGGCATTCAGGGCGGTGCCCAGCATGATGTTCTGGCCGCTGCTGCCATCAAGCGGGGTGATGCGCAAAGTGGCATCATAGGCGACTGTGACAAGGCTTTTCTGGTCCGCTGAAAAAGCCACGCCATTCACATTGCCCTGATGCAGCGTGAAGCGTGAGATGAGATCGCCATCGCTGCTGACAAGAGCGAAGCTGCCATCCCATGAGGCGCTGGCAAGACGGCTTCCATCGGCTGATACGGCGAGTGCTGCGATGGGGCCGTCATGCAATTTCTTGAGGCTGCGGGGCGAGACGAAATCCGGTCCTTGCCAGATAGCAAGCTGCCCATCTTCGCCGGCCGTTACAAAACGGCCCTGCGGCAGGACAGCAACTGCATTGACCGCGTTTTGATGCGCGCGCAGCACTGCTTGCGCGGAGCCAGTGGGAAGTGACCAGATGATTGCGGAGGAATCAAAGCTGCCGGACAGGGCGCTTGTTCCCTCGCTGCTCACAGCCAAGGCCCGCACCGGGCCGCCATGGCCGCGCAGTTCCTGCGCCTGTGCGCAGCTGGCTGCAAGATAGAGGGCTGAGCTTGCCAGCGCGGCTGCGAGCGAAGTTGCCCGACTATGTCTGAAGGTGAAGAGCATCATACCATCATCCTAGCGCAGCGCTCCCGTCTTTCCACTCAAAGCCTGTTGACCTGACGATGATGAGCCTGCAAGCAGGAGCCATGTCGGTCATTCGTCTCGATCTTGCCGGGCTTAAATGCCCCTTGCCTGTCCTGAAAACCCGCAAGGCTCTTGCGCGTATGGCAACAGGTGACGCGCTGCATGTGATCTGTACCGATCCTATGGCAGCCATTGATATTCCCAATCTCGTAAGGGAAACGGGTGACCATCTCGCGCGCCAGGAAAGCCATGAGACGCGCCTCGTCTTCGAGATCGAGAAGCGCTGACTAGATCAAGATCCCGATCAAGGCCCCCATCAGACAGGTGGCGAGCGTTCCAGACAGGATTGATTTCGGCCCCAGCGCTACAATCTCCGCCCGCCGTTCCGGCGCCATGGTGGAGAGGCCGGCGATCATGATGCCGAGGCTCCCGAAATTGGCAAAGCCGCACAAGGCATAGATCATGATGAGGCGTGATCTTTCGCTCAGGGCCTGTCCCTCAAGTTTGGCCAGCTCCACATAAGCAAGTAACTCGTTGAGCACGGTCTTGATGCCCATCAATTTGCCAGCTGTGACAGCTTCGCCCCAGGGGATACCCATCAGCCAGCAGACCGGCGCCATGATCCAGCCCAGCAGGCGCTCCAGTGAAAGCGGCTCTCCACCGACATGCGGCAACAGGCCCAATAGCGAGTTGCCCAATGCGACGAGTGCGACCAGCACGATGAGCATCGCTGTGATGGACAGAAACAATTCGAGCCCGGATTGCGTACCGCGCACAATCGCATCCATGCTGCTGCTCGCAATAGAAGGCGGATCTTTCAAGCCTTCATCTTCTGCGCCCTTTTCCATTTCAGGCACCATGATCCGGGCGATCACAAGAGCTGCCGGCGCGCTGACGAGCGAAGCGATCATGAGATGGCCGCTGGCCTCTGGCATCACAGGGCGCAACAAAATGGCGTAGAGCACGAAAACAGTGCCGGCAATGCCTGCCATGCCGCCGGTCATGACCATGAATAATTCGCAGCGCGTGAGCCGTGCGAGATAAGGCTTGATGAAGAGTGGCGCTTCCACCATTCCCAAAAACACATTGGCAGCTGTTGACAGGCCAACTGCTCCACTCACACCCAGCGAACGCTGCAACAAGATTGAGAGGCCGCGGATGATCGGTTGCAACAGGCGCCAGTGAAACAGGAGACTGGTCAAGGCGCTGATCACCAGCACGACCGGCAGGGCCTGAAATACGAAGATGAATTGTGCAGCGGGATGGGTGATCTCATAAGGCGTGGCGCCGCCGCCCAGAAATCCAAATGCAAAGGATGTCCCCGCGCGCGTCGCCTGCGCAACAGTCTCGACGGCCGCATTCATTACGGCAATCGCCTGCGCAAGCCATGGTAGCTTGATGAGAAGTGCTGCCATGAGAAAGGTGAGTGCGAGCCCGCCCAAAGCACCACGCAGGCTGACATGACGCCGGTTCTCACCACAAGCCCATGCAAGAGCGAGAAGAACGAAAGCGCCAAATATGGATTGCACAGTGAGCATCCCCGGTCCTTTGTTGCCTGGGGCCGCTTGCATAAGGCGCGGTCCCTTTTCTCGTGCACCCTACCCCTCTATACTGGGGCTATGAAGCTTGGGCCTCTGGCCCCGAATATTGGGCGGAGACCAATGAGTAAGCCAAAGAAGGTCAGTCAGTCAGATTTGCCGCTGTCTGTCTCCAGCGAGGCTTTGCTGGTCGATGGAAGCGACATTGAATTTCGCGAGTTGGTTCATGACATGCTGGCTTTCGGATCCATTGTTCAGGATGTGCGCAACCGCCTTGGCGCGCTGATTGGCCTGTCAGGGACACAATATACAATCCTCATGGCCATTGCGCGTTTGTCTGATCGCTCTACCAATTTGGGCGTGAATGAACTTGCGCGACATCTGCATCTGAGCGGCGCTTTCGTGACCATTGAAGTGAACAATCTTGTTCATGAGGGTCTCGTCTCCAAGATTTCCAATCCTGATGACCGGCGCCGCGTGGTCCTGTCCCTGACTGCTGAGGGGCAAACCAAGCTCAATCTGCTTGGACAGGTGCAGCAGCCCGCTAATGATTCGCTATTTGGAGATCTGTCGCGGGCGGAGTTTCTGGCCTTGCGCAAGATCATGGGCAAATTGGCCGGCACGGGACCATCTACTTTGGCCCTGATCAACTTTCTGGCGCCGGATGGTCAGCTGCCTGTGCAATCAGCTCCCCGCAGGGCACGAAAGACCGCGGCAAGCCGCTAGGCCCTTTTCCCGAATAGCTTTGTTTATTAGCTATTGTTATTTATGAAATCGCATTGCAGAATAAGTTTCCGAAACGGGGGTGAGGTGTTTGCGTGATAGCGCAGCAGCTAATTAACGGCTTGATGCTGGGGGCGATCTATATGTTGGTCGCCGTAGCTTTTACGCTCGCCATAGGCGTGCTGAACTTTCTCAACTTCTCGATTCCCGGTCTCTTCATGGCCGCTGGCATGATTGCCTTTGGTGCCTTGAAGATGGGGTGGCATTGGACGGCAGCACTGGGTGCTGCCTTTTTCCTGTGTGCCTTGATCGCCCTTGTTGTAGAGCGGCTTGCCTATCGACCGATGATGGGCGGAGATGTTGAAGTGCCGCTCGTCTCTTCGCTGGGCTTTCTCGTCCTGCTGGAAAATCTTGCTCTCATCCGCTTCGGGTCAGATCAGCAAGCCTTCCCGGTTCTTTTGGGCGATATGAATTTGCGGCTTGGCGGATTGGTGATCGGCTCGGCGCAAATCGTGTCGCTGGGCTTTTCTGTGGCCGTCGTGCTTTGGCTGACATGGTTTCTGTCATCAACCAATACAGGGCGCAAAGTGCGTGCTGTTGCGGAAAATGCCGAAAGCGCGCGCATTCTTGGCATCAATATATCAAGGCTCGTTCCGCAGCTTTTCGTGGGCAGCGCCTTGCTGACGGCCTTGGCGGGCATTCTCTTTGCTCTCAATTATCAGCAGGTCTCGCCCTTCATGGGTGAGATTGTCGGCTTCAAAGGCATTGCCGCCATGATCATTGGCGGCATGGGCTCCATCTGGGGCGCGGTTCTGGGCGGCCTGCTGATCGGCATTGTGGAAGTGGCCTCGATCGCGACTTTTGGCGCCAATGTCGTCGATCTTACTGTCTATGGGCTCTTGCTGCTCATTTTGATCGTGCGGCCGCAGGGCTTGCTGGGGCGCCCACCAGGCCGGGAGAAGCTGTGATGAGCGGCTATCTGACGGGCGTTCTTGTAACGCTGGCATTCAATATCATCGCCGCCTATGCCGTATATCTTCCGCTTGCTGCCGGGCAGCTCAATCTCGGCATCGCAGGCTTTATGGCGATTGGCGCATATGGTGCAGCCTTTCTCACCAATGAATTGCATTGGCCGATTTGGGCAGCTGTCGCATTCAGCGGCAGTCTCGCCGGGTTTTGCGGCATCCTGATTGGCGTGCCTGTGTTGCGTACGCATGGCATCTATCTCGCGCTGGCGACATTCGCGCTGGGCCATGTGATCGCGGCCATCTTCCTCAATCTTGAAGTGGTGGGAGCGGCGGCGGGCTATCCCGTCTCTGCCTATGCGCCACCCATGGCCATCTTCATCTGCGCGGCAGGTGTAGTGGCCTTGATGGTCTATATCTCCACCACGCGCTTTGCCCTCTATCTCACAGCGGTCAAGAATGATCCGACTGTTGCGGATCTTCTTGGCATTTCGGTGCGCAGCATTCAGGTGGCGGCATTTGCCATTGGTGCGGCAGTCGCAGGCTTTGGCGGTGCGCTTTATGCGCATCACTATAACTTCGTCGAGGCGCAGCATTTCGACGTGGCGCTCAGCGTTTTCACCGTTCTGTATGTTTTGTTTGGCGGCACGCAATCGGTATGGGGGCCGCTGGTGGGGGCCATGTTCTTCACCATTGTTCCTGAGCTACTGCGCTCCAGTGAACATTGGCGCTATGCCCTTTTTGCAATCTTCATCATTCTCTTCATGGCCATTCGTCCACAGGGCCTCATCACGGCTGACCTGTTCCGCTGGCGCAGGGGAGATGTGAAATGACCCCCGCTTTGAAAGTTGACGGGCTGACCAAATATTTCGGCGGCGTGCGTGCGGTCAGTGATTTGTGTTTCGAGGCGCATAGCGGCCAGACGCTTGGTCTGATCGGCCCGAACGGCGCTGGTAAAACAACCGTCTTCAATCTTATCAGCGGTGTTTACCCGGTGGATTTGGGACGTGTTGAAGTCCATGGGCGTGACATCACCCACATGCCCTCGCGCCAGCGCGTGCGTGTGGGGCTTGCGCGCAATTTCCAGAATGTGCGGCTCATGCCGCATTTAACCGTGCTGGAAAATCTTCTCGTGGGTCAGCATGTGCGTGCGGCTTCGTTCACGGATCTGCTCATTCCCTATCGCCTCATCCCCAATCATCGCTGGAAGCGCGAAGCGCGCGAGGCTCTGGCAGAATGCGGGCTTGAAGCCTATGCCAATGAGGCCGTTCAGGCATTGCCTTACGGTGTGCGCAAACAAGTTGACCTCATCCGTGCCACGCTGGCAGGCGCTCGGCTTCTGATGCTTGATGAGCCGGCCGCAGGTCTCAATCCTACCGAATCCAACGCCTTGCGCGATCATTTGCGCAGCCTCAAGGCGCGCGGCATCACGCTGCTGCTGGTCGAACATGATATGCATTTCGTCAGCAGCATTTGCGACCAGATTGTTGTGCTGAATTTCGGTGAGAAGATCGCTGAAGGCAGCTTTGATCAGGTGCGTCAGGACGCCAGAGTGCGCGAAGCCTATCTCGGTCAGGAGGGCGACTGACATGGCGCTTCTGGAATTGCGCAATATCAGCGTTCGTTATGGCCGCGTTCAGGCTTTGCAGGACGTCTCGCTTCGCATTGAGCAGAATGAAATCCACACCGTTCTGGGTGCCAATGGTGCAGGCAAAAGCACTTTGCTGCGGGCCCTTCTCGGCGTCACGCCTTTGCAGTCGGGGCAGATCCTGTTCGAGGGTGAAGATATCAGCAAATTGAGTGTGCCTCAGCGTGTCGATCGCGGCCTTGTGCTCGTGCCGGAAGGCCGACGCATCCTCATTTCCCTCAGTGTCGAAGAAAATCTTCTTCTGGGCGCGCATCGGCGCAGTGATCATCGTCAGACCCGCGAAGAGATTGATGCGATCTATCAGCGTTTCCCCAATTTGAAAGAGCGCCGCTCCATGGCCGCGTCCTGCCTGTCAGGTGGTGAGCAGCAGATGCTTGCGGTTGGACGCGCCATGATGGCCAGACCCAAGCTGATGATGCTTGATGAACCCTCGCTTGGCCTTTCACCGCTCTTCGTCACGCGTATCTTTGACCTCATGCGCGAATTGAATGGCGGCGGCCTTGCCATTCTTCTCGTCGAGCAGAATGCTGGTAAAGCACTTGCTTTGGCTCACAAAGCCAGTGTGCTTGAATTGGGCAAGGTCACCATGGCGGGTGATCCAACGAGCTTGGCAGCTGATCCAAGGCTGCGCGAGGCTTATCTCGGTGGCGGGGAAGCAAGCACCGGGACGAGGTAAAAACAAAAAAACGATCAACAGCAAACGGAGAGAGCGATGAAAAAACTTCTTCTGGCAACCGCCGCTGTTCTAGTCAGCGCAAGCTATAGCGTGAATGCACAAGAGCTGATCATTGGCTACATGATGGCCAAGAGCGGGCCTTATGTGAGTCTCGCCAATACAAATGAAATCGCCGTAGACATGGCGGTGGAAGAGATCAACGCCAAAGGTGGCGTCAATGGCAAGAAGATCCGTGTTGTGAAATTTGACACTGCTGGTGATCCCAAGCAGGCAACGACAGCCCTTCGCAAATTCGCTGCTGACGACAATGTTCTGGCGGTGATCGGTCCCTTCTCATCATCGGAAGTGCGTACGACCTTCCCGGTGGGCGAGCGTGAAGGCGTCGTCCAAATGTCCATGGCGTCTTCTGCGCCGGGCTTGACCAAGGGCTTCAGCTACGGCTTCCGCAACACGACCGATGAAGGCATCGTGCTTGATGAAGTGGCCGCAGCCATCAAGGCCAAGGGCTTGCCCGCGAAGACGGGCGTTGCGGCTTTCGCAACCGATGACGTTGTGTCGAAGTCGATTGGTACCGCAGTCGTGCCCTCGCTCTTCAAGAAGCACAATATCGACCTCAAGGGCTCGGTTGATTTCCAGTTCGCAGCTTTCGATCTCTCGCCTCAGGTCGCCAAGATCAAGGAAATGGCTCCTGATATCGTTGGCCTTGGCTCACCGCCCGAAGGAGCGATCAATCTGTCCAAGGAGCTGAAGCGTCAGGGCGTCAATACGCGCGTGATTGGCGGCACCACCATTGCGGACCCGGAGCTGCCGCGCCGTATGGATGGTGCAGGTGAGAATCTCACCATCGGCACGACCTTCTTCGGTGAAGCAAGCCCGCAGGCCAAAGCCTTCACGGCTGAATTTGCCAAGCGCAGCAAGGCTGCCGGTCTGCCGCGCCATGAGCCCAATCAGTTCGACGGTTCTGTCTATGACATCGTCTATCTTTATGCTGAGGGCATGAAGCGCGCCAATGTCACCGGCGACAAGGGCAAGCTTGCAGCTGAGCGTACCGCGCTGCGCGATGCCTTGGCTGGCATCAAGGATCTGCCGCTGCTCGAAGGCAGAATCTCCTTCAATGCTGATCGTGATGCTGTGAAGCCGGTTTATGTTCTGGAAGTGAAGAGCGGCAAGTGGTCGCTGCTCGATACCCGCATTCCGAAGTAAGCCAATCAAAAAGGCGACGCTTGCGGGCGTCGCCTCAGAGAGTGGAAGGGGCCGCTTTTGCGGCCCTTTTTATTCGGCCGCTGCAGGCAGCGTGATCTCATCTTCAAGCCGGTAGCTGGCCAGCATGTCGTCCACCATGGAGGTGGCTGCCTTCCAGTCATAGGTGCGAGCGGAGTGATTCTTCACCACGAAGCTCGCACCCGCGTAGAACATTTCATATTGCGTATGACGCGAGGCAAATTCAGAGCCGACAGCATCCCAGGCGAGCTTGAAGAATTTCACACGCTCATCAGCGCCCACCACCGGTGATTGCTGCGTCTTGCGAATAAGCGATGCAATCTGCGGGTTCTCAAAATCATGTACAGAAGAAGGCAACATGATCATGCCGCCGCCCGCGAGGTCACGCAGCGTGTTGATGACCTTGCTATAGGTCTGCTGGGCCATGGTCTGTGCGGCATAAAGCGTGTGGCGATCAGGGATGAAATAATCACCGCGATAGCTGCCCTTGGCTTCCATCGCTGCAACAAAAGCGTCCACCATCGACGCTTCAGCGGCAAGCTGACCGAGGGTTTCTTTCACCTGCGGGAAATTGCTCGTGCCATTCACTTCTGTGATGCGCTGGGCAAGGCCAACAAGGAACTTCATCTTCACAGACAGGCGGATCTGGGCTTGATAGTTTTGATAAACATGCGCAGGTGTGGACTGGAACTGCGCATTGGTCATGGCGCGATCATCAATGATGAAGACACGATCCCACGGCACTTTGACATCATCAAAATAGAGAACCGCATCATTTTCATCGAAGCGGCTCGCCAGCGGATTGTCGAAGACCGAGGTGGCTGAAGCCTCATAAGATTTGCGCGACAGGATCTTCAGCCCCTTCGCGTTCATCGGAATGGCGAAAGAGACAGCATAGGGCTCATCACCGGGCTGCAAAGGCTGAATGCAGGTAACGAAGACTTCATTCGCCATGATGCCGCCGGTTGCCAGCATTTTGGCACCGCGCACGGTAATGCCCTGCGCATCGCGATCAACCACGCCAGCCGACAGCCAAGGGTCCTGCTGCTGAGAAGCAATCTTCGAACGGTCCGCCTGCGGATTGATGATCACGTAAGTGAGGTAGAGGTCATTGTCGCGGGCATAGCGATAATAATCGGCCAGAGCTGCAGCGCGCTTCTTGTCATAGGCTTCGAAAACATCAAGGCCCATAAACATGCCGGAAATGCAGGAGGCGACATGATCAGGTGCACGGCCCAGAAAGCCGCCATGCAGACGCGTCCAGCTTTCAAGAGCCTTGCGGCGCGTCTTGAGATCCTCGTAGCTCTTCGGCAACTGCCAAATGCGGTTCGCGCGCGTGCCCGTCTCGGTTTCAAAGGTCATCAGCTCGCGATTTTCAGGCGCGCTGTGATAGTCAAACATCTTTGCCACCGAGGCGACTGCGCCGCGATAGGCATGATGGGTGGTGGCATCCTTCACCAGCTGACCGTCCAGAAAGATCTCGCGACCGTCGCGCAGGCTCTCGGTGTGCTGGGCTCCGTTCTTGATCATGATTATGGCCTCGCTGTGCTGGGAAGGGCGGGGCCGGCCCCTCCAAAATTAGCTTTGTAACAAAGGTACCGTGCTCTCCGGGTTCCTGTCAATGGGGCGGGCTTGTGCCTAGCGCCTTGCGCTATCGCTGCGGCTGATGATGCGCGCCATGGCCCAGCCCGGCCCGCCTGAGCGGATATAGAAGGTCCATACCGCACCATTGCTGCCTTCAATGACATAGAGCGGCAGAACATCGCGGGCGGATTTCTCGATGTTGTTGATGAGGTCCATCAGCAACAGATCGTCAGGCTGGCGGCCCTGAATGGTTGCCAGGCGGGTTTGGATGCCGGCTTCTTTCAGCTCCACATTTCCCCATGCGGCGACAATGACTCTGTCAGGCCCCAATTGCTTGACGATGCGGCGCGGCTCCATGTCGAACCGCTTCGAATAGGCCGCGATGACTTCTTCCGCCGCTTTCTCGGTCATTGGAATTTTGTCGAAGGTCTGGCTCAACAGTTGCAGCCGGTCACTGCGATCAAGAAACAGCGAAGTTGCTGCAGAAACTTGCTTGAATTCTTTCTCCTTACGGCATTCGCGGGCTGCACCCGTCCAAGGGCTGCGGGTGCAATCAAACCGCTCAAGATCTTGGGCGCTGACCCGCGCGCCCAAGGTAAAGCCTTCGATAGCGAAGGTTTGCTGCTCCTGCTGCGCGAGCGCGGGTGCAGCAAGGGCGAGGCTCAGAACCAAGAGCAAATGCCGACAAGAGCAACGCACCGAAACCTCGATAAATGCGGCCAATCCCAAGACCTTGAGCCTAGCACTGGCCCACTGGCACGGCAAACCTCAGAAAAGCCTGACCAATGCCCTGTTTCTGTGGACGAATCGCTGCCGGTCACCCCCTCTTGGGTTGCCGGATATGGGCCAATTTGGTCGATTACCCAACCGGCGCAGGGGCGCCAGAAAAGGGGCAGCATCAATGCTAGAAAAGCTATTCCAGCTTGAGGCCAATGGCACCACTGTGCGCCGTGAGGTGATTGCAGGTCTGACGACCTTCCTCACGATGGCCTATATCATCTTCGTCAATCCTTCGATCCTGCAAGTTGCAGGGATGGATTTTGGCGCCGTCTTCATGGCGACCTGTTTGGCCGCTGCCTTTGGCAGTGCCTTCATGGGCCTTTACGCGAATTACCCTATCGCACTTGCTCCCGGCATGGGGCTCAATGCCTATTTCACCTTCGGTGTCGTCAAGGGCATGGGCTATAGCTGGGAAGTCGCGCTGGGTGCGGTGTTTATCTCAGGCCTTCTCTTCCTCGTCATCTCGCTCGTGAAGCTGCGTGAGATGATCGTCAATGCGATCCCGATGTCGATGAAATTGGGCATTGCAGCCGGGATAGGACTCTTTCTGGCAATCATTGCCCTGAAGAATGCCAATGTCGTGGCGGCGCATCCGGCCACCTATGTCACCATGGGGGACGTCAAGAGCCTTCCGGTTTTGCTGTCAGCTCTTGGCTTTGCCTTGATCGCTGCCTTGTCTGCGCGCCGCGTGCCGGGCGCCATCATCATCTCGATTTTGCTTGTGACGATCATCTCGATTCCGCTTGGTCTGACGGAGTTCAAGGGTATCGCCTCTGCGCCGCCGTCCATGGCGCCGACCTTCCTCAAGATGGATATCATGGGCGCACTTGAGGTCGGGCTCTGGGCGATCATCTTCGTCTTCCTGTTTGTGGACCTCTTCGACAATACCGGCACGCTGATCGGTGTTGCCCATCGCGGCGGGTTCCTCGACAAGGATGGCAAGCTGCCGCGTATCGGCAAAGCACTTGTGGTTGACTCTGCCTCTGCCAGTGTGGGTGCGGCACTGGGAACCTCCACCACCACAAGCTATATCGAAAGCACAGCTGGCGTTGATGCAGGCGGTCGCACCGGTCTTACGGCGGTTGTCGTGGCACTGTGCTTTGCGCTGGCGATTTTCTTCGCACCATTGGCGGGCACTGTGCCTGCTTTCGCGACGGCACCAGCCCTGCTCTATGTCGCCTGTTTGATGGCAATGAGCTTCAAGGATCTTGATTGGGAAGATGTGACGGAATTCGTGCCAGCTGTCATCACAGCGATTACGATGCCGCTCACCTTCTCCATCGCCCATGGCATCGGCATTGGTTTCATCTGCTATGCGGCAATCAAGATCCTGTCGGGTCGCGCAGGTGAAATGAAGATTGCCGTCCCGATCATTGCCGTCTTATTTGCCGTAAAACTCGCCGTCGGCTGAGTTTGCGTTTGACGCAACAAAGGCCATGGGCCCGCAAAGGCCCATGGCTTTTTCATTCGCGTGTCAGTTCGGCTGCGCGTTTCACCACATGAGCTGGCGTCTTGTAGAAATTGGCCATCAGCTCCTGAATGCGTTCGCCCGTCATGGGTATGAAATCAACGCCGATACGTTTGCCGTCGGCCAGGGTTTCCGGGTCGCGCATCGTATCTGCCAGCGCCTTGCGCAGAGCCAGAACACGATCAGCGGGAACGCCGGGTGGAGCTGCAAGCGGGCGCGTGATTTCAGATGGACGGAAGATCAATTCTCCGAGCTGGCGCTCCTCATCACTCTTCATGAGATCGCCAGCACTTGTTGCGTCCCCAAAGAGAGGAACCTTGCGGTCGAGTCCGGCCTGAAAGATGATCTTCATGTCATTCGAGTTGAAGTAATTCATATAGGTGCCACGCACAGTTGACTCATACATACCGCAGCTTGCTTGCGCTTCGCCTGTCTGCATGGCGAGGTTGATTTCATTGGTGCCCTTATAGCCGTTGATGACCTGCACAGGCGCCTTGAAATATTTCTTGAAGAAGACGGGGTAAACACCTGTCTCAGCCTCTGGAGAGGTTGAACCAAAAACAACGGTCTTTTTGGCTTTCAGCAACTCATCAAAGCTGGTGATGTTTTGTCCTGCACCGCGCCACAGCGCACAGGCATTCACATCGCTATGCATGGAGCCGATCCAGTTGAAACGGGCAGGATCGGCCTTCACATTGGCGTTGCCGCGCAAGGGTTCGAGCATCAGGAGCGAGGCAAAGACGCCCAGCGTCAAGCCGTCGCGTGGTGCAGCATTGAAGAGGTAATTCACGACATTCAAGCTGCCGCTGCCGGGCATGTTGGACACAACAACGGTGGGGTTGCCGGGGATGTGCTTGCCAAGATGACGCGCCACAATGCGCGCAGTCGTGTCATATCCCCCACCCACGCCATAGCCAACTTGAATGGTCAGCGTCTTGCCGCGGTAAAATTCTTCCGGCGTTTGCGCCAGCGCTGTTGCGGAGAATATCAGGGCAATAGCCGTAGCCGTTGCAAAAGCCCGTTGCATCATGTCGTCCTCCCGCCCGCCCGCTGTTGCGCAGGTTCAGGCCGCCCGAGTATCGGGGCCTTGAGATCACATGTCAAAAGGCCGGGGAAAGGTAGGCGGCCTCT
>JACCED010212447.1_pt1 | contig 16768 bp, 12 predicted proteins | sample 7455021 | NCBI WGS metagenome assembly JACCED01 (sample SAMN15323456, study PRJNA562643) | freshwater metagenome | isolation source: river surface water | place: USA:Blue River Watershed | collected 2017-08-19 | reverse complement strand
TTTACCATTTGGGAGGCAAGCCCAGCGTGGATCGCCGGTGACGGCCGGCTTGCGGCGGGCGAGAGACGTGGGGGCGGTGGGGAGGCGAGAGGCTAGAGGCGAGAGGGAAATTGGTGAAAATTGGGCCGGCTCGCCGTAGGCTGGGTGGAGGTGGAGGATATCGGTGATGGGTGGAGAACGCGGCGACTGATGTGGCTGCGGCTGAAGCCGCGGAGAATTCACGTGCGGCGGTCGCGTGAAGCTCGAGGTCGGCCGACCGCTACCTGCGCGTCTTGTGCCTCTTGGCGGCAGATCAGGATGGCCGCGAAAAGGCGCAGGAGCGGCGGGCGTACCCGGCCGGTGCCGGAGTCCAGGTTCAGCGGCCGACCACCGCGTCGCGGATGGAGCGCACGACGGCGGGGTCGGTGGCGATGCCGAGCACGCCGTTCACGATGAACTGCACGCCGATGCAGAGGATGAGGAAGCCCATGACCTTGGTCATGGCGTTCATGCCGTTGACCCCGATCAGCACGACGGTGCGCTCGGCGAGCCGCAGGACGACGTAGGTGATGACCGCGACGACGATGATTCCGAGGATGATCGCGACGTAGTCGAGCCAGTGGGAGGCGAGCGAAGTGAAACCCACGGTCACGGCGATGGAGCCGGGGCCGCTCAGCATCGGCAGGGCGAGCGGGGAAAAGGAGACGTCGCGCTTGGCGCGCGCCTCGGCCTCGGCGGGATCCTCGCGCCGCGGGTCGCGCGCCGCGCCGAGCAGCATCGAGGAGCCGATGCCCGCGACGAGCACCCCACCCGCGATCCGGATGCCCGGGATCGAGATGCCGAAGAAGCTCATGATGAAGGTGCCGCCGATGAGGAAACTCACCAGGATCCCGATCATGTAGAGACAGGCGCGACGCAGCTGCGCGAGTCGCCGCGCCGGCGAGTCGCCTTCGGTGATAGCGAGGAAGCTCGGCGCCGCCGCGAGCGGGTTGATGATCGGCAGGAGCGCGATCACCGTGCCGATGATCAGCTCCCAGAAGTGGTCGACCTGCTGCATGGCGGCAGCGTAGGCGGGTCGCGCGGAAAAGCTACCAATGCTCCACGGGGCCCTTCGGCACCGGGATGGCCTCGCGTTCCACGTCGGCGGGGTCGCGCAGGAACGACGCCACGAGCGGCGCCGGCGCGAACTTGGGCAGGAGTTCCCCGCGGTCGTCGCAGAACTGGCGGCGCCAGGCGACGTACTCCTCCACCGCGGCGTCGAAGTCGGCCCGCGAGGCGATCGTGAGGATGCGGCGTTTGAAGGGCTTCGCCGGGCCGAACCGCCGCGCGTACCAGGGCGCCACCCGCCGGAAGAGCCGCGCGCCGTGCTCCTCGCCGTGGAACTCGACGTACCGGTCGAAATGCCGCCGCAGGACGCGCAGCCGCTCGGAAAAGTCGGGTTCAGGCAGCTCTTCGCCGGTTCGGAGCAGGTGCGTCGTACGCCGGAAGATCCACGGGTCGTAGAACGCGCCGCGGCCCACGCTCACGCCCGCGCAGCCGGTCTCCGCGAGCATGTGGCGCGCCGCCCCGGGCGTCGTCACGTCGCCGTTGCCGATCACCGGGATCCGCACCGCCTCCACCACCGCACGGATGCCCGCCAGGTTCACCGTGCCCGCGAAGCCCTGCGCGCGCGTGCGGCCGTGCACGAACACCGCCGCCACGCCGGCGTCCTCCAGCGCCCGCGCGAGGTCGGGCGCGGTGAGGTTGTCGTCGTCCCAGCCGAGCCGCATCTTCGCCGTCACCGGGATCCGCACGGCCGAGACCATGCCGCGCACCAACGCGGCCGTGCGTTCCAGTTCGGTCATCATCGCCGAGCCGCCGCCGATGCGGGTCACCTTGCGCACCGGGCAGCCCATGTTGATGTCGACCGAGTCGGCGCCGAGCTCCTGGCATGCCACCGCGGCGTCGCGCATCTCCTCCGCCACGCCGCCGAACAGCTGGATCGCGAAGGGCCGGTCGGCCGGCGCCGACGCCACGAGGCGGAGGGCGTTGCGGTTGCGCTCGAGCAGGGAGCGGGCGTTGACCAGGTCGGTCGTCGCCCACGCGAGTCCGCCGAGTTCGCGCACCGTGAGCCGCATGGGCAGGTTGGTGTAGCCCGCCAACGGCGAGAGGAAGAGGTTCGAAGTCAGTTGGTAGGGGCCCAGGCGCACGCGGCTCGACGCTGCGGTCGCCCCGCTCCCCACGCAATCCCGCGCCGTGGCCCGACCGTGCGCTCCCGGGTTGCCTGCGGCGCGGAGCGCGCTGAATGTCCGTTCCCTCACCGTGCCCGACCCGCGCCGCCCCCAACCTTCCCCGCCACGCGGACCCGATCCGCGCGGGGGACCGCGCCCGCCCGGCGGTGATTCCGGCCGGGGGCAGCGCAACCCGCGCGATCCGCGTTCCGGCGGAGCCCCCGCACCATCCGGTCCCGCGCCGCGTCCGGCGCCGGCTCCGCGTCCCGTCCCGGTGGCGGCCGCCGTGGCCGAGGCCGGCGTGCCGCATGGCGCGCGCGAAGGCGGATGGCTGCCCGACCTTGTTTACACCGGCGAAACGTTCGAGGCCGGCCTGGCCTTCTTCGCCGACGCCACCGGGCGGATCACCCGCTTCTCCCGTGAACCGGCGGACCTCGCGGCGGCAAGACGGCTGGCGGGCCACGCCGCGCTGCCCGGCCTCGTCAACGCCCACTCGCACGCGCTCCGGCGGCTCACCCGCGGCCAGGCTGAGACCGGCCGCGCCGCCCACCTCCTGCCACCCGCGGCGGTGACGGCGCGCCTCGGCGCGGAGGACGTCTTCGACGTCGCCCGGATGGTTTTCCTCGAAATGCTCTCGTCGGGCGTCACGTGCGTCGGGGAATTCCACGCGCTGCACCGCGCGGCCGACGGCGCCTCGCCGGCCGACCTGGGACGCGAGATCGTGCGGGCGGCGCACGACACGGGGATCCGCATCGCGCTGCTGCGCGTCGCGGCGCCGCGCGGCGGCGAGGGCGCGGGACCGGTCGGCGCCCCGACCGAGCAGTTCACGCGGGAAACGGAGGCGCTGCGCGTGGCGTTGGAACGCGACTTTCCCGCCGACGAAGCGTGGCTCGGCGTCGCGGCCGACTCGCTGGCGACGGTGCCGCCCGACGCCTTCAAGGTCATCGCCGCCTACGCGCGCGCCCAACGCCTGCGTTTGCACGCGCAGGTCGCCTCGTCGGCCGCCGACGTCGCGGCCTGCGTCGCGGAGCACGGGCGCACGCCGGTGGCGCTGCTCGCCGATCTCGGAGTGGTCGACAAGCGCTTCACGGCCGTGGATGCGCGCCGTCTCACCGAGGACGAGATTCGGACGCTGGGCGCGGCGCGGGCCGCGGTGTGCCTGACCCCGGCATGCTCCGACGGCTTCGGGCCGGCCGCCGCGCTGCTGGCGGCGGGTGCGGGGGTGGCGGTGGGCACGGACGCCTCGTTGCCCGTGAGTCCCCTCGCGGTGGCCCGCGACGCCGGGATCGCCGGGGCCGCGGCGGCGTGGCACGCGGCGACGACCGCGGGCGCGCGCAGCCTGGGCGCGACGGGAGGGGCGCTGGAGGTGGGGCGGCCGGCTGATTTCTTCACCGTGAGCCTCTCCGATCCGGCGTTGGCCGGCGTCGAGTCGCGCGCGTTGCCCGCGGTGCTGCTCGCGGCGCTGGACCGGCGCATGATCCGCGACGTCTGGGTCGGGGCGCGGCAACGCATCGCGGGGGGGCGCCACGTCGCGCAGGGTCAGATCGTCGGCCGCTTCATCGGGTTGCAGGACCGGCTGCGCGGCGCGCCGGCGGCCGCCGCCGCGGATTGACCACCGCAAGGCGCGGGCATCTCGTCTGACCGCATGTCACCTTCCCTCGTCGTCCTCGCCGCCGGCATGGGCTCGCGCTACGGCGGGCTGAAGCAGATCGATCCGGTGGGCCCGGGTGGCGAGACCGTGCTCGACTACGCGGTATTCGACGCGCTGCGCGCGGGCTTCGGCCGCGTGGTGTTCGTGATCCGGCGCGACTTCGAGGACGTGTTCCGCGAACGGGTCGGCGCGCGTTATGCGGGTCGGATCGCGGTCGACTACGTGTTCCAGTCCCTCGACGCGCTGCCGGCGGGTTTCGCGGTGCCGGCGGGCCGCGAGCGACCTTGGGGAACCGGGCACGCGGTCTGGTGCGCGCGCGATGCGCTGCCGGGCAACTTCGCGGTGATCAACGCCGACGATTTCTACGGGGCCGACGCGTTCACGCAGCTCGGCCGCTTCCTTGCGGCGGCCCGCGGCCCGAACTTCGCGATGGTGGGGTTCCGCCTCGCCAACACCCTCTCGGAGCACGGCGGCGTCTCGCGCGGCATCGCGCGCGTCAACGCCGCGGGTGAGATGACCTCGGTCGAGGAGGTGCACGGCATCGTGGCGACCGAGGTCGGCCCGGGCCGGCGCTACTCGGGCGAGGAGCCGGTGTCGCTCAATTGCTGGGGCTTCACGCCCGCGCTCTTCGCGGGGCTCGACCGGAGTTTTCCCGAGTTCCTGCGCGCGCGGGGCCATGATCCCAAGGCGGAGTTCTACCTGCCGGCGGCGGTGTCCGGCATGGTGGCGGCGGGCGAGGCCGTCGTGCAGGTGTGCCCGACCTCCGGCTCCTGGTTCGGCGTCACCTACCGTGAGGACAAGCCGCGGGTCGAGGAGGCGATCCGCGCGCTGGTGCGGGCCGGCGCGTATCCGGAGCGGTTGTGGGCGTGATGCCCGGGTCGTCCGCTTGACCCTAGTCGGCCCGACCCTAGCTTGCGGCGTCCCCATGCGAGCCCTCCCCGCCTTTCTCCTGCGGCTGATCCCGCTCCTGCTGGCGGCGGGGCGGGAGGAAGTCCTCGGGCAGGGCAGGTCCCCGTTCATGCCGCCCAGCGCCGCCGCACCCGCGGCTGCCGTGGAGTCGCCCTCAGGGGGGCTGGAGTATCGCGGCAACCTCGATCTGGGCGACGGCTTGCAGTTCCGCCTTTTCGACCCGGCGCGGAAGAATGGGGTCTGGGTGCGGCTCAACCAGCGCAACGAGGAGCTCGACGTCACCGCGCGCCGCTACGACGACGAGCAGAAGACGCTCACGGTGGAGCACCAAGGTCGCTCGCTCACGCTGCCGATGCGCGTGGCCAAGGTGGTTTCGGGTGGTTCTCCCGTGCCGATGGCGCCTGCCGCCGTGGCGCCGCCTCCGGCCGCGAACGTGGCGCCGGCCGTAACCCAGACCGTCGTGGTGAATCCCACTCCGGCGGACGAACAGCGCCGCCTCGAGGCGGTGGCCGCCGAGGTCGCCCGCCGCCGCGCGCTGCGCGAGCAGGCTTCCCAGCAGGCGAACCAAGGCATGACTCCGCCGCAGGCGCGCTGATCCCACCGGCGGGAGGAACGCACAACGGCGGAGCCCGCTCCCGTTAGGGCGGGATGAGCGGGCGATGAAGCCGCGGGAAAGCGGGCGATGGACCCGGCCGCGGCGCTGCCCTCAGCGCCAGTCGATCAGCTCGACCTCGAAGATCAGGGTCGCCTTGCCGGGGATCTTCGGCGGGGAGCCCTTTTCCCCGTAGCCGAGCCAGTGCGGGATGATGAGCGTGCGCTTCTCGCCCTTCTTCATGAGCAGGAAGGCCTCGTCCCAGCCCTTGATCACCGCGCCGGTGCCGACGCGGAAGACGAAAGGCGTGCCCCGCCGGTAGGAGCTGTCGAACGACGTGCCGTCGATGAGGCGGCCCTCGTAGTGGGCGATCACCTCCGCGCCCGGGGGCGGGGTCGCGGTGCCCTTGCCGGCGCCGCGGATCACGTACCGGAGGCCCGAGTCGCGCCGGATGGCCGACTGGAAGTGCTCCGACAAGTACAGGTCATCCCCGGTGCTCACCTGAGGCACGCGCTTGTCCATCGCCTCGCGCATGGCGCTGTTGACCGGCCGGTCGCGCGGGTGGTTGCGCGCGAGGATGCCGGAGCGGGTCACGAGGGCGGCGGTCGCGAGGAGGGCGCCGAGCAGGAGGAGGATGAAGAGGCTGCGCATGGCTTGAACCTCACCGGTAACCGGCGGGTCGCGGTTGGCAAACACGCGCGCGGACCGGCGTCGCCGGGCCGGGGCGCGCTTGCGCCGGAATCTGATGGGACCGACGCTGCGCCGACCCCATGATTCCGCCCTCCGCTCCCGTCCGCTCCGCGCCGACCCCGGCCGGTTTACTCCGAGGTGCGCGAATCGTGGCGACGGTCGCCCTGCTCGGGGCGACGGCTCTCCGCGGTGCCCCGGTGCCGGCCGGCGAATCCTTCACCTTCGCCGCGGTGGGCTGCATGCCTTACGCGCGCCACGAAGGCAGCGCCGCGGCCTTCGCGCGTGTCATCGCCGAGATCAACCGGCGCGCTCCCGCGTTCACCGTGCACCTCGGGGACCTCCTGGGCAGCGATGAACGCTGCACCGACGAGCTGCTCCTGCGCCGCCGCGCGGAGTTCGACTCGTTCGAGGCCGCGCTCATCTACACGCCGGGCGACAACGAGTGGACCGACACGCACTCGGAGAAGGCAGGAAGGTTTGATCCGCTGGAGCGCCTCGCGCGGATCCGCGCGCTGTTCTTCGCGGAGGAACGCAGCCGCGGGCGCCGGCCGCTGCCGCTCGTGACGCAGCGACGCGACCCGGCGCACCGGACGTTCGTGGAGAACGCGCGGTGGACGATCGGCGGCGTCGTGTTCGCCACCGTGCACGTCGTCGGAAGCCAGAACAACCATCAGGCCGCCGTGCCGGGCGCGATCGAGGAATGGCGCGCCCGTGACGCCGCCGACGCGGCGTGGGTGAAGGAAGTCTTCGCCGCGGCCCGCGAGGGAACGGCACCCGGCGTGGCGCTCTTCTTTCAGGCGGACCCCTTCGCGGCCGATCGCGGCCGTCCGGGCCACGACGCCGGTTTCGTGACCTTCCTGCGCGCGGTGGAGGCCGAGGCGCGGGCGTTCGGCCGGCCGGTGCTGTTGGTGCACGCGGACGAGCACCGCTACCGGCTCGAGCCGGGGATGCGCTTCACCGCCGAGGGCGAACCCGCGGCCAATGTGACGCGCCTGGAGACCTTCGGCGCGCAGAACTTCCACGGCGTGATGGTCGTCGTCGACCCGGCCTCGGCGCCGGTCTTCGCCGCCGGCCCACTGATCGTGCCCGGGAACCCGCCGCCCCAGCTGCCGCGGGCCAAGGGGCGGCCCTGAGTTTCCGCGGTGACCTAACGCGCCGGGAGCCAGCCGAGCGAGACGAGGAAGGCGTCCATGGCGGCGAGGGTCTCGGCGTACTTCCCGTCCTTACGGCCGTGGTTGAAGAAGCCGTGGGGCTGGCCGTCGTAGCCGACGAGGTCGCAGCGGTTGCCGGCCGCCTTCATCACGCGGGCGAAGGCCTCGGCGGTGACGTACGGCACGGTGGTGTCGGCCTTGCCGTGGAACACGATCATAGGGGGTGCGCCGAGTTTCACGTGGTGCGCGGGGGACAGGTTCTCGGGCTTGGTGCCGAGGCGTTCCTCGGGCACGCGGGTGCCGAACCCCTCGAGGGCGAGGCCCTCCATCGGCGCGAGTACGAGGGCGGGGTTGAAGAGCACGGCGGCGTCGGGCACGGCGCTCACGCGGGTGTCCTCGCCCGGCTCGTCCAAGCCGGGCAGGGTGGCGGTGGCGGCGGCGAGGTGGCCGCCGGCCGAGCCGCCGCCGGCGGCGATGCGGCGCGGGTCGATCCCGAGGCGGGCGGCGTTGGCGCGCACCCAGCGGAGGGCGGACTTGGCGTCGGCCACGCAGGCGACGGGCTTCACCTGGTGGCGGGAGGCGACGCGGTAGTCGGCGGTGATCGCGACCATGCCGCGGGCGGCGAGGTGGCGGCATTGCTGTTCGAACTGCGCGGGCGAACCATTCGTCCAACCGCCGCCGAAGAAGAACACGATGGCGGGGCGGCCGGTCTTCGGTCCGGAGGCCGGTTCGAAGATGCTCAGCGTGAGCTTCACGTCGCCGACGGTCTTGTAGACCTCGGTGCGGGCGCCCTCGAACGAGGGCGGGTACTTGAAGCCGCTCTTCTCGGCGGCGGAGGCCGGGGAGAGGAGGGCGAGCAGGAAGGGCAGGGTGAGCCGGACGACGGATTTCATCGGTGAAAGGAGGATGGGTGTCGGATCAGAAGGTGCCCTTGAGGCCGACGGAGACATAGACGCCGAAGTGGCGGTGCTGACGCGGAACGGCGTAGTCGGGCGTGAGCGAGCCGTAGCGGGTGCTCGTGAGGTAGGCGTTGAAGAGGTTGCGCACATTGGCGTTGAGCGAGAGCCGCCGGCTGACCTGGACATCGGCGCTGAGGTCGAGGGTCGTGCGCGCGGCGGTGTAGTTGAAGGCGTCGGCGCCGAAGGCGGGCTGGGCGGCGAGCTTCTGTTCGCCGCGGTGGTTCCACTTCAGGTTCAAGGTGACGGGCTTCCGGGTGAAGGTGAGGCCCCAGTTCATGTTCCACGGGATGAAGCCGGAGAAGTCGGCCTGGCGGCTGCCGCTCAACTCGAGCTTCGTCGCGTTGAGGAAGACCGTGAACGGGCGGCCCCAGGCGCCGAGCACCGCGAGCGGATGGCGGGCGCTGAATTCCGCGCCGCGCACGCGGGCGTCGCCGGAGTTGTACTTGGTGGAGAGCTGCCACCCGACGTACTGCGGCTCGAGGCCGAGCGCCTCGAGGTCGGCCGCGGTGGCGATGCGGACGTCGTTGGCGAAGAAGTCGCGGATCTCCTTGGTGAAGGCGCCGAGGGTGAACATCCCGCCCTGCGGGGTGTAGTACTCGAGCGACAAGTCGTAGTTGTCGGCCGTCCACGGCTTCAGGCCCGTGTTGCGGATGTCGATCGTGCCGCGGATGACGTTGGGGTCCCCGAGCTGGGTCTCGTCGAGGTCGCGTTCGCTGATGGTGGAGTTGGGGATGATCTCGCTGAAGTCGGGCCGGCCGTAGGTGAGCGCGTAGGCGGCGCGGGCCTGCAGGTTCTCGGTGAGGTTCCAGGTGAGGTGGAGGCTGGGGTAGTAGCCGGCGTAGGACTTCTCCGCGCGGTAGCCGCGTTCCTCGCGCGTGAGGCGCAGCTCCTCGAGGGAACCCGCGGCCCCGGCCTCTGGGCGGCGGATGCGCAGGCCGCGGGCATCGCGGGCGAAGGTGCCGTCGGCGCGGCGGACGAACGCGTTGCCGGGCTCGTAGACGGGCCCGATCCCCTCGTCGTGGGTGTGCTCCCAGCGCACGCCGGTGAGCACGTTGAGTCGGTTGGAGAACAACCGCAGCTCGGTCTGGGCGTAGCCCGCGCCGACGGTTTCCTCGATCCACTCGGAGTTGGTGATGTGGAACTGCTCCGCGGCGACCGCCTGCGCGGGTGTCATCGTGAACAACGCGGGATTCTGCCGCCACGCGGCGTAGGCCCGATGCTTCGACGTCCACGGCGGCACAAGCCCCGGCAGGCCGAAGTGGGAATTGCGGCCGACGTAGACCTGGTTGCGGTACGGGGCGGCGGAGAGATTCCCGTTCACGCCGTTGTGGGTGTAGGTCGCGCTCTCCTTGCGGCTGTCGCGCGTCTGGCGGCGGATGAGCCCGCCGGCCTGCACCGCCGCGGGGAACGGCAGGAAGCCGACGCGGCGACGGACGTTGAGGTCGGCCGCGCGCAGGTCCTCCGACACGTCGCGGGAGAGCGCGCTCGCGTTGTTCACGCGGTAGTTGGCGATGTCGTAGAGGTCGACCTCGCGGCCGGTGTTGTCGAAGGCGCGGATGGACGCCGGCTGGATGTCGGTGATGCCCGTCATCACGATGCGCACGACCGGGACGAGGGTGACGTTCATGCCGGCGAAATTGCCCTCTTCGGTGCTACGGAAGGCGTTGCTGGAAGTGGAGGCGGTGAGGCTGGCGTCGATCCGCCAGGCGCCGTTGTCGAACCGGTACCGCAGGCCCGCGGCGCGGACCTCCTCGTAGCGCTTCATGAAGTTGCCGCTGCCGAGGGTGACGGTGCCGCGGCCGGTCGCCCCGGAGACGAAGTCGGGTCCCCACGTCAGGGGCACGCCGCCGAGGCTCGCGGCGATGGCGGGGGTGCCGTTGGTGCCGGCGTTGAAGTCCATGCTCTGGTGGCCCCAGTACGCCTGGTACTGGTTGATCATGGCGTTGGCGGAGAGCACGCCGTTGGGCGTGACGCGCCAGTCGGCCTTCACGCTGAGGGAATTGCGGGTGATGTCCTTCGACCCGTCGTTGATGCCGTACTGCTGGAGGAAGGGTCGCGCGGGCGAGGCGCCGGTGGAGGTACCCGCGGCGTTGTAGGTGAGCGTGGAGTGGTCCTCCTCGCCGGCGGACTGCGAGCGACTGCCGGTGATGACGATGCCGAAGTCCCGGTTGACGGGCAGCGTCGCGTCGAAGTCCACGCCCGGCATGACCTTCCGCTGGCGACGCTCGTACGAGTGGGGCTGGGGGCTGATCGTGAGGTAGTCGCCGGTGCCGGCCGCGTAGAGCCGGTAGCGGAGCTCGGCGCGGCTGCGCTCGAAGGCGCTCTTGCTCACCATGTTGATCGAACCCGAGACCGAATCGGCGGGCGTGGCGGGGGTGGGCACCTTGGCGACCTCGATGCGCGACACGTTGTTGATCGCGAGCTGGGAGAACTGGAATGTGCGGGAGTTGCCGTTGAAGTTGGCGTTGGCGAGCTGCGCGCCGTCGGCGAGCACGGTGGTGAGGTTGGTGGAGAACCCGCGCAGGGAGACGGTGTTGATCTGCGCGTCGTCGTGGTCGCCCGTGATGCCCGGCAGGAACTTCAGGAACTCGCCGACGTTGCCCTCGGCCATGTCGCCGAAGGAATCGGTCGAGATCACGGCCTTGAGGTTGGGGGCGAAGCGCTGCTCGTTGGTCGCCAGGGCCTCGCCCTCGGTGTCGCGCGAAGTGGCGACCACGAACGAGTCGAGCCGCACCGCGGCGGCGTCGCGCCCGTAGCGGGCGACGCTGGTGAGGGCGACGTCGCGCGTGACGGCCGCGCCCGGCGCGAGCTCGAGCTTGAGCTCCTGCGGATCGAGGCCGGTGTAGAAGACCTCGAGCGCGACGGCTCCCGGCGCGAGCCCGGTGAGGCGGAAGATGCCGGCGTCGTCGGTGAAGGCCACGCGGTCGGTGCCGCGCAGCGTCACGCGGGCGTTCGGGAGGTACTGGCCGGTGACGGCGTTCTGGACGCGGCCGGAGACGGCGGCGGTCTCGGCGGCGGCGGCGCAGGCCAGCAGGAGGGGCAGGAGGAGGAGGCGGCGGAGCAGCGGGGTCATGGAAGGTGGGAGGTCAACGGAGAGCGTGTTGGAGCACGAAGGCGACGAGTTCCCCGCTCTCGAAGAAACCGCGCCACATCGAGTGGCTCTGGCCGGGCGGGACGACGAGCGTCATCTCGCCGCCGAGCGCGGCGTAGGCGTCACGCAGCCTTCCCGAATTGGCCGTGAGCGGCACGAGGCGGTCGGCGTCGCCGTGGATGGCGAACAGCGGCACGCGGGCCGCGGCGAGCGGGGCGAGGCGGTCGACGGGATTGTGGCGGATCAGGTCCGCCGCCAGCTGATCCGCGGTGAGCCCGTAGGCGGGCGCGGCCTTCGCGAGGCCGGGGTAGCTCGCGAGGTCGCACACGGGATAGATGCCGGCGAACGCCGCGACCTTTTCCGGGTTATCGGCCGCCCAGTTGAGCAATTGCAGACCGCCACGGCTGCGGGCGAGCAGCACGGGCCGCTTAGAGTAGCCGCGCCGGCCGGTGAGTTCGGCGTGCAGCGAGGTGAAGGCCTCGCGCCCCGCCGGGCCGCCGTAGGATTCACCGACGTCGATCCCCGCGATCGCGATGCCCGCGCGCGTGAAGCGCTCGAACATCCAGCGCTCCGCCTCACCCGGATAGGGCGGCAGGGTCGGTGCGTACCAGACCCAGGGCCGCGGTCGGCCGGCCGGCGGCTCGGCCGCCGGGATGAGGAACACCTCATGGCTGCCGAGCCTCCAAACGTCGCCGGGCAACGGCAGCTGCTTCCGCGCCGGTGCCTCCGCCGCCCGCGGCGACACGGCGAGGCCGAGAAGCGCGAGCGCGCACCGGCGGAGGAAACCTCGCATCGGGCGCGGCGTCAGAACGTGCCCTTGATGCCGAACGTCCACAGCGAGCCGAACTCCGCGCGCTGGCGGAACTGCGCGACGGCCGGCGTGCTGGGGCCTGCGATCTCCACGTCATCGGTCGGGTCGTTCACGTTCCGCAGGTTCGCGAAGACGGAGAAGTTCCGCCGGAAGGAATATTCGCCGGTGAGGTCGATGTAGGAGCGCTTCTGGCCCCAGGTGAAGGTGCCTGCCTCGATGCTCCGGCCCGTGACGGCGCCGCGGCGCTGGCGGCCGAGGTAGTTCCAGTTGAGGCGCGCGTTCCAGGTCTCGCGGCTCACGCTAACGCCCCAGTTCCCGCTCTTCGGGTAGTAGCCGGTGAAGTTTCCGGAGGCGACGCCGACCATCCGCTGCGAGCTGCCGTTGGCGAACACCTGCACGCCGCGCGCCCAGCGGGGCAGGAACGTGAGCGCCTGCCGGTAGTTCACGTCGAAGCCCTCCGCCCGGACGCGGCTGGTGAGGTTGTACTGCGTCGACACGTCGAAGCGGTCGTACAACACCGGATCGAGGCCGTAGAGGGCGAGGAACTCCGGCGTGGCGTCGAACGTCGTCGAACCGAAGAAATTCGCGAAGTCGCGGCGGAAGGCGCCCACCGAGAGCAGGCCGACGCGTTCGAAGTACTGCTCGAGGCTCACCTTGGTCGTGCGCGCGCTCCATGCCTTGATGCCGGCGTTGTTGACGGAGATGCGGTTCGTCGTGCTCGGCGGCGCCTCGACGTCGGGCAGCGTCACGCCGCCGGAGTACTGGTTGAAGTTGGGCCGGCCGACCGACGTGTACCAGGCGGCGCGGACGATGAGGTTCTCGCGCAGGTCGTAGCTGGCGTTGATGCTGGGGAACCAGCGCAGGTACTCCTTCTCCACCCGGGCACCGCGGTCGACCAGCGTGAGCCGCGCGAGGCCGAGCGGGTCGGACGTGATCGCGGCGGGCCGGCCGTTGGCGCCGAGCACGACCTTGCCGGTGGCGTCGCGCTGGTAGTTGCGCGTCGGGTCGTTGAGCGGGCCGCGGGCCGAGATGTTGGTCTGCTCGGCGCGCACGCCGCCCGTGAGCTTCAGGCGGCGCTCAAGCAGCGTGAGGTCGCCGCGGAGAAAGGCGGCCGAGACGGTCTCCGTCGAGAGCTTCGAGTTGTTCACCTGCGAGCGGTAGACCGCGGCGTCGTCGCCCGTGAAGTACGCGGGGCGTGCGCGGAACAGGTCGAGGACCGCCTCGTTGCTCACCCACTGCACGCGCGGGATGCCGAAGAGGCCGGCCCGCTGGAAGAAATACGGGTCATACACCGCTCCCGCGCCGTCGTCCCCGCCGGCCGGCGTGGTGCTGGCGCGGCCGTCGGCGCCGACGAAGTTGTACGAGTACGCGGTCGTGCGGTTGTCGCTCCGCGACCGTCGAGCGTCGAGGCCGGCCTTGAGGGTGAGAGGCACCGCGCCGCCGAAGGAGCGACGGACGTTCGCGAACGCGGTCTGCTGGACGTTGCGCGAGGTCTGCGGCGAGGCGCCGGCGGTGCTGAGCGCGTAGGTGTTGATGTCGTAGGGATCGACGGGTCGGCCGGTCGCGCCGTCGGTCACCGTGATCCGGTTCGGGCGCAGGTAGAAGATGTCGTCGAATGAGACCGTGACGCCGGTGCGGCGCGCGAGGGTCGAGGCGAAGCGGTCCTGGTCGATGTTGCGGAAGCGGTTCTGCGCCTCCGAAACGCCGAGGCCCGCCTCGGCCCGCCAGACGGGACCGTCGTGACGGAAGGAGAGCGTCGGCATGGTGGTGCGGCTGTAGCGGTGGTTGCCGCCGTTCGAGATCCGCACCTCGCCGGCGCCGGCGAAGCCGCGGGTGAAGGCCGGCGAGAAGTCGCCCGGCAGCACCCGGTTCACGATGAAGGTGAGCGAGCGCTGGTTGAAGTTCGTGTGGAAGGTCCCGTATTGAAAGGAGAACGACAGGCGTGTCGCCGCCCCGAGCCGGTAGTCGACCGTGGTGGCGAAGGAGGAGCGGTCGGCGATCTTCGACTCCGTGCGCACCAGGAAGTCGCTCAGGTACGGGTTGTCGGGTGTGGTGTCGGGCAGCGTGCCGCCGTTGGTGGCGGCGCCGGCGCCGCGCCAGGTGTTGGTGAGAAGCGGTCCCTCGGTGTACAGCGTCGAGGCCCCGCCGGAGACGGTGAAGCCGAAGCGCTTGTTCACCGGCACGACCCACGAGAACTCGAAGCCCGGCCGCACCTTGTGGGTCGGGTCCTTCTGCGGGCCCGCGGAACGGTGGAACTCCTTCGTGCTGTCGCGCATCGCGAGGTACACGCTCCCGTTGAACTGCGGCCGCGCCCGCTCGAAGGCGCTGCGCGGCACCATGTTCACCGAACCCGCCAGCGCCGATCCGGGTGACTCCGGTGTCGGCGAATACACCGCTTCCACGCGCGACATGGTGTTGATCGAGACCGCGTTCAGCTCGACGTTGCGTCCCGTGCCCGAGACCTCGGAGGTCGCGAGGTTGAAGCCGCCGATCGTCACCGGCACGTACGCGGAGGGCACGCCGTTCATCGAGATCTCCCGCGGGTCGCCGCCGCGGTAGTCCATCGTGATCCCGGGCAGCATCTTCAGGAATTCGCCGATGTTGCCGTCCGGCACGATGCCGAACTCGTCCGCCGCCACCACGTTCACGATGTTGGGCGCGAAGCGCTGCTCGTTGATCGCGATCGCCGCGCCGTCCATCTCGCGCGAGGAGGAGACCACGAGCGACTCCAGGCGGACGACCGACTTGTCGTCGCGCCCCCGCCCCGCGCCCGCGAGGCGGATGTCGCGTTCCATGTTCCGCTCTGTCCGCAGGTCGAGCGCCACCTGCGCCGGCTCCGCGCCGGTGTAGAAGACGTCGAGCGTCACCGCGGTCCGCGGCACGCCCTCGAGCCGGTAGGTGCCCGTCTCGTCGGTGAACGCCACGAGGCCGGTGCCGCGCACCGTGACGCGCGCATTGTTGAGGTATTGGCCGCTCGTCTCGCCGAGCACGCGGCCGGTGATGGCGCCGTCGGCGGCCGGAGCCGTCTGGGCCGCGGCGAAGGCGGGCAGGAAGAACGCGTTGAACGCGAGGAGGAGCAGGCCGGCGAACCGGGGCAGGCGGAATTTCATGGGGCGGGGTGGTAGCCGGCCGCGCGGGGTCGCGCCGGTGGCGAGGGGTCATTTCGATTTCCAACGCGTCCCACGCAAGGCTTTAGCCGGTGTAAGATCAGGGGACGCGGGGCCACCGCCAAACGAGCACCGGGCGGCGCGAAGCGGGGAAGGTGCGAAGGGCGAAGGAGGGAAACGCGCGGGCTCGCCTCGTTCGCGTGAAATCTGAATTCTCCATGGCCATGCGCTCCGCCCCGCGCTTCTTCCGGCCCATCCTGCTCAGCCTCCTCGGCGCTTCGTTGCGGGCCGCCGATCCCGGGACCGACTTCGATGCGTTGCGGGCGCGGGTCCTGACCCTCGGTGAGATGACGGATCCCCCGGCGTGGTCGGCCGCGGAAGGTTTCGGGGCGGAGGGCGGACTGCGGCCGATCTTCTTCGACTCCGTCCCGTGGCGCGGCCGGCCGACGCGGGTCTTCGCCTGGCTTGGGATGCCCGAGGGGAAGGGCGGGAAGGTGCCGGGCGTCGTGCTGGTGCATGGCGGCGGAGGCACGGCCTTCAAGGAGTGGGTCACGAAGTGGAACCTCCGCGGTTTCGCCGCGATCTCGATCGCGACGGAGGGCCAGACCGACCGCCGCGCCGAGGGCGCCCCGAAGGGCGGCATCCAGTGGCTGCGCCATCCGGACGGCGGCCCGGCGCGCGATGGCATCTACGTCGATTCCGGCGAGCCCTTGGGCGACCAGTTCATGTACCATGCGGTCGCGGCGACGATCCGCGCCCATGCGTTGTTGCGCTCGCTGCCCGGGGTCGACGCGTCCCGGATCGGCGTCTCGGGCATCTCCTGGGGCGGCGTGATCACCAGCACCGTGATCGGCATCGACCCGCGCTTCGCCTTCGCGGTGCCGATCTACGGCTGCGGCCACCTCGCCGACGCGGAGAACCAATGGGGCCGCGCCCTCGGCTCGAATGCCCTCTACCGCGAGGTCTGGGACCCCATGGTGCGGATCGGGCGCGCGACGCTGCCGGTGCTTTGGTTGTCATGGCCGGGAGACCAGCACTTCCCGCTCGATTGCCAGGCCGAGACTTACCGGGCGGCGCCGGGCGCGCGGATGGTTTCGCTCATCCCCGGCATGCGGCACAGTCACCCGGCGGGATGGAATCCGCCCGATGGCTACGCGTTTGCGGAATCCGTCGTGCGGGAAGGGCGCCCGTGGTGCGCGCAGGCTGGAGCTTCGCGCGACGGCACCCGGGTGACGGCGGATTTTGCCACAGCCCGCCACTTTGATGCGGCGGTGCTGGTGGCTACGACCGACCGGGGCTTCACCGGCGGGCGGGCGTGGACCGAGACGCCTGCCACCCTGGAGCGCGACGGTGCCCGCTGGCGGGCCTCGGCGACGCTGCCCGCGGGCGCAACGGCATGGTTCTTCAACGTGCGCTCCGGCGAACTGACCGTGAGTTCCGACCTCGAGGTGGCGCGCTGAACGAGCGGCGCCGCCACGCGTTCGGAAAAACCGGAACACGAAGGATGTCGCGGCAGTCCGTCGGGGACTGCTTGGTGCCCCGGGGCACGAAGGAAGGTGCGGGCGATGGCAGACTTGGATCGAAAACGCCGCCGATGTGGCCGCGGGTGTACCCGTGG
>JACCED012162027.1_pt1 | contig 16775 bp, 8 predicted proteins | sample 7455021 | NCBI WGS metagenome assembly JACCED01 (sample SAMN15323456, study PRJNA562643) | freshwater metagenome | isolation source: river surface water | place: USA:Blue River Watershed | collected 2017-08-19 | reverse complement strand
TGGCAACGGAGCCGCTTGCGTTGAGAACGTTTGTTTTCGGGTGGAGTAGCGATTGGTTCGCTTGGAGAACGCCGAGGCAACTGGGCGCATCTTGGTGGAGGGGCCAGATTCTTTGACGCGTGTCTGGGGGAAACGCATCTCGGATCAGCGAGCGGCTTTGGCTAGGCAGCGTGTGATGAGGGCGGTCCATCCGGTTTGATGATTTGCCCCGAGCCCGCATCCGATTTCCGCGTGGAAGTATTCATGGAAGAGGACGCAATCGCGCCAGTGTGGGTCGGTGGCGTAGCGGACGTTGTCGCCGAAGCAGGGGCGGAAGCCCTTTTCATTCAGGGTGAAGAGGGCGGACAGTCGACGTGATATTTCGTTTGAGACTTCCATCAGGCTGGCGTGTTTGCCGGAGCCGGTGGGCAGTTCGACCGTGAGGGAATCGCCGTAGAAGTGGTGGTAGCGTTCGAGTGCTTCGATGAGCAGGTAGTTGACGGGGAACCAGATCGGGCCGCGCCAGTTGGAGTTCCCTCCGAAGAGGGCGCTCCGCGATTCACCGGGTTCATAGGTCATCTCGTATCGTTGTCCGGCGATTTCCAGTCGATAGGGATTTTTCTCGAGGTCGCGCGAGACCGACCGAACGCCCCAGGGAGAGAGGAACTCACTTTCGTCCAGCACACGGCGAAGGACTCGCTGGAGCCTGTCGCGGGAGACAATGGAGAGAAGGAGGAGCTCACCTGCGCCGTCGGGACGTGGTTTGATTTGAACGTGTTGAGCGAGGTGCGGGCGGTGTTTGAGGAACCATTCGAGGCGAACTCGGAAGCCTTTCAGACGGTCGAGGACCCTTGGATCAATGAGTTCAACGGCAAAGAGTGGGATGATTCCGACCATTGAGCGGAAGCGCACGGGAAGCGAGGCGTGTCCTTGCTTGAGAATCCGGTCGTAGTAAAAACCGTCTTCTTCATCCCAGAGTCCGGATTCGCCGATGGCGTTGATTCCATCGATGATCTGGATGAAGTGTTCGAAGAACTTGGAGGCGATGTCTTCGTACACGGGGTTTTCGGAAGCGAGTTCGACGGCGATCGCGAGCATGATGCCGCAGTAAAAAGCCATCCATGCGGTGCCGTCGGCTTGTGCAAGGATATGTCCTTCGGGCAGGGGCTTTGAGCGATCGAATAATCCGATGTTATCGAGCCCGAGGAATCCGCCTGCGAAGATGTTGCGCCCGTTCACATCCTTCCGGTTGACCCACCAAGTGAAGTTGATGAGGAGTTTGACAAAGCAGCGTTCGAGGAAGGCGCGATCGCGTTTGTTCCCGCGCGCGGAGATTTTGTAGACCCGCCAGCAGGCCCAAGCGTGGACGGGTGGATTGACGTCGTCGAAATTCCACTCGTAGGCGGGCAGCTTTCCCGAGGGGTGCATGTACCATTCACGGAGGAGGAGCTCGAGTTGGCTTTTGGCGAAGTCGGGATCGATTTCGGCCATTGGCAGCATGTGAAAGGCGAGGTCCCATGCGGCAAACCACGGGTATTCCCATTTGTCGGGCATGGAGAGGATATCGGCGGCGTGGAAGTGTTGCCAGTCGCCGTTGCGGATGTCACCGCGGCCCGGTGGTGGCGGGGGTTGGAGCGGGTCTCCGGAGAGCCACTCGGGGATGACAAATCGGTAGTACTGCTTCGTCCAGAGTAGACCGGCGAAGGCTTGTCGATAGACGAGGATTTGATCGGGTGAGAGGTTGCTCGGTGTTCGGGCGGCGTAGAACGCGTCGGATTCCTCTCTCCTGCGTGTGAGGAGGGTGTCGAAGTCGGCGAAGGGGGTTTCGAGCGGGGGCAGGGTTATTGCGCGGAGGCGGAGGCGGATACTGGTGGAGCTGAGGGGGGCGAGCGTGAGGGAGTGGTGGATGCCGGCGCGTGTGCCAGAGGAGGGGTGTGTGGCGGATGGATCTTGGTGAATGACCGTGCGTTGGATGCCGTCTTTGACGAAAGGGGAGGGGTTCGGGACGCCGTACAGGTGTTGGAGGTTGGTCTGATTTTCGGTGAAGAGGGGTGTGGCGGAGGAGTCCCAGCAGAGCGTGTAGGTTCCGAGGACCTCGTGGTTGGCGTGGATGCACTGCGGGGAAGCAAGTGAAAGGGAGGGAACGACTTTTGTGGATTCTTCGGTGGGGCCCCAGCTCCAGGTGTTGCGAAACCACAGCATCGGGATGAGGTGAAGTGGCGCGGCGTGTTGAGCGCGGTTATGGACGGTGATGCGGATGAGCAGGTCTTCGGCATCGGCTTTGGCATATTCGACGAAAACGTCGAAGTAGGCGTTTTGGTCAAAGACGCCGGTTTCGTGCAGTTCGTGTTCGCGTTCCAGGCGCGAGCGCGACCGGTTGTTCGCGCGGAGGTCATCGTAGGGGAAGGCTGTTTGAGGGTACTTGTAGAGGCCTTTCGCGTACGAGTGGGTGGGGGTGGAATCGAGGTAGTACCAAACCTCTTTCACGTCCTCGCCGTGGTTTCCTTCGGGGTTGGAGAGTCCGAAGAGACGTTCTTTGAGAATGGGGTCTTGCCCATTCCAGAGGGCGATGGAGAAGCAAAGCCTGGCGCGGCGATCACAGAATCCCAAGATTCCTTCCTCGCCCCAGCGGTAGGCGCGGTAGGGCGCATGGTCGTGAGGGAAGTGGTTCCATGCCTCGCCGTCGGGTGAGTAGTCCTCGCGCACGGTGCCCCACTGACGCTCGGACAAATAGGGCCCCCAGCGGCGCCAGTTCTTGATGCGTCCTTTTGTTTCCGCGAGTCGATCGTCTTCTGGCGTGCGATGTTTTGGAGTGGGCATGGGATGCTTTTGAGACAGAGCAGGATGCAGGCGTGGAACCGTGCAAAGCTCTCGCTCAGCGGCAGGGCCGGTTGCGGGTGTTGAGAGGTTAGATCCGAGAGACGACCCGATTTCCCCACCAGAGGGCGAACAGGGCCGCGCTTCCGTTCACAACGAGGATCCCTAGCCAGAGGCCGTCGATACCTCCCTTGAGCGTGAAGGCGAGTAGGGGAAACACGACTGCGGGAGCGAGGATTTGCCGATAGAGGCCCATCAAAAACCCGTAAGCGGGGCGTTTCAGTCCCTGCATGAGAAACACCGTGACGAAGAGGATGGGATAGGTCGCGAGTGTGAGGCTGGAGTAACCCAGGTATTTGACCCCATGTTTGATGACCTCCGAATCCTTGGACAAAAGGCGCATCGCGGGTTCGCGAAGAGCGTATACGAGGATCCCACCCACGACCATCAGCGCCGCGCCGAGGACAGCATTGAACCGCCATGCCTGCCGAACTCTATCGGGCTTTCCGGCGCCGTGGTTTTGTCCGGTCAACGTGAGCACGGCGGTGCCGAGTCCGATGGCGGGCATGAGGACGATTTGTTCGATGCGCATGGCGATGCCGGAGGCGGCGACGGCCTCTTTGCCGAAGTGCTTTGCGAACCATGAGATGATGAAAACCCCTAGCGCTACGGTGAGCATGTTGAGGGCTGAGGGGATGGCTTGTTGGAGAATCTGGCGGATGAGTTCGGGTTCCGGTTTGAGGGCTGAAACGGGTGATTCGGAGAAAAGAGTGGAGGTGCTGACCTTGCGGTGAAGCCATGTTGCGCCAATGGTTTGAACGATCACGGTCGCGAGCGCGATTCCAGCGACACCGAGTGGCCGCGTTCCCAACCAACCCCACATGAGAACGGGATTGAGCAACAGATTTGCGATGCAGGCGACGAGCAGGAAGTTACGGTAGGTGCGGGTGTCGCCCTGGGCGGTGAGCCCGCTATTCATGGTGAGGGTGAGGAGGAAGAAGACGCCTCCCGCGAGGAGGACGTTCATGTAGGAGAGAGCGGTTTGCAGGTACTGTTCTTGTGCGCCCAGCAGTTTGAACAGCGCGGGTGCGACGAGGAATCCGATGGCGCTAGCGGCTAGGCCGATGGTGAGGGTGCAGAGAAGGGATTGCTTGAAGACCCTCACCGCAAGGTGGTTCTGTCCGGAACCGATCGCATTCGCCATGAGCGCGGTCGTGGCTTGGCTGATGCCTGAGCCCAGTGCGAGGAAGAGGAAAAAAACGGGGAACGAAAGAGAGAGTGAGGCGAGCGCATCCGTTGAGATGAGTCCGGCGCAGTACGTGTCCACGAAGTTGAACATCGTATTGAAGAGCATCCCTGTGCTGGCCGGGATAGCGATGCGGAGCGATAGCGCAGGGATGGGATCGGTGGTCAGGGACGGTGGGGGCATTGCAGGGACGTGATTCGTGGTTGGGAAGATGGATGTACTGGATGCGGGTTGTGTATGGTGAAGGGTGACCTCGCGCCGATGGAGAGCAAGGTAGCGGTACGACACGAAAAGAGCCCCGAATGCAACTTCGGGGCTCTCGGTCTCCCATCTTTGGGAGCGTCTCCATCGAATCTCGGGAAGACTCGGTCAGTCCACTTTGAGTTTCCGGCGGAAGATGGTGTCGCCGTTGGTGACGTACAGGTATTCGTGGTTCGGACCAGCAAGCGTGCAGCTGGTCAGTGGCTTTTCTTCAAGGGGCTTATGCAGGACTCCGCAGTGGCGTCCCGTAGGATCGAAGATCTGAACCCCCACAGCAGAAGTCACGTAATAGCGGCCCGATTTGTCCACCGACATTCCGTCGCCCTTGGAGGCGGGCTGATACGGCGGCGGTTCGTTGTGCTTGAACTCGCCCTTCGGATCGATGGGAAGCCGGAGCGTCATGGTTGGCATTTTGGCATCGAGCGATGCATCAGCGTTCACGCGGAAGGTCCAAACGTTTTCGCCTTTGTATTCCGAGACCGCGAGTGTGCCGCCATCGGGTGAGAGCGCGATGCCATTTGGGCCATTGATCTCGGTGGCGGCGGTAACGGTCTCCCCCGTCTTGCTATTGATGCGAGTGACCTTTTGCGCGCCGGTTTCAGTGATGTAGATGAAGCCATCGGAGGACACGGCCAGATCGTTTGGCTTCACATTGGCGGCGATTTCCTTGACCGCGCCGGATTTCGGATCGATCGAGATGACCCGGTTTTTCGCTCCTTGGCAGGCGTACAATAATCCGTCCGGTCCAAACTTCAGTCCGCTGACAGACTCTTTCGCGAGTTCCGTCCGGGTTCCATCGGTTCCGCTGACTTTATAGACTGCGGGAGCCTTCATGTCGGAGAAGTAGAAGTTGCCGTCGCGGTCGGGGCAGGGAGCGTCGGCAAAACCGAGTTTATCGGCGACGATCTGCCAACCTTCACCAGGGATGAGTTGGCGGAGGATGGTCATGTCCCCTTTGAGGTCACCTTTTGTATCAAACGCAACAGGTTGATGCTTCTCCTTGCGCCAAAGCCACTTCACGGCATCGGGAAAGAGCGCGCCGCCGTGATCACTGTTGTGGGCGAAGCCTTCGGCCCAATCGAAACGCACGTCGTAGCCCATGTATTGAAGGGCGGACGCCATCAACTTGTTGGCCAAGGGCCAGCTTCCGAACTGGTTGTCCACATCCCCGCTGGTGTCTGCCAGGTAGACGCGGAGGGGTTTCTGTTCCGTTTTGCGAATGATGGAGGGGTAGACATTACCGCCGCGAATGTTGGTGAAGCTTCCGATGGTGGAGAGCACCTTGCGGAAGGCATCAGGCCGTTCCCAAGCGACGGTGAAGGCACAGATTCCGCCGGAGCTTGCACCACAAATGGCGTGCATGTCGGGGTCCTTCGACAGGGTGTAGGTTTTCTCCACTTCGGGAATGATCTCTTCGAGGAGGAACCGAGCGTAACGGTCGCCGAGGCTGTCGTATTCGGCACTTCGGTTGGATCGGCGTTTAGGGTCTGAGACCGGTTGGCCGGGTTCAGGCTTGAAGGTGCCAGGGTTGATAAAGACCGCGATGGTCACGGGCATGTCGCCGCGGGAGATCAGGTTGTCGAATACCACGGGCACGCGCCAACGTCCTTTGGTGTCCTTGTAGCCTTTGCCGTCTTGAAAGATCATGAGCGCGGCGGGGTTCCCCTTCTTGTATTGGGCGGGAACGTAGATGGACCAATCGCGGGTGGTGTTGGCGAAGATGTTGGATTCCCATGCAGGCATGTCGATGACGGTGCCGTGTGGAACGTCAGCGCGTTCAATGGCGTCCGTGTGCGGTTGCCATGCCGGGGCGGACGCTGGTTGTTGGGCGTTGATGGAGAGGGAGGCCGCTGCGGCAGCAAGCGCGAGGAGACGGAAAGGAGTCGTTTTCATGAGTGATGAAAAGGGTTTGAGTTGGGGGGGTTACTTCACCTGGTCGGACCAGAGCCAGCGGAGAGCGGTGTGGAGGCGGTCGCCGCCCCAGTTTCCGGAGTGTCCACCATCGGTCATTTCGAACTGGTACTCATATCCAGCGAACTTGAACGCAGCGGCGAGGTCCTCATTGGCGAGTGGCCAGTTGCCGAAGAGGTTATTCAGATCGTCCTTTCCCTCCTGGATATAGACCTTGAGTGGTTTCGGAGCGGGCTTGGATTTCCGGATGAGTCCAGGGTAGGCCCATCCTCCGCGGATATTGGTGAAACTTCCGATGTGACTCAGCACTTTGCCGAACTGGTCTGGTTTTTCCCAAGCGACGGTGAAGGCGCAGATGCCGCCGGATGAGATACCGCACACGGCGCGATGTTTTGGATCTTTGGAGATGTTCAGGTCTTTCAGCGCGACAGGGAGAAAGTCTTCGATGAGGAAGTTCGCATAACGGTCTCCCATGGAATCGTATTCGAAGGATCGGTTACTTCGGTCTTTCGCGCCGGACTTGGTGGCGGGGATGGTGCCGGGTTGGACAAAGACAGCCACGGTGACGGGCATCGCCTTCTGATGGATGAGGTTGTCAAAGAGGACGGGAATTCGAAAGGCGCCATCCTTTTTTGCGTAACCGTTGCCATCCATGAACACCATGAGGGCCGCCGGTTGAGAGGGGGAGTATTGGGCGGGGACGTAGACGCTGTAATCGCGGCGGGTGCCGGGATAGATTTTGGACTCGCTGAAGGTCCCTGCGGTGATGGATCCGGCGGGTACTCCTGGTTGCGGATTCCGGTCGGGGTGATTGGGGTTGAGGGCGTCGGCGCCGTTCAGGTTGCCCACGATGAGGAGGGCGGAAGCGAGGAGGGTTTGTATTTTCATGACAGGAAGAGGGTTAAAAGAAACCCGTCGTCCGTTGGAACGAACGACGGGTTCGTGCGTGAGAGGTGGCGATTACATCGCGGTGGGTTCACCCCAACGCGACTTGAACTCGGCGAATCGTTTCTCGGCTTCGGTTTTACTCGGATCCACTTGGTTTTTTGCCGAGGCGAGTTCCTTTTCGGAGCGCTCTTTTTCCGCGGCAGCATCTTTCTTGATTAGCGGTTGCGCCTTCTTTGCATCGGCCAGCGCCTTCTGACGCTTCGGCAAATCGTCTTTCGCTTGTTGCAACGCCTTTTCCGCTTTGGCAAGGGCCTGAGAGGCAGGCCGGAATGCTTGATCGGCGGCGCGGACGGTTTCCTTCTGTTGATCGAGCGCCTTTCCGAGCGCTGCGACGTCAGCGGTGGATTTTTCGGTTTGTGCTTTGTTCGCGGCTACGTCGGCATCGAGTTTTGCACGGTCCGGTTTGATCGCCTCGAGTGCTGCAAGCTTGGTGGCGTGGTCTTTTTGGAGACGTTCCACTTCGGCTCGGATGGGGGCGATGGATGTTTCCAGCGCGGCGAGCGTGTTGTTCGCTGTCGTCAACTTGGGCTTCAGTTCGGCGAGTTCAGCTGAGAGTTTTTGGTGCGCTGGAGCGATGGCGTCCAATGTTGCCTTTTTGGCGGCCACTTCTTTCTGGAGGGTTTCCAACTGTTGCTTGAGAGGCGCGATGACTTCCGGGGCGGCCTTGGCGGTCGTTTGGGCTTCCAACGCCTTTTGTGCGTCGGCCGCGGCTTTGGTCGCATCGTCGAACGCCTTCTTCGCGTCTCCCGTGCGCTTGGCCAGCGATCCAGAGGATTCGTCGAAGGCCTTTTGCTTTTCTGCGATTTGCGCGGTCAGTCCGTCACGCGTTTTCCGGGTTTCGGCGAGCTTCGGGCTCACCTCAGCCGTTTTGGCGTCGAGCGCCTTTTGTTTTTCTCGGAGGGTATTTGCCGCGGCCTCGACAATTTTTCGCGCGGTCTCTGTGCGCTGATCGAGTTGGGTGGTTCGTGCTTTTAGACTGGGAGCGGCTTTGGTGGCTTCGTCGAGCGACTGTTTTGCGGCTGCCAGCTTTGTTTCGGTTCCCGCGACGATTTCTTTGGCCGCTTTGACCTTCGCTTCCAGTTGTTCGGAGTTTGCGCGCGCTTCGTTGAATGCCTTCTCGGCGGCGGAGACCTTGCCGGGTGCTGCTGCGAGTGCTTTCTCGGCGTCGACGATGTCGCTGTCGGCCTGTTGGCTGCGGGCAGTGGCGCTGGCGATACTGGCGGTGAGTGAGGCGACTTTTGCCTTTGCATCGTCGGCCTTGGCCCGCGCTTTTTGTACGACGAGGAATGCCTCGCCCCGTTCCCAATGAGCGAGTTCGGCTTTGGCGGTTTTTGCCTCCGCTTGTGCTGCATCGATGGAGGGTTTGGCCTTCGCAAGCTCCGCCTCGAGCGGCGCTGCGTCTTGTCCAGCGGTTTTGGCAGCCTCAACTTTTTGGGTGAGTTGAGCGAGTTGCTCGCGTGCCGCCTGCGCTTTTGCCTCTGAGACCTTGAAGTGCTCGCGCGCCTTTGCGAGATGCTCAGCGATTGGACGCGGGTTGGCAGTGATTTCGGCGACCGGTTTTCCTCCGTCGGCGATGGGATAGACTTGTATTTTACCGTTCCAGTCTCCCGCGATGACCTTCCCGGCACTTAGGACAGAGCGGAGGGCAATCTCGGTCATGGGTTGGGAGGTCATGAGGACCTTTCCCATATTGTCCCAGACTTTGGTGAGTTTATCTCGTCCGCATGTGACGATTTGCCCTTCGGAGTTGAAGTCAACGAACTCGCAACCGCCTGCGTGGGCGTTCCACTTCCGGATCTCTTTTCCTTCGTTGGGGTCCCAAAGCACCACGGTGCCGTCTGCGCCTGCGGAGGCGAGCACGTTTGGGAGGAACGCGAGTGCGTTCACGGCAGATTTGTGGCCTGGCAAGGTGTTGAACTCTTTGCCGGTGGCGGTTTCCCACACGGTGATGCCTCCGGCGCGATCGGCGGATGCGAACAGTTTGCCGTCTGGAGAGAACACGACGGACGTGATCCAGTCGGTGTGTTTTTTGAGGGTGTGGAGGAGTTGGCCGTTCTGCGAGTTGTAAACTTTGACGAGGCGGAGCGGGCCGCCGAGAGCGACTTTGGTGTGATCGGGGCTGACGTCTGCTCCGAGAACGGAGTCGAACTCATTGCCGACGGTCCCGATTCGCTCCCCGTTTGCGATTTTCCAGAGGGCCACTTGGCCAGACTTTCCACCGAGGCCTCCGCCGGTGAGAAGTACTTGTCCATTCCGCGAGAAGCGGACGATGGCGGGGAATCCTTCATTGAAGGGGAGTACGCCGAGGGGGCGCAGGGATTCCGTGTTGTAGAGGATGATCTGACGTTGGCCGCCGACGGCGACGAGAGGTGCCCAGGGACTTGCGCCGAGGGCGACGAGTGCATTTTCGAGCTTTGTTTGGACGTAGGGTTCGAGGTTCAAGTCCCCTGGCATTGGGGGGGGACCGGCGGGCCGTTCGAGCGAGACCGCGGCGACTTCGACTTTGTTTGAGGCGGCGACGCCTTTGCTTGAGGCGCTTTCGAGGAGTCGGTCCTTGATCCATTTTTCCATGATGGCGAGTTCGCCATCATTGAGACGGTCGCCCTTGGGGGGCATCACGGGCTCTTCGGTGCCTTTGACGCAGGTGAAGAGGAGGCTTCCGGAGGCGTTGCCGCTGTGAACGACTTTCCCGTTGTCACTGCCTTGAAGGGTCGCTTGGTAGGTGGAGAGATCAAGGCCGGCCTTCTTTTTGTCGGGGTTATGACAGTTGAGGCACGCATTCCGGAAAATCGGAAGAACGTGATCATCGTAGGTCACTTTTTCTGGGAGTGCTGCGGATCCAGCGGTTCCGAGAAGGGAGATGACCGAGAGGGCGAGGAAGTTTCCGTGACGCATACGGTGGTGTTAATGATTGAACAGGAACTCTTTAGAGTTCATTAGGGCCCAGAACACGTCTTGGAGCACGAGTTTGGTTTCTGGCGCGGGCTTGTTCTCGGCGGTTGGCGCGGGGAGTTTTGCTTTGAGCTTGGCGACCTCCTCGTTGGTCGGCTTTCTGGAGAAGCAACGAACGAACAGTTCCACGATGATTTCGTCTGGGTTCTTGCCATCTTTCAGGAGTTTTTCAACGACTTGGCCTCCTGCGATTTTCCCTTCGATGGTATCCCCGTTGAGGAGGTGGAGGGCTTGCGAAAGGGTCGGAGCGACCTCTTCACGGGAGCAGACGGCTTCTCGGGTGGAGCGACCGAAGGTCGTGAGGAAGTAGTTTGAGCTTTTCCCGTCGGCCATCTCGACGGAGCGCGCTCCGATCGGGAGACCTTTGTGTTTGGTCGGCGAGTCCGTGACTTGTGAGATGCAGTCGTACATGACCTCCGCTCTCATGCGACGGATGGTGCCGTGCGAGAAGTTTCGGGTGTCCAGTTCATTGGTTTCGTTTGGACGGGTACTCAGCTGGTAAGTGCGGGACGTGCAGACGTCGCGAACAATCTTCCGGAGGTCGAAGTTGTAGGAGACGAGTTTGTCGGCGAGCGCTTGGAGCAGTTCCGGGTTGGAAGCAGGGTTCGAGATGCGGACATCGTCGACGGGTTCGACAATGCCTCGACCGATGTATTGTGCCCACACGAGGTTGGCCATGTGTTTGGCGAACCAAGGGTTATCTTTCGAACGGACCCAATCAGCGAGGAGTTGGCGACGGTCGGCGTCTTTGCCTTGGGGCGCTTCACCTCCGAGGAATTTTGGGGGAACAACGACATCACCGACCGGGTGTTTGGCTTCGCCGGAGCGACTGTTGTAAACGACGCGTTCCCGCGGGTCTTCGCCGTTTTTGCGTCCAACTTGGGTGAAGAACGAGACGAAGCCGCGATAGTCTTCCATGGTCCACCGGTCGAACGGATGGTTGTGGCATTGGGCGCACTGGATTCGGATTCCGAAGAATGCTTGGGCAGTGTCTTCTGCGTGTTTGAGGGGGTCTGGCTCGGTGAGGAAGAAGTTGGCCGCTGGATACTCAAAGTTCGAGCCATTGGCGCTGAGAAGGCGCGCTGCGATTTCGTTGAGTGGAAGATTGTTGTCGAGCTGCTCTTTGATCCAAGAGTAGTAGGAGATGACGGATTTGTAGTACATCTGCCGCTGCTGATTGGTCGCGATCTGGAGGAGTTCACTCCATTTGAGGGCCCATACGTCAACGAACTCATGACGGGCGATGAGGCGGTCGACGAGTTTTTCGCGTTTGGCGGGATCTTTATCGTTCACGAACTCTTCCACCTGCTCACTGGTGGGGAGGACGCCGTTGATGTCGATGAAGGCGCGACGGGCGAAGGTGGGGTCATCGCAGAGACCGCTCGGGACGAGTCGGAGATCCTGAAGCTTTTTGTGGACGAGTGTGTCGACGTAGTTTTTCTCCTCCAGCTTTGGGAACTCATATTTCTGGCCTTTCGGAACGACGATGACCTGTGAGCCGACGGTGTACTTGCCGTATCGAGCCATGACGAAGGCTTCGCCGCGTTGGCCGGTGGATACGGTGCCATCTTCGCCCAGTTTTGCGGTTCCTTCGTTGTTTGAGAGGAAGAGGGCGATGTCGGTGACGTCGCGGTCGCTGCCATCGCTGTATTTGGCGCGGACCACCATTTTGAACTTGGATCCGTCGCTATCGAGAACGATGCGGTTCGGGAGGAGTTCGACTCCCGTGAGCGTGGGGAGATCGGCTGGATCGTTTGGAGCACCGGCTTGGAGCCAGTGGAGGATGGTGTTGTAGAGGGGGGAACCTTTCTCGAAGCGTTTGCCGCCGGTGTGCGGGGCGCTGCCGTCCGATTTGGTCAGCATGAGAGAGGCTTCGGGAACGGCGAGATTGATCCGGCGACCGGGTTGTTCGCGGGTGATGCGGAAGTGATCGCCCTCGGGGTCAAAGCCCCAAAGCGAGAGGCGGAACCCGTCCTGACCGCGGGCGGCGCCGTGGCATCGGTTACACTCGGCCTTCATGAAGACGGGCATCACGTCGTTTCGGAAGGAGATGGCTGGGACGGCGTCGGCTTTCTCCACCTTGATGGGAAGTTGGAGAGACTCGCCTTTCCATTCGACTTTGAGAGCGGTTTCACCATTAGCCAAGGGGGTGAGGGTGCGTCCGTCGACTTTGGCCTTTGCGGGGTCGACGACGGAGAGTTTCGCTTCTGCGGTGATGTCTCGCTGGACACCGTTGGCTTCGGTGGTTCGAACGACGAGGGTTTGCTTGTCGTTTTTGAAGGTGAGGTTGATTTGTTCGGGATAGACCTCGAACTTGGCTGCGAGAGCACCGGCCGGCGCGAGGGCGATGAGCGCGGGGAGGAGATGGCGTAGCGTTTTCATGGGAGTGGATTTGTTGAGAGGTTACTTGGCGGTGGTTGCTGCGGTCGCCGGTTTTGCGGGAGCGGCTTCCGAGGTGGCTGATTTTGCGGCGGGTGTTGGGGCTGATGCTTTGTCGACGCGGATGATACCACCGCTTGCGAACACGGTGTTGAACGGTTCACCGTCCTTGGTGAGGCTGAATTGGATTCCGACCTGCTTGTGGAGTCCTGCGGGTGAAGTGGCGCCGGCTTTGATTTTAAAGGTGATTTCCTTGTCCTCGGCGGTGATCTCTTTCTCCTCGCTGGTCACGTCGGGCGGGAGGCTAACGAGTTGGACTTTTGCCTTCCCTTCAAAGGGGGTTTTGACGTCGAGCTTGGCCTTGATTTCGGTTTCGCCATTTTGTTCGAGCGCTGCCCGTTCGAGGGAGCCTTCGATGATGGGCTCAACGATTTCGAGGTCGATGAGTTGGGTGCTGAAGAAGGTGTTTCCTTTCCCGAAGTCGGCGTTGCCGACGACGCAGACCTTCCATTTTTGGAGTACAGCATTGCCGTTGGCGCTGATGGTGACGTTCCCTTCCGTGGCTTTTTCTTCGACCTTCTGGACTCCGGCCGTGCCGATGCCGTTCGGTGCGTAGATGAAGTTCAGGTCGAATGGTTTATCGAAGCCTTCTTTCCGGTTCACTTTCACCTTGAGCTGCATCTGGCCGTTCCGCATGAGCGGGACTTTGGGCTGAACGAGTTCGATGGATACGGGGAGCTCGTCGGTGACGGCTGCCGAGAGAGCGTCTTCAATGACGGTGTAGAATGCACGTTGGTTGCCGTTTTCCGCAACGTCCACCTTGTGCTCAACGCCGCTCAGGAAAGCCGGTGCCGCGGGGTCTTGCGGGGAGAACTTGAATCCGAATCGTGTGGCAGCGAGGGGGGCTTCGGGTGCCGCTTCGAACACCATGGCGATGGTGTCGGTGGATTTATCGATTGGACCGAACGAGGCCTTCACTCCGGGAGGCAGACCTTGTGGTTCGAGGGCGATGCCGCCGGCCCAGTCACTCCGCTTGATGCGGACCATGGAAGCGTAGCGATTTCCGCGCGGGACCGAAATGGCGCGGCGGTCTTGCGAGGAGTTGATGGTCATTTCGGGCAGGGCTGCCGTCACCTTCGGTTGCACTTTCGTGATTTCGGCACGGTAGCCGAAGGTCGGGCCACTGCGGCTTTGCTGGTCTCGCACGGAGAGGAAAAAGGTTCCGTCTGCAGGGGCGGTCCAGCGCAGGTAGCTGTCAGGGCCGTTCGCGTCGTCGTTATTTCCGAGGACGGCGCCCTTTTCGTTTAGGACCGAAATGATGGTGTCGGCACCGGAGCGGAGAGCGCGTGCAAACACACGGATGTCGAATGCCTCCCCTTTTTTGGCGGAGAATTTGAAGTGATCGACGTCTGTCCTGTCGTTGATGATGCCGTTGAATGCGGCGGGTAGGGCGACGGGTTCAGCGGAAACTTCGGCGATGGCGTTGTTGGGTTCTGTTTCGAGGACGTTTGGGATGTCGATGACGCGGACGTTAACGGGGGAGGGTGCGGGTTGGCCGTCTTCGTCGATGATGCCGTGCAGGGAATCATTTTTGGCGGGAAGTTTGATCACTTTCTCCCTTGGGCCGGAGGCATCGCCATTCAGTGCAAACTTCTGTTCTTTATCGGGTTGTCCGCCGAGTGGGAAGGAAGCGACTGGGCGAGGGAAGGTTCCGATGCTCATCAGGTAGTGGCATTCACCGACCCCGGAGTTTGTGGTTTCCTTGATGGTGATGCGGTATTTCCCTTCCTCTGGAGCGATCACGGAGGTTACGGGATTCGTGCGCGAGAAGGGGGTGTCATCGACCTGGGTGAGGATTTCGCCATCGGGACGACGGATAGTGACGTGTGGATCGTAGGGGTTTTGAGTTTGAAGCTGAAAACCAATCACTTCGACGCTGAGGCGCTGCCCTTTCTTGAGTTCCACCTCATAGTGGTCTTGGTCTTCATTCTGGGTGCGGCCGTACACGGTTGTTCCGAGAGAGACGGGCTGGGTCGCATTCACGCCTTTTGCGGTTTTTTCCTTGGCGGGCATTTCTTCCACGAGAGGGAAGGGGAGCACGTAAAGGGGGCGAAGGTCGGCGACTCCGCTGTCTGTGACGACGCGGTACAGGTGTTCCCCGATTCGAGCGTTGGCAGGAGCCTTGATTCTGGCGGTGAACTTGTTTGTTGCGGTTTCGACCCAAGTGACTTCGAAGCCGGGTTCGTTGAAGAGGACGGTTCGCGCGTCTTGAAGATTGCTGCCGTTGAAGTTGATCTCGATTTCCGATCCGCGAGTGATGCCCGAGGGGTAAGCGGAGCCGACTCGCGGAGTTCCGGCGTGGATGGATCCTGCGGTGAGGAGGGCCAGGGCGAGCGACGCGAGTGGTTTGCGGAGGGGGAATCGGGGATTCATACGAAGCGGTTTTGGGACGGGTGGAGGAAGGAGATGGGGGCGGGTCAGCCGGATAACAAAATGGGCGCGGGCACGTAGCAGTGCGGCCGCGCCCAAAGAGCGAAGTGAGCGGCGACTGGGCGCGAGGCCTGTGGCGCCGCTCGCGTTGGTTAGGAGATGAGTTCGTTGACCACCTGACCGTTTTTGACAATCGCGACTGGGCGATCGCCTGGAGCCATGAGGTTTTTGTCGTGCTGGATGCCGAGCTGATTGTAGACGGTGGCGGCCATGTTTTCGACCGTGAGAGCGTCTGTTTCTGGCTCTGCGGCCGTTGCGTTGGAGCTACCATGGACGTAGCCACGGCGGAAGCCGCCACCTGCGAAGGCAACTGAGAACACGCGTGGCCAGTGGTCACGGCCAGCGTCCTTGTTGATTTTCGGGGTGCGACCAAACTCGGAGCTGAGCATCACGATGGTGCGATCGAGCATCCCGCGGCGATCAAGGTCGGTGATCAATGCGGCATATGCTTTGTCGAAGTCAGGGAGCTGACGCTCCATGCCCTTTGCGATACCGGCGTGCATATCCCAGCCACCGAACGTGACTGACACCATGCGAACCCCGGCTTCCACGAGGCGGCGCGCCATGAGGAAGCGCTGGCCTGCTGCGTTCGAACCGTACTCGTTTCGGATGGATTCGGATTCTGCGTCGAGGTTGAACGCCTCGCGCGCTGCTTGGGAGCTGACCAGCGAGTAAGCTGACTGGTAGAAGCTGTCCATCGCTGCAAGCGCGTCGGATTTCTCGAGGGTGCGGAAGTGATTGTCCACCGTTTCCAGAATGCTGCGGCGCCGGTCGAAGCGAGCTTGGTCGACGCTCGCGTTCATGTTGAGATCACGCACCTTGAAGCCCTTTGTGGCTGGATCGCCGCCGAGGCTGAACGGGCCAAAGGCGTTCGAGAGGTAGCCCGTGCCAGCGAACTCGTTCGGCATGTTTGGCACGCAGACGTACGGGGGAAGGTTGTTGCGCGACCCGAACTCATGCGAGATGACGGAACCGAAAGCTGGGTACGCCACCGCTGGAGAGGGGCGATATCCCGTGAACATGTTGTGCGTACCGCGCTCGTGGGCAGCTTCGCCGTGCGTCATCGAGCGCACGACCGTGATTTTGTCAGCGATTTTCGCGCTGTCCTTCATGTACTGGGAGAACTTCACTCCGGGGAGGTTTGTGTCCACCGTGCCGAGAGGTCCGCGGTATTCAATCGGAGCAAAGGGTTTGGGATCCCACATTTCCTGATGGGCAGCGCCGCCGGGGAGGTAGATGTGGATGATGGAGTCAGCTTTCGCAACCAGTTGCTGCTTCGCGGCTTCTGCGCGGAGCTGCATGAAGTTTCCGAGGGAGAGGCCGAGGCCGCCAGCGAGCCCTGCGAAGACGAACTCGCGTCGCGAGGCGGTTCGGAAGTGAGCTGGGTCGTCCATCCAAGTGACTGCTTTTTGCTCGTTCGTGTTGTTCATGGTTTTGGTTTGGTTTTGGAAAGTTTCAGGTGGTTTCGTGCTTATCGGGGTTAATCCGGCTCGAGGCCGGACTTTCAGTTCTTTTTCACCAAAGGCAGAATAGGGCTATTTTTGAGTTGAAAAGTGAAGTTTTGAGGGCCGTTTGGCTGAGCAGACTAGGTTGCAGGACCCGTGCCAACCGGCGATCTGACGGATTCTTCGGTGTGGTGTTCCGTGTGTCGGCCGAGCGGGTTTCTCATCTGCGAGAGGTGACGGTTGCTCGATGGGTTGCGATTTCGCGGGGGTTGCGTGATGAGCGGGTTTGGCGGAAGGTTCTTGAATGCGGAATCTGTTTTTGATGCTCGCTGGTTGGTTGACTCTTC
>JACCED010040373.1_pt1 | contig 16779 bp, 18 predicted proteins | sample 7455021 | NCBI WGS metagenome assembly JACCED01 (sample SAMN15323456, study PRJNA562643) | freshwater metagenome | isolation source: river surface water | place: USA:Blue River Watershed | collected 2017-08-19 | reverse complement strand
GAGACCCCGGCGATCGCCACCGAGGTCAGGTCTTTGCCCACTTCGTAACCGGCCTTGCTGTAAAGCGACGGGTTGACCGCGTACGCCACGCTGTGCATCAAGAAGGTGTAGCCGTCGGCGGGGCTGCGCGCCACCGCCACGGTGGCGATGTTGCCGCCCGCGCCGGGCCGGTTTTCGATGACGACGGGTTGGCCCAGCGCCTCGGACAAAGGAGCGCTGAAGGTGCGGGCGATGATGTCGGTGGTGGCCCCGGGCGGGAAGGCGACCACGATGCGGATCGGTTTATCGGGCCAGGCGGCCTGGGCCTGCACCATGCCGAACAAGGCCAAACCGACAACGGCCAGACGGCGCAGGGGCAGAGACTTGAACAAACGCACCATGGTCACTCCTTGTTGATGAGTTGATCAGCGATTGGACACCAGCGGCGGGGGCTTTTACAGAAGGAAAAACCCGCACAAAGCGGGTTTTGAGGGGGGGGAATGAAACGCCCGTCGGTTCGCCCGGACAGGCGTTCACCGTTGATTTACACCCGCTCCAGAATCACCGCAATGCCCTGCCCCACGCCGATGCACATGGTGCACAAGGCGTAGCGGCCGCCGCTGCGGTGCAGCTGGTTGACCGCCGTGGTGGCCAGGCGGGCTCCGCTGGCGCCCAGCGGGTGGCCCAAGGCGATGGCGCCGCCGTTGGGGTTGACGCGCGGGTCGTCGTCGCGCAGGCCCAGTTGGCGCAACACGGCCAGGCCCTGGGCGGCAAAGGCTTCATTGAGCTCAATGACGTCGATTTGCTCCAGCTTCAGGCCAGTCAGCGCCAGCACCTTCTGGGTGGCGGGCGCGGGACCGATGCCCATGATGCGCGGGGGCACGCCCACGGTGGCCATGCCGACCACGCGGGCACGGGGGGTGAGGCCATGGCGGGCGGCAGCGGCCTCGGAGGCCAGCAGCAGCGCACAGGCGCCGTCGTTGACGCCACTGGCGTTACCGGCGGTCACGCTGCCGTCGGGGCGCACCACACCTTTGAGTTTGGCCAGGGTCTCCATGCTGGTCTCGCGCGGATGCTCGTCTTTGGCCACCACCACCGGATCACCTTTTTTCTGCGGGATCGTCACGGGCACGATCTCGGCGTCAAAGAACCCTGCCTTTTGCGCCGCCACGGCTTTGAGCTGACTGGCCAGCGCCATGCGGTCCTGGGCTTCGCGCTCGATCTTGAAATCGGTGGCGACGTTCTCGGCGGTCTCGGGCATCGAGTCCACGCCGTATTTTTCTTTCATCAATTTGTTGATGAAACGCCAGCCGATGGTGGTGTCGTAGACCGCGTTGCTGCGGCTGAAGGCGGTGTCGGCCTTGGGCATGACAAAGGGGGCGCGGCTCATGCTCTCGACGCCACCGGCGATCATCAACTCGGCCTCGCCGCTGCGGATCGCACGGGCCGAGGTGCCTACCGCATCCAGGCCCGAGCCGCACAGGCGGTTGATGGTGGCACCGGGTACTTCGAGCGGCAAGCCCGCCAGCAAGCTGGCCATGTGGGCGACGTTGCGGTTGTCTTCACCGGCCTGGTTGGCGTTGCCGTAGATCACGTCGGTGATGGCTTGCCAGTCGACCTTGGGGTTGCGCTCCATCAGCGCACGCAAAGGAATGGCACCCAGATCATCGGTGCGCACGCTGGACAGTGCACCGCCGTAGCGGCCAAAGGGGGTGCGCACGGCGTCGCAAATGAAAGCGTGGTTCATGTTTTGTCTCCAGATACAAAGAATAAAGGGTTGGGTCGGCGGCTCAATTGACGAAGGGCAAGCCGATGATGCCGGCCAGTTCTTCTTTGCTCAGGCCATCGACCACATCGATCAGCTCCAGGCCGCGCGGCGTGCACGCCAGCGTGCACAGGTCGGTGTAGATGCGCTTGACGCAGGCGATGCCGGTCAGCGGGTAGGTGCATTGCTGCACCACCTTCGACTGGCCTTGCTTGGTCAGCAAGTCCATCATGACCCAGGTTTGTTTGGCCCCGGTGGCCAGGTCCATGGCACCGCCCACGGCGGGGATGGCGTCGGCTTCGCCGGTGTGCCAGTTGGCCAGGTCGCCGGTGGCGCTGACTTGAAACGCGCCCAACACGCAGATGTCCAGATGGCCGCCACGCATGATGGCAAAGCTGTCGGCGTGGTGAAAGTACGAGCCGCCCGCGAGCAGGGTCACGGGCTGCTTGCCGGCGTTGATCAGGTCGTAGTCCTCTTGACCGGCGGCGGGGGCCGGGCCCATGCCCAAAATGCCGTTTTCAGAGTGCAGCAGCACTTCACGGCTGGCCGGGATGTGGTTGGCCACCAGGGTCGGCTGACCGATGCCCAGGTTGACGGTGGCGCCTTCGGGGATGTCTTGGGCCACGCGGGCGGCCAGTTGGTCTTTGGTGCGACGGGTGTAACTCATGACTTGAACCCTCCGGCTTGGGTGGCGACACGGGGGATTTTGACGATCTGGCTGACAAAAATGCCGGGGGTGATGATGGTTTCGGGGTCCATCTGGCCGAGTTCGCAGATCTCGTGCACGGTGGCGACGGTCTTTTTAGCGGCGGTGGCCATGACCGGGCCGAAGTTGCGCGCCGCTTTGCGGTAGGTCAGGTTGCCCCAGCGGTCGCCGCGCTCGGCGCGGATCAGGGCCAGGTCGCCGTGGATGGGTTCTTCAAAGACGTACATGCGGCCATTGATTTCGCGGGTTTCTTTGGGGCTGCCGTCGGCTTTTTTGGCCAGTTCGGTGCCGTAGCCCGTGGGTGTGAAAAACCCGCCGATGCCAGCGCCTGCGGCGCGCAGCCGCTCGGCCAGGTTGCCCTGGGGCACCAGTTCGAGCTGCAGTTTGCCGCTTCGGTACAGGCCGTCAAAGACCTGCGAGTCGGCTTGGCGCGGAAAACTGCAGATGATCTTGCGCACCCGCCCTGCTTTGAGCAAGGCGGCCAGGCCGGTCTCGCCGTTGCCGGCGTTGTTGTTGACGATGGTCAGGTCGCGAGCGCCCTGCTCGATCAGGCCGTCGATCAGCTCGGAGGGGATCCCGGCGGTGCCGAACCCGCCGATCAGGACGGTGGCGCCATCGGGCGTGCCCTGGAGTGCGGCGGCGATGGAGGGAGAAATCTTGTTGATCATGGGGTGAATTATGGCTCAGCGCACGCTGTCTGACAGCGGACTGACAGTGCGCCGGGGTGGGGCATGGGTGACAATGGCGACATGTTCACCCCTTCTCAAGCAGATGTCCGGCGGTTTTTTTGTGCCGTGCGGGCCAAACAACAGGCCGCAGCGCCGATGGATGCGCTCGAAACCCTGGCCGCCCAGTGGATCGCCGAGCACCCCGAGTTTTTTGCCGATCTGGCCGATGTGCAGGCGGCGTTGAACCGCATGTACGAGGTGGAGGACGGCAAAACCAATCCTTTTTTGCACCTGTCCATGCACTTGTCGATCAGCGAGCAGTGCTCGATCGACCAGCCGCGCGGGGTGCGCCAGGCGGTCGAGTTGCTGGCAGCGCGCCGGGGCTCGTTGCACGACGCCCACCACGAGGCCATGGAGTGCCTGGGCCGCATGGTGTGGGAGAGCCAGCGCAGCGGCCGCCCGCCCGACGGGGCCGCGTATGTCGATCAGTTGCAAAGGCTGGCGACGCGGGATTGAGCTTTGACCCTGCCTGGGGGCTGGCCCGATAAAAAAGCCGCCAGGCATGACGCTCGGGCGGCTTTCTGACCTGGCAGGGCGCGGCCCTGTGGCGGTGGATCAACGGAAGCGCGACTGGGGCACGACCTGCATCTCGCCAGGCTGAGCGGCCAGGTACTTAGCCAGTTCCTTGAGTTCGGCGTTGCTGAACTGCTTGGCGATGCCACCCATGATGCCGTTGTTGCGGCCCCAGGTGCCCTGGTTTTCGGCTTTGTACGACTTGAGGGCAACAAACAAATAGTCGGCGTGTTGGCCGGCCAGCTTGGGATAGCTGGGGTCGATGCCCTTGGAGTAGTTGACGCCGTGGCAAGACGCACAAGCGCCTTTGGTCAGCAACTCGGCCACCTTGCCACTGGGTTCGGGCAGTTTTTCGGGGGCCGGGGCAGCTTTGCTGTGCGTGGCGTAGTAAGCCGAGATGTCGGCGATGTCTTGGTCGGTCAGCGAAGCCGCGATGCCCTTCATGGTGGGGTGCTTGCGCTCACCCGTGCGGTAGGCCACCAGGGCGTTGCTGATGTACTTGGCATTTTGGCCCGAGATCATGGGCACACGATAGACTTCGGGGAAACTGGCTTGATAACCTTGGATGCCATGGCAACCGATGCACATGGCGATTTTTTTCTCGCCCGCCTTGGCGTCACCCTGCAGGTCTTGGGCCAGAGCTTGACCGGTCGCGAAAGAGACAGCGATGAAAAGGACAGAAGACAGGAACTTTTTCATTTTGGGATGACAATCCAAGGTGTTTGATGTGAATCAACCAAGCATTATATAGGGGCTTTGAGGGCCCAGAATTGCCCAAAGAACAGGATTTGCGGACATGAAATTCAAAGGATCAGAAAACTATGTGGCCACCCAGGACCTGATGCTGGCCGTGAATGCCGCCATCACCCTGAAACGGCCCTTGCTGGTCAAGGGCGAGCCGGGCACCGGCAAAACCATGCTGGCCGAAGAAGTGGCCCAGGCGCTGAACATGCCCTTGCTGCAATGGCACATCAAGTCAACCACCAAAGCCCAGCAAGGGTTGTATGAATACGATGCCGTCAGCCGGCTGCGCGACAGCCAGTTGGGTGACGAGCGGGTCAAGGACATCCAGAACTACATCGTCAAGGGCGTGCTGTGGCAGGCCTTCACCGCCGACGAGCCGGTGGCACTGCTGATCGACGAGATCGACAAGGCCGACATCGAGTTCCCCAACGACTTGCTGCGCGAACTCGACCGGATGGAGTTTTATTGTTACGAAACGCGCGAACTGATCAAGGCCAAAAACCGCCCCTTGGTGTTCATCACGTCCAACAACGAAAAAGAACTGCCCGACGCGTTTTTGCGCCGCTGCTTCTTTCATTACATCAAATTCCCCGATGCCGACACCATGCGCCAGATCGTGGAAGTGCACTTTCCCAACTTGAAAAAAGAACTGTTGGCGGTGGCCCTGAAAACCTTCTATGACGTGCGCAATCTGCCCGGCCTGAAGAAAAAACCCAGCACCAGCGAGTTGCTGGATTGGCTCAAACTGCTGGTGGCCGAAGACATTCCGCTGTCGGCACTGCAAACCCAGGATGAGAAAGTGGCGATCCCGCCGCTGGTGGGCGCATTGCTGAAAAACGAGCAGGACACCACTTTGTTTGAAAAGCTGGTGTTCATGCAAAGCCGCAACCGCTGACCGGCGCTTGAATCATGATGAAACAGCTTGCCGAAGGACTGACCGACGCCGTGGGTTTCGTGGTGGGGTCGTTGCTGGGCTATGGGGTGGGCCAACTGATGGGCCTGGAGATGTTTGCCGAAGGTTACAGCGCGGGCAGCCTGGTGGCCATTGCCCTGGTGGGCCTGGGCGGCGGTCTGGGCCTGCAAGCCGCACGGTCCTTGCGCGGCAAGGGTGAGATCGGTGAGGACCACTGACATGCTGCAGGTCCAGCCCATTGAATTGCACGGCCAGCATGCCAGCCTGGTCCCGCTGAGCGTGGCCCACCACGATGACCTGGTGCAGGCGGTGCAAGACGGCGAGTTGTGGAACCTGTGGTACACCTTCATCCCCCGTCCCGAAGGCGTGCGCGCCGAGATCGAGCGCCGCCTGGGCTTGCAAGCCCAGGGCAGCATGGTGCCGTTTGCCGTGCTCGACCCGCAAGGCCGTGCGGTGGGCATGACCACCTACATGCACATCGATGCGCCCAACCATCGGCTTGAAATAGGTTCCACCTGGTATCGGCGTGCGGTGCACCGCAGCCCGGTCAACACCGAATGCAAGCTGATGCTGTTGCGTCACGCTTTTGAGACGCTGGGTTGCAACGCGGTGGAATTCAGGACCCATTGGTTCAACCAGGCCAGCCGCCGCGCCATCGAACGGCTGGGTGCCAAGCTCGACGGTGTGCTGCGGGCGCACCAGATTGCCCCCAACGGCAGCTTGCGCGACACGTGTGTGTACAGCATCGTCGCGCCCGAGTGGCCCGCTGTGCGTGCTCACCTGACGTTTCAGTTGCAACGCCCCCGCGGATGAAAGGCCCGGCATGCTGACCGACTTCTTCTACACCCTGCGCGCGGCCAAAGTACCGGTCTCGGTGCGCGAATACCTGACCCTGCTCGAAGCCCTGCAAGCCGATGTGGTGGGCCCGCGCAGCGAAGCCTGCAGCATCGACGATTTTTATTTCCTCAGCCGCACAGCGCTGGTGAAGGACGAAAAGCATTTCGACAAGTTTGACCGCGCCTTTGCCGCCTACTTCAAGGGCGTCGAGATGCTGACCGACTTCACGCAAGACGTGCCGCTGGATTGGCTGAAAAAGACCCTGGAAAAAGAACTCACGCCCGAGCAAAAGGCCGCCATCGAGAAGATGGGCTGGGACGAGTTGATGGAGACCCTGCGCAAGCGGCTGGAAGAACAAAAAGAACGCCACGAAGGCGGCAGCAAATGGATCGGCACCGGCGGCACCTCGCCGTTTGGCAATGGCGGCTACAACCCGCAGGGCGTGCGCATCGGGGGCAAAGGCGGCAACAAGAGTGCGGTCAAGGTCTGGGAGCAACGCGCCTACCAGGACTATGACGACAGCCTCGAGTTGGGCACGCGCAACATCAAGGTGGCGCTGCGCCGCTTGCGGCGCTTTGCCCGCGAGGGTTCACCCGACGAATTGGACCTCGACGGCACCATCGCCAAGACCGCGGCCAATGCCGGGTACCTGGATATTTTGATGCGCCCTGAGCGGCACAACAATGTGAAAGTGCTGCTGCTGATGGACGTGGGCGGCACCATGGACGAGCACATCGCCCGGGTCGAAGAGTTGTTTTCAGCCGTCAAGGCCGAGTTCAAGCACCTGGAATTTTTCTATTTCCACAACTGCGTCTATGACTTTTTGTGGAAGAACAACCGGCGCCGTTTTGCCGAAAAATTTCCCACTTGGGACGTGATCCGCAAGTTCAACAAAGACTACAAGCTGGTCTTTGTCGGCGACGCCACCATGAGTCCGTACGAGATCTTGCAGCCTGGCGGCAGCGTGGAATACAACAACGAAGAGCCCGGTGCCGAGTGGTTGCAGCGGCTGGTGCATGCGTTTCCGAAATTCGCCTGGATCAACCCCGAACCGCAAGGGGTCTGGCAGTACCGCCAGAGCATCAGCATCATTCAGCAGATGATGAGTCAGCGCATGTACCCGCTGACCCTCAAAGGCCTGGAAGACGCGATGCGCATGCTCAGCAAGTGAGCCTGACGGGCGTGCGGCCGATCGGCTGACGCCCTGCCCTGCCGCTAGAATCAGCGACATCGCCGCCGTAGTTCAATGGATAGAACGAGCGCCTCCTAAGCGCTAGATACAGGTTCGATTCCTGTCGGGGGCGCCATAGGGGGGTTAACGGCCCGGTCAGCGGATCCCCAATTGGGCTTTGAGCCGTCTGTCCCGATTGCACTCATTCAAATGTTGAAACAGCACAGCGTCTGAAAGTCTCATCACTTGCGATTTTTGGCTTTCGTGGTCACTGCGCAGAACATTGGAGATGTGGTTTCTCCGAACGTATTCTTGATAATGTCCGAAATATTGGTAGGTGTTGCGAAACAGAGGGATGTCTCTCCGGTCCGAAGATCTCTTCAACACATCGAGGGCTCGGCCGTTGACAAAGCCGCAATAGAGGGTGCGCTCCAACGGAATGATTTCGGTCAGGGCAATCACATCCTCCTCTTTCATGTATTTGCTTCGATACAAGAGGTAATTGATTTTGCACTCTTCTGCGCCCGCCTTGCCACATTCAGATCCATGCAATGACGCCGTGAAAAATATTTTGGACTTCGGGTCGCGCTTGAATTGAATATCCCGAAAATGGCCGGAATAGCCCACTGCGTAAGCCGGGCCAGCGGCATTGGGCCCAGGCTTTTTGACTGAATGGATGATCAAGTGGTTGCAGCCCGCGCTCCCACAGTAACCTGACCCGCCTTGGGCCATGAAATCATCATGACCATCGTGGTTCATGTCCGCAATTTTTTCAATCGAGAAATCTGCAAGCCCATGCGAGAAAGCTTCGATCGCCAGATTTTTTACACTGTCGGGGATGGCCGGGTCATCGAAAACAGGATTGCTGGCGTACTGGTCAATGGGATCAATTGCTTTTTGCCGCTGCTCCAGAACTTTGCAGTTTTTGGATGTGTTGTAGTAAATCGTCGTGATGTGCTCGCGCTTGTCTGAGGCCTCGCGGAACTCTTCCTTGACGACAAATTTTTTCAACCCTTTGTAACTGATCAGGTTGACTGAAATGTTGTTTGTGGCCGTGCTTTCGGAATCAATGAATTCGCACTGGATGGGCTCTTTTGTCAACCCGTCGATGCCGGCAAACATTGAGATTTTGTCTTTGACATCAAAAATCTGCCGAATGATCTGCAGGGCGACCACTTCAATGACCTCTTCACTCATGTTCACCGTGGTTAAAGTGGCGGGCTCATTCAGATTTTCGACTGCACTCAAATTGCATTTTTTGGCAGTCTTGCCTGAAAGCAGGGATGTTTCTTTAAAGTTGCAGCGCTTAAAAACTTCCGACTCCATCACCATGGTCCTGGGGCGCGCATTGCCATCGGAGGACACATGATCGATGAGTGTTTTGCCCACTGCAGACAAACTTTTACCCAGAAAATCGGTCTTGGACTGATAGCCCAGTGACTGGAATCGCTTCATTTCTTCCACTGAAGCAAACCCCTTTTCACTGACCTCCTTTTGACTCGGACCGCATCCGCTTAAGCAAGCAGCCCACAGCACCATCGGGATGAGTAATTTGTCGAGGGTCATTTTTATTCACATCAAAAAGAATGCGCCCACACGGGGCGCAGGATGGTGTGCCTTCACACCATTCATGTTAATTTTAGCAAAATAAATTTATTTGCTGCTATCGGACAGGCTGACCGTGGTCCGATATCCCCTCCTGAATCAGCGAGGGCTTCGGGGCTTTGATCACCGTGCCTGCGGCGCTCCAAATCGAATGCCGATTTGCGACATCGCATCGCGGGTGGCCTTGCCCCAGCGTTGTTCGATCTGCTGGCCCACGCCCTCGGCGTGGTAGACCGCGTCCTGGCTGTCGCCGGGCTCGGGCTGGATCATGACCAGCAAGCGGCCCAACTCGGATCCGATGTTCTTGAAGTCGCGGTAAACGCCCGGGGGCACCGATACAAAGTCAAAGGGTTCGAGCACGGTATTGAATTGGCCTTCGTCGCCCCAGGTGATCTCGAAGCGGCCGTTGACGCAAAAAAAGTTCTCGGTGGCGGCGGTGTGCATGTGCAGGCCTGCACTGTCGCCCGGCGGGCACTCGGCCAGGGTGATGGTCAGGCCGGGCGCACCCTTGACCGGGGCGATCTTGCTGCGCCCTTGCCAACCCAGCGGCGACATGATGGGCATGACCTTGTCGGGTGACATCATCATGACCGCTTCGGCCGGGATGCCGTTGTTCTGGTTCATGGTGTCTTTGTAAGGCACCAGCTGCGCATAGCGCGCCACGCGTTGGGCGATGGTGTCATCGATCGGGTTGTGAGCCATGGTTACCTCAGGGTCAATGCCCAGGCCATGCTGCCCTGGGATCAGAGCGAGGTCACGGCGCTGAGCAGGTTGCGGATCGTCTCAGGCGCTATGTTGCGGGTAATGAAGACCAAACGGGTGTCGCGATCTTGACTGGGCCAGCGGTCCAACTCGACCGGCGGGCTGAAGATGTGCTGCACGCCCTGCACCACCACCGGGTGGCCCTCGACATTCACGATGCCTTTGACGCGCAGCATGTCGGCGCCGCGCAAGGTGGTCAACAACTCCATCGCGGATGAGAAACCGGTCCATTTGAAGGGCTGCTGAAACCGCAACGACAGCGTGCGGATGGCGGGATCGTGGTTGGAGGGGCGCGCCCCCAGGTATTTGCCACCCTCTCGCGTGTTGGCTTCGCCCGTCTGCTGCAAAGACTCACCCAAAAAAGACAGCGTGTGATCGCTCACTTTGGCGCTGTGCAAGCCCAAGCCGGTCAGCAGGGCCGGATCCAGATCACCCTGTACCACCGTGTATTGATCGGCTTGCGGGTTGAGCGCCCGGAGTTCATCTTGCAGGGCGCTGAGGGTCGCGAGGTCGACCAAGTCGGTTTTGGTGATGAACAAGCGGTCGGCCATGGCCGCCTGTTTGACGGCTTCGGGTTGACGAGCCAGCAGGTCGTGGCCGTGGTAGGCGTCGACCAGCGTGGCCAGGCCATCGAGTCGGTATTGGGCGTTGATCAGGGTGTCGCTGATCAGGGTCTGCACCACCGGGGCCGGATCGGCCAGGCCGGTGGTTTCAATGATCACGCGATCGAATTCGGGGATTTGCCCGGCACGGCGCTCGGCAAACAACTGGCGCAGGCTGTCTTGCAAATCGGTGCGCACCGAGCAACAGATGCAGCCATTGGCCAACAGCGACATGTTCTCATTGACATTGGCCACCAGGTCGTGGTCGATGCCGATTTCACCGACCTCGTTGATGATCACCGCCGCCCGGTTCATGCCCGGGTGGCGCAACAACTTCGAGATCAGCGTGGTCTTGCCACTGCCCAAAAACCCCGTCACCAGGGTGATGGGCAGTTTGGCCGCCAGGGGGTCGCGTTCGCTCATGCGGCGGGCAAACTCAGATCGTCATTTCCAAAATGTACAAGCCACCACCAAAGCGATCCTGGGCATAGACGATGCGGTTTTCATCCACAAACACATCGTTGATCTGGATCGCGCCCGCAGGCGAGAGCTTGGGTGCGCCCGGCACGAAATAGGCCACCTCTTGCACCTGGTAAGGGTTGCTGGTGTCGAACACGCGCACACCGGCGTTGAAGAAGGTTCCGATGATCAGCTTGTCTGAGTTGAACGAGGTCGGGATCGGCAGGTTCTCGTGCAGATTGTGGGCCCCGAAGCGGCCGCCGCGCTTGGCAAACGCTTCGAAAGGGGCGGAGGGAAAGGTGCCGATGGGCACCGGATTTTTTTCGTTGCGCGAGTCGATCACCCAAACCAGTTTGGGCCAGTCGGCACCGTTGTCCTGCACGCACTCGTCGCTGACGATCCACAAATCGCGATCAAACAAAGGCAACAGGGTGTGGATGAAGCCGTTGAAAGGCGGCGAATGGTTCCAGTGCGACACCACTTTGATGTCGGACATGTTGGAGATGTCGAGCACGAAAGCGCCACCATCGATGTAACCCACGTAGGCGCGGTCGGGCCGTTGCGGGAACACGTTGGTGTTGTGGGCCCGGAAACCGGTGTCGAATTTTTGCGTCAGGCGTTGCGGCGCGGGTTCGGCGTCGCCCTCGCGGGTGCCGGGATACCACCAGCGACCGGCCTCGACCGGCTTGGACGGATTGGAGACATCCAGGATGCGGTAGAACTGATCGTCGAGCGGGTTGCGGGGCTGAAAGTCGGGCGCACCCGAAGCCATGTGCACGTATTTGCCGTCGACAAACCAGACAGCGTGTACGCCGCGCGAATGCGGGCCCGAGCAATCAAAATGCGAAATCAGGCGCGGGGACTCGGGTTTGGAGACATCAAACAGATCCACGCCGGCGGGTTGGAGGCCAACGGTCTGGGTCTGGTAGGCCACCGCCATGATATCCCCTACGACATCGAGGGAATTCGACCTGACTTTGGCGTGCGGCAACTCGGTTTGTACCACCACGCGCGGGTTGCGGGGATCGGTCACATCGACCCCCGTGAAATTCTTGGGCGCCGATTCGTGCGCCATCCACAGGATGCGGCGGCCATCAGAGGTCTTTTGCAGCGACATGCCCTCGCCCATCCCCCCAAAGCCATTGAGCTCGTGATGAGCCAGCAGTTTCATGTTGTGCGACAGGGTCTGGTCGCCGCGGGCGCCGGGGGTGGACAGATTGAGCATGGGGTTTACCGTGTTGTGCAATTGATCAATTGATAATATAAATGATGGCTGGACGGCTCTCAACCACTTGAGGTCATTCAAACAGTCACAGAAAGGACATCCATGCGCATTCTCGCCCAATTCACCCGTCGCGCCCTGCTGGCCTGCGCTGCCATCGGTCTGATGGCCAGCCAATCGCCCGTGCTGGCGCAAGCTGGCAAATTTCCTGACCGCCCGGTCAAGTTGATCGTGACCTACCCGCCTGGGGGCAGCTCGGATTTGATGGCCCGCGTCATGGGCCAGAAATTGAGCGAAATCTGGGGTCAACCTGTGGTCATCGAGAGCAAGCCGGGCGCGGCCGGCTCGATCGGCATGGAATTTGCGGCCCGCCAACCCAACGACGGCTACACCTTTGTCATTGGTAACCTGGGCCCCGCAGGCGTCAACCCGCTGTTGCAAAAACTGCCCTACAACATGGAAAAGGACTTCATCGCCGTGTCCTTGTCCGCCACGGGCGCCAACATTTTGGTGGTGCCCGCCAACTCGCCCTACAAGAGCGTGAAAGACATCATTGCTGACGCCAAGGCCAACCCGGGCAAGATCAGCTTTGGCACCAGCGGTCCGGGCAGCATGTCGCACTTGGCCGCCGAACTCATGATGCGCCAAGCCGGCATCAAAATGGTGGCCATCCCCTACAAAGGCGGCGGTCAGGCCGTGACCGATGTGTTGGCGGGTCAGCTGCCCATGATCATCTCGGACGCTTTGCCGGTCAGCCAGCACATCGCCAGCGGCAAACTGCGCGCCTTGGCCATCACCAGCGAGAAGCGTTCGCCCCTGTTCCCCGAGATCCCGACTTTTGCCGAAGCGGGTCTGGACGGCATGGTGGCGCTGAACTGGTGGGGCGTTTACCTCCCTGCCGGCACCCCGCAAGCCATCGTGGACAACTACAACGCTGCCCTGGCCAAAGCCATGGTCAACCCCGATCTGAAGGACCGCTTCAACAAACTGGGGGTTGAACCGCACTCCACCTCACCGGCCGATTTCCGCGCTTTCCTGGCCAACGAGCGCACCAAGTACACCAAACTCATCGCCGACAACAACATCAAAGCCGATCAGTGATCTCCCAATCGGGATCCCATTAATTGGGGTCATTAATTGGGGTCAGACCCCAATTAATGGCGAAGGCTTTGGCCTAAGCCAGCTTTAATTGGGGTCTGACCCCAATTATTTGACCCCATTTATTCCGAGTTTTTTATTCGGGTTGCAGGCCGGCGTCGGCGAAGGCTTTGGCCCAGGCCTGCAACTGCTCGGGCATGAAGACCGCCATTTCAGCCGGGGTGGAGCTGGCCAGATCAAAGCCGAGGTTGTCGATTTTTTCCTTCACTTCCGGGCGCGCCATGGCGTCAGCCATGGCGCGACTCATGCGATTGGCGATATCCATGGGGAGTCTGGCCGGGCCGAACAAAGCCGCCCAGGTTCCAGCGGTCAGGGGCGGCACCCCCGCCTCGACCGCTGTGGGCACCTGCGGCAATTGATTCCAGCGTTTGGGCAGCAAGACGGCCAAGGCTTTGAGTTTGCCCTCGCGGATGTGCGGTAATGCGCTGGCCGGGGTGGCGTAGGTGAGTTGGACATGCCCCCCCAGGATGTCATTGATGGTAGGGCCCTCACCTTTATAGGGGATGATGTTCATGTCCAGCTTGGCCTCGTTTTTCAGACGGGTGAACATCAGTTGCGTGACCCCGCTGTAACTGCCATAGTTGAACTTGCCGGGCTGCGAACGAATGAGTTGCAGCAACTCCTGAGCGTTTTGCGCAGGCACCTGCGCCCCGGCCACCAGCAGATAGATGTAACGACCGACCAGGGTCACCGGAGTGAAACTTTTGATCGGGTCGTAGGGTGGGTTCTTCTTCAGCAGCGGCACTTGCATCATGGGCGTGTTGGACGCCAAAAAGTAGGTGTGCCCATCGGGCTCGGCTCGCGCCACGAAATCGCCAGCGATCGCGCCATCGGCACCGGGTCGGTTCTCGACCAGCACCGGCTGGCCCAGGGACTGGGTGAGCACCTGGGAAAGAATACGTGCCACGGCATCTGTTGATCCGCCCGGCGGGAATTGCAACACGATGCGGACGGGTTTGCTGGGCCAGGCGCTTTGCGCCCAAGTGGCTCCGGTTGCCATGAGAGGCAAAGCGCTGGCGTACTGCAAAAAATCTCGGCGCGACCATCCGTGCATGTTGTCTCCTAAAGTGTTGTCATTCCCCGAATTTGCATCGGGACCTCGCGTTGCAACAGAGGGATAACCCTTTTGAGCCCGATCAAGATGAGGCGCTGTTCGCCGTCCCGGGAAGCGGGCAAAATGGGGGCATGAATGACCTCAACGCTCCAGTGCCCTACATGGCGCGCACCCGCACCTATTACTTGGCTTTGGGCTACAACAATCCGTACGAATGGGCCCACTTTGACGACGTACCTTTCCAGCCCCTGACCCAGCCGCTGGCTGGCTTGCGGGTCACGCTGGTCACCACTGCGGCGCCGTTTCAGCCCGACAAAGGGCCCCAGGGACCGCGTGCGCCTTACAACGCCGGACCCAAGTTCTATCAGGTCTATTCTGGGGATACGGCGCACGATCATGATGTGCGGGTGGCGCATGTGGCCATTGACCGCAAGCACACCCACATGGAAGATCGCAACAGTTGGTTTCCTTTGCCGGTGATGCGTCGCCTGGCACAAAGCGGGCGGTTTGTGCTGGCACCCCGTTTTCATGGCGTGCCGACCAACCGCAGCCAACGCCACACCCTGGAGGTGGACGTGCCCGAACTGATCCGCCGCTGTCGCGAGGACGGGGTGGACGCGGCATTGTTGGTACCCAATTGCCCAATCTGCCACCAAAGCTTGTCGTTGGCAGCTCGCGAGTTGGAACGCGCCGGCATCTCCACGGTCGTCATGGGGTGCGCCCGCGACGTGGTCGAGCATTGCGGCGTTCCCCGTTTGCTGTTCAGCGATTTTCCGCTTGGCAACGGGGCTGGTAAACCGCACGATTCAAGTGGCCAGCAACAGACGCTGGAGCTCGCGCTGCAGTTGCTCGAACAGGCCCGGGAAGCACGCACCACTTGGGCTTCCCCCCAGGTCTGGAGCGAAGACCCGCACTGGAAACTGGATTACGCCAACCCCGAGCGCATGAGTGAAGCCGAGCTCAAGGCGGCCTGGGAAGAGGCCGAAAAAATCCGGATCGAGGCCAAAGCCTTGCGCGTGCAAACCTTGAATCGCTGATATGGGAACCATGGGATGAATAAGAAGTTGCACAGTCGCCGCTGGTTGCAGGCAGGGGCTTTGTCGGCCTGTATCCTGGGCTCGGCCGCCACGGCACAGGGTCAGCCATCGGGGACCGAATTTGGCTTTCCGACCATACCTCTGCGTCAATTGCCTGAGCCTTTGCGCAGCACCTACATGGGCATCAAGCCGGAAATGACCGATCGCAGCCGATGTGCATCGGCGTTTGACGGCAGTGGCGATCTCGAGAAAATGACGTTGAAATGCTCGGTGCACATCCGGATGGCGGCTGAAGGCGCACGCCGTGCCATGAACTATTGCGAAGAAAAACGCCAGGAATTGCACATCAAAGCCCCCTGCCGCATCGTGCAGGAGTGAAGCGCACCGTAGCCAAAAAACAACCATTAATTGGGGTCAGACCCCAATTTCAGTGCTGGGTGGCAAACACTTCTTCCAGCGTGTTAGCGGTCAGGATGGCATCGGCCCATCGTTGCAGCATGGCGGGTTTGGCGCTGGCCAACCGGTTTTGAGTGGCCTCGTCGAGCGGGCCGAACCGGCGAGCGATTTGGCGGCTGAGTATTTCTGCTTGGCCCTTGATCCGGCCCTGGCGTTGACCCGCATCCCGCGCCAGGCGGTCACGCTTGGCGAAATAAGCTTCGACGTTTTCTTTGAAAGACATGGCAGTTCCTTTCACATTCACAAATTCGTCCAGTAAAGGGGCGAGGGAACTGCTTTCGCCCACCGCGGCCAAGGCCCAGGTGCGGATGGTTTCACGCAAGGGGTCTTGCCGGGCAATCTGATGGTCCAGTCGAGCCATCACCTCCATCATATCTTCAGAGCGGTGCCGCAACTCAAAACGCATCAGCAAAGCCAGGACGCTGTCGAGCCGATCCAACTGTTGCAATCTCAGTCGCTGGATGTCGATCAGGACAAACCGATGCTGCACGCTGCGGCGCAGCAAGCCGCGCGGCAGGCGCCGGATGTGGTCCTCGATGCGGGGGCTGCCGTGCCAGCGGGCCTTGCCGCTGTAGAGCACGATCGACAGCACCGGGGGCCAGCCATCGGTCTGCGGGCGCTCGGCGTTCCTGACCCACCCCTTGAGGATGTGGGCCAGATACTCGAGCATGCGCAGCGGCATGTCGTGGCGCGGCCGGCTCTGAAATTCGATGTGCACAATGACTTCGCCCTGGGCATCGGGGGCGTGCAGACGCCAAACCATGTCGCTGTGCAGTTGCTGCATGCGCGGGGTGACCAGGTTGGTCGGCGCCGGCACCAGGGTGGCCGGGTCAAAGCGGGCCAGCCAATGGTCGGGGACAAAGCCGCGGATGAGGTCAGCCACCATCCGGGGCGACGAAAACAAGAGTTTGTAGGGGGCGTCATGGAGGGCGCGGGGCACGGGGTGACCTTGGCAAAAAAGCGAGGTCAAATTTCAACACGAAGCCCCAGGCGCCAACCCCGAAAAACGGGTCATGCGTCAGTGAGCCATTCACACACCTTGCTGCCCGACATCGAAATTGGGGTCTG
>JACCED010412310.1_pt1 | contig 16787 bp, 24 predicted proteins | sample 7455021 | NCBI WGS metagenome assembly JACCED01 (sample SAMN15323456, study PRJNA562643) | freshwater metagenome | isolation source: river surface water | place: USA:Blue River Watershed | collected 2017-08-19 | reverse complement strand
TTTATAACGTTGGTTCAGCAGACGGTACTGCTTATAATGGTGCCCCCACGACGACTCGAACGCCGGACCTGATGATTACAAATCAACTGCTCTACCAACTGAGCTATAAGGGCGAAACTTATTAGAAGAACACACTCGGGTAGACACCACATCTACTAAGAGTAATTACTTCCGTATGTCTGGGAGCGACCCAGCTACGACTGTGTTCATCTAATAAGTTTCGGGCGAGTCGAGAGGCTGTTGTCCACTCATCTCCTGCAGAACAGGCAGACTTCACGAGTTGCGATTCAACGCGAGGCAGCAATTCTCTCTAAGCACGATGGCGCCAGCGGCACTCTCGCCCAAACTTAGAAACTATACAACAATGTCAAAGAGCAGAACAATTATATATAATACTTTTTAGAATAAATCAATATTTTTTTAAAATATTTTTTACGAATGCATCTGAATCCCTTCGATGCGAGGCGAAATCGACTTGGCAGAATACTGCACACCGTCAATCTCAAAGAAATGACGACCACTAACTGGACCAGTCTTTTCCCAACGCAGGTTCAGAGTTTCCTTCTCGCGGAAGGGACTGATACCGTGGGTCCAAGAACGACCCGTGCGAAGTTCGAAAGCACCACCAGAAAGGTTAGTAATCATTTTCATTTCCTTCTCAATCATTATTCTCACTATACCCTAAGATTGAGAAATTGTCAAGCCTCTTTTTTAATTTTTTTTATCGATAGGGATCATATTTCATACCCCAACACCAACCAGCGGGAAGAATGAAAGTTAGAGGATCTACCAGATGGCATTTACCATTGGGTTCAACACACCACTTTCTACGACGCATACTTGCTTTCAGCGCCATCTTCCTGCGAGTCTCCCAACTATGCCGACGAGCATACATGGGATTAGCATCGCGAACCCTCGTCCCTCTCATTTTTCTGCTGATCTTTGCTTTATGCTCAGCAGATAATCCGCCCCAGTTTGGATTTCGTTCGCCTTTCATTGCTTCCGAAATCTTCCTGCGACTTTCAGGAGTATGTTTCGCAGTTCTCTTTCTACCTACTTTATCAACAATTGTCAAGCCTTTTCCAAAAATTTCTGCCTTATCGCGAATAATCTCAATTTGACTATTCTGTAGCAGTAACTCTCTCGGTTTCGGAACCTTGTCAGGATTGTTGACAATCCAGATTTCATTCTTGTGTTTGAAGAGAAAAAACTTCATTTGTGTAACGTTATATTACGGATTCTAAAGTTTTCTAAATTTTCTATAATGAATCTAACAACACTGGCAACATGATCAGGCGACATTTTAGGATTGGTGCTGTTTTGCATCACTCTAGTGTCAGTTGCTCCTGGTCTGAAATTGATTACAGTAGGTTTATGCATCAAAGTTTCCTCGTAAAAATTATCTAGAGAAAGTTTTGCATCTGCATATTTTTGGTTTTTGATTTCATCAAAATCATTTACCCGACTACTGATGTTCAAGATATACTTATCTTCTCCAAACCAAACATCAAAGACTTGCCTCGCCAGTATGGTTTGCGCATCGGTGTAGTTGACGTAATCAAATGCGTTGTTGATGAACACATCACAGTCATAGATTCTATCGATTATCTTCAATCTATCGAGATCTGAAGTTATGTCGTAACCTGTAGAACGAGATAAACCAACAACGTCGTAGTCTGACAGTGCCTCAAAAATTGCTTTACCGATTCCAGAAGTATGCCCTGTTATCGCAATTTTCACACATTTCCTCTCTCGATCAACGTAAGATTGTGTTCTCGATCGATATACTTGTATTCTACGTGTTCGGGATAAAATTCCTGAAGAGCAGCAAAAACATCATCGATGTTCAACGCAGAACAGGTGTAAACATCCAGTTGCATAAGAGCAGGTTCGACTTCATCCCAGACATGCATCGCAATGTGCGAAGTCTCGATGATAGTAACTGCGGTAAGACCACGGTTACCGACCATATCGCTGTAAACAGCATATGGTCCCATAAGAATCTTCATGCCAATGGTATCAACCAAACTCTTCATCCATTCCTGAATTGCTTCTGCACATTTAGGTGGATTATTCAATTCTGCTCGCACAATAAGATGCTTATGCTCTAGGATTTGCCCCATTTCAGTTCCTTCACTACAGGTGGAAAGAATTTATTTATAAAGAAGTTTCTGAAGACTTTTTTCTCGACTTCTTCTTCTTAACCTCTGGTGCTTTCCATCCTGTAAGAAAATTTTCTAGGACGACTAATCTAGGATATACTTCAAGTAGGCGCTGATCCTTGACAATGTCTAGCAATTCTGCTTCTTTCTTGTGAACGCCCTGACAGATCTGCATCCAGATTTCTTCGCGTCTCCACTGGGGAAGGTTTTTCGCGCTGCCTTCTGGGAGCAGGGTTAGGATACGACGGAACTCTTGCATGATTGTAGTATCTGCCATGTTTGCAGGCAGACCCTCGTCCTTATATGGAGTTTCGCCTTCCGGAAGATTGTATGGTCCCTGTTCGTAACCCACACCCCATGCGAGAAAACGCATCAGAATAGAATTACCAAGGGAGATTGCTCGGATTCGCAGAATCAAATCATCATCAGTTTCTGCCTCTAATGCCCAACTGATCGCTTCATCAATCTGTTTAAATTTCTTTGGTGTAACCATAATTAATTCCCTGTGCCATAATATTGCGCTCTATTTATTAGCGTATTATACAAGACTATTTCTGATTCAAGATATTTGTCAAGATAATCCCTCCGTTGGCAAAATGATATTACAGCATTTTTGAATGCTTGAAAAATTTTAGCAGAATTACCGGAACTGTTTTCGGGAAGAACATTTGAAAATTTGTTTTTATAGGTAAACTCTACTAAATTTTCATTTAAAAATTTGCTGAGATCGTTCAGGTCTAAAATTATTGTATCTTTAAATGCTGCCGAAACAGTTTCTACGTCACCCAACCAATTACCCACATGGTACTGCCAGCGATGACTGTCGAATTCTTTATTAGAATCCCAGATCCGAGGAGACATTTTCATACATCTCTCAAGCATACGCGACCAAAGAGAACTATCTTCTAAGAATGATAAATCAGCATCCTGCGCTGACATCTCTTGGATAAATGGTCCAGAAACTATTTTTGCAATAATCTCGAATAATCCACTATACATTCTAGAACGTGGATCTCTGATCACAGCAACAATTGTTTTACCTGTAACTTCTTTACGCTGAATCACCAAACGCAAGTTTCTTCTGCGTAGAGGTTCGGAATTTATTTCGTTCTGCGATATATCTAAAACACCAGGAACAGTCAACAGGGTTCTAGTTCCAATTTTACCTGCAGTATAAAATATGAATTGATCTGTTTCTAGAATATGCATCAGTTTTCCGTAAACAATCTAACATTTAGAATCCAACGTTCGGACTCTTTGATTGTTTTAACTCCATGCACTGCTGAATAATCATAATATACCCCATCACCAACATCAAGGTCCATATACTCGCCTTCAACGACAAGATGTCCACCCTTGTATGTTTTAGGATCTGCAAGTTGCACAATTAAACCGGAATTGCTTTCTCCGTCAATAGGAGACCAACCATCTTGGTGGTCTCGAATACAAGAACCAGTTGGATATTGCATAATTCTAAATGCAGTCGCCTTTACATTAGGAATACGGGAATATATTATCTCACAATATTTTTGTGACTCCTGTTCTGACAACTGATGAAGATAAAATGCAACATCGGAACGACGAGTAGACTCCAATTTTCTTGGAGTTTCTGCCCCTGCAAAAGTAGTAAAAGTTTCTGACAGAGAAGGAACAAGATCAATTAGTTCTTGGCAAATCTCCTTCGTAAACAAATTACGGATTATTTGATGCATTAATTCTTTTTCTCAGATCAGTGGAACTGAAGGTATGTCTACGAGAATTGTAATACGTATGAATACCAAGATCCTTGCCCGTATAATCCTTGTCTCGATATTCTTCGCCGAGAATGCGGACATACCAGTCATACGACTTGAGAATATTCAGTAGATCTTCTTCAGTTTCATATACGATAATCTGGTCAACATACTTACATGCCTCCAATTGAACCCAACGTTCGAACACAGACTGGACTGGTTTGTTCTTTTCTGGGCGATCAATCGTAGGATCAGTCTGTAGTGCAACTACCAGACGGTCACACTGACTCTTCGCCTCTTGGAGCATAAGAACATGACCTGCATGAAACAGATCAAAACAACTGGCAGTAATGCCTACACGATCTTCATCAAAATTCATCGACCAACTCAATCATTTGCTTCATACGGTTTGCGATAAAGTAGTTTAGCAGACCACTGCGATCACCACCCTTTTGCTTCTCATAACTATCTATAATCGCTTCCTTGATGTCATCAGGAATACGCGACAGATCAACCAATTCGCGGTTGCGCTGGAAATTGCGCCACATCTCATCATTCGTGATGAAATCTTCAGGTTTCATCTTCTTCCACTCGGCAACCTTGTCCTTCTTCATGGGACGTTGGCGACCGCCAGTGATGAATACATCATCGTTCGAGAGAATATTCGGAACACCGTCGCCCTTATCGCCCATGATAATATGCTCCATAAGCACTGCTTCAGGCGTTTCAGTCAACTTAACCCACTTCTTCTGAACAGGCGCATACTGCTTCACATTGCTATACTTCTGCAACTGTTCGAAGTCATGATCGCCTGACATAATCAGGAAAGGTTCTGCGCTCGGCAGCAACCCATCGGTGTTCGAAGTCTGCGAATATTCGGCAAGAGTTGCGATAACATCGTCTGCCTCTGCGCCATCAACATCAATGACAGGATACGGGAAGTGTTCCTGTAGTTCGCTACGAATCTGATGCAGTGCCTCGAAAATAGCAGACCAGTCGAAACCAGATTCCTGACGTGCCTTCTTGCGGTTTGCCTTATAGTTGGGGAAATACTCACGACGCCAGTAGTGACGGTTGTCGCAGGCAATCACAATATCGCCGAACTCAGCGCCAAACTTTTTCTTATACGAACGAATGGCATTGATGATCATATGCCGAATGAGCGGAAGATTGACCTCCACATCACGGCGACCACCGAGTTCTGCCATCATACTGCTGATAGCAGTCTGGTTAAAATCAACAACAATCATTCTTCTTCACCTTTGCTAATGGTCAAACCTTCGCGGACATTATCTAAAAGATGCACCTCAGGGCAATCAACACCTGCTTGGCGCATATACAAACCAGTAATCATAACAGCGATAACTGCAGCATCCGAATGGTAGTTATCGTTCTTCAGACCAATTTTCTTTTCGGTTGCCATCAGAATACCACGTAGACATGCACTCGCGAATGCTTCTGCATCCTGGTATGCCGCATATTCCGATGCACCTTCAAGGAAGTAACTCAGGGAATCCTTATCGATTTCCTTGGTAATTCCACCCTTGGGTTTAAGGTAGGTTACGTTATCGCTGTTATCATTCATTAAAATACTTTCAAAATAAGTGTGGTGGCAGTAAGTCGCGCACGCACAGGTCCACTCTTACTTTTAATTGAAGTATACCATTTTGTCAAGTCATTTTTCTTCAGATCAGAAAATTCTTTTAGTTGAACCTCTGGTTTCCGAAGCAGTCGCGACGAGGACATGGATTCTTCATAACCAACAAGTCCTGCACCCTTCACGGTGATGCCACCACCAATAGGACTGTAGAACTTGGAGATCTTACGAGTCTTAGTATCGTAGGTCCAGATCTCACTGCAATTTAGCAGGTTGATAGGTTCGACGCTGGTGATACCAAGTTCGGTATCCTGCGCAAGAAACTTGATGTTCTTGACCAACTTGGTCTTGTCCTTCGGTTTCTTCTTGCGAACCTTAGCAACCTGCTTGCTGACATGTGACTTCTTAAGATCATTAATGTAGGATTCGAGCAACTTGACGATATCCTTGACGATCTTCATACCAGACAGATGCTCATACGATTCAAGCAACTGCATCTGTTCATCATTCAACTGACCCTTGGGCAGTCGACGAATCTCAACAAGTTCGCTGAATTCAGCAAGCATCGGTTCAATCTTGGCAATACATTCGAGATAATGCTTGTCAGTCATGCGATACGGCATAAGAATCTGAGCAATGTTCTTTGGTTCTTCACCAATGATAAGATTCTCGATCTCGTCATCAACATCCGAAACAATAAAGTTCGGAGCTAGCGGAAGTGTACGCGCAACCTTCACGACAGGTTCTGCGTTGTCATCATCTTCTTCGAGTTTGATGCGCTTGTTCGCTGCTTCCTGCACCTTATCCCAAATACGAGACTTGTGCTCATCACTCACAGGAAAACCTCGCATAGCAATACGAGCAGTATTAGCATAAGTGCGAGGAAGCAACTTGTCTGGAATCTTTGACAGCGTCTTCAGTTTATCTTTGTCGCCCTTAAACCAGTCGGCGAGGAAAGCACGACAATCCTTCTGTTCTACGATGTAACTATACCAGTTGAGTGCTTTACCAAATTCAGACTGGTAATTAGCAGGTTCGTAGTTATCCGCCCAAATGGGTTCGGTACCGAGATGCTTCGATTCAGAAATCGGAACTTTAAACTTATGCATATTATCGCCTTTCTTCATGATATAAACACTCTACTATAATTTTACGGAAAAGTCAAGCCCCAAATCTGACTGAAGTGATGCGATCGTAACGAAATGATCGCCAAGCAGAGTTTTCCAGATCCCAAACAGCGAGAACATCACCACTCGGCGGTTTGGTCTTTGTTCCCTTTTCACTATATGGAGGAACAACACCTTCCTGTAGAGTGCAACGCATCACGCGATGCTGACCATTCGCCTTAGTAAATTCAATTGTTGCTTCGCCTTGACGAAGAGTTTCCTTGAGACTATCGCGCCATTCTTGATTCGCAGTATCCATCACATTTTCCTTATATTGTTTTCATCAATAACTATCTTACCATCGCGCCAAGACTTCCTGGGAGGATCTGGCGCTGGCATGTCGTGCGTCGAAATAGGTTTATCCTCATGCTTCGCGAACGCAAAGAAGTCTGGTGCCTCGACAGCAGGTTTCTTTTTCTTCGTTCGTTTTTTCCTGACAACCTTCTTAACAGGTTCTGGTTCAGCAATAGGTTTTTCTTCTTCAACTGGGACATAGTCCACTATACTGGGTTCTTCGCGTTTTGTCAAGCCTAAAAATGTCATATTCGCAGCAATAATTAAAAGAATTGCCAACGGATCAAATACGAAGATAAGAATGATAATCATCATGCGCACTGCTTTATCGATGGTAGCGTTATCACCACTACCATAGAATAGTTCCGCGACGTATTTGATTGGTCCTACTTCCGCTTCGAGTTTGAGATTTTCAGTTTTGAGCGGTATGAGATCAGTCTCAATAGTCTGTATGTCTGCAGTTGCACTCTCAATTTCTTGATTGAGTGTCGCACGTTCCCGTTTCTGTCTGTTTCTAATGAAGTTAGCATCGAGCACATCTTCTGTAGTAGTGAGTCGGTCGAGAGTATCCAGAGATGTTTGCGCATTCTTTAGTCTCCTTTCCGCTGCTTCTTTTCTACTTTCAAGTTGTTCAATCTTTAATTGTGCCGATCCGCCGACAGTGCTGTGTTCAATGTGCGCCCTACTCAGATAACCGAAAACACCCATACTCGTGATGAACGAGAGGACACAGACTGCTATCGTGAAGTATGTTTTCAATAGTTTATTGGCAGTCTTCCAGTTTCTATACACCCAACTCGCAGTAACGAGTTTAGCAAGTTCTAGAACACCACCCATCGCTGCTACGGCGATTGGCGAGGCAGGGAAAATTGCCATCAAACCTAATATCGAAAAGTATCCAGCGACACCTGTAATCGCTAGTGCTACTAGCATTAAGAGTCCTGCGAAAAACATCCTGGTCTCCAGTCTGGTATTTTTAGTTCTTTCAAATGCGACAGTCTCAGACGCACGTTCCACATGTCATTGATGCAACGTTCGTCGAGTCGATACTCCCACTGTAGGAGATGCTCAACTGCCTTGGCATGTGCTTTGCTGTCATATTCAGCGACAACTTCCTTGCGCATCTCGCCTTCATAGTTATTCACATACGAGGAACTGCCGAAATATTTTTCGAACAATTTCTCAGTCTTACATGAATACCCAATATAAAATTTGCCGTCGTCAAAGTAAGTGCAATACACACGATGCACTTTCTTCGGCGACGGCTTTCGCTTTTTCTTAACTGTCATAGTCTACTCCGAAGTAGACTATTTATTCGTCCCAGTCTTCATCATCCCATGTTACCTCATCATCGAGATCCATTTCCGTTCCGCAGAAGGGACAATTTTTCACTTTGTAATAATCAGTATCTAAATCGTGATCGACTGTGAACACAGCATCACAAGAAAAACACTCTAATTCTTCCACTACGCAGCAACTCCCCAAACATCATCCCACTTGCCTGAAAGTGCACCCTTAGCATAATCGGTTGCACGGTTCTCGAAGAAGTTGGTATGCGTTGGAGCATTGATCATCTCTTCGACCCATGGCAGAGGATTTTTCTTTATCTTGAAAATACCTTTCATGCCAAGAGCAATCAGGCGACGATCACAGATGTAACGAATATACTTCTTAACATCTTCTTCTGTGAGATTTTCCATCTCACCCATAGAGAATGAAAGTTCGATAAACTTGTCTTCAAGTTCCACCATCTTTTCAGCAATGGTGTAGATCTGCGACTTCAGTTCGTCGTTCCAGAGTTCTCGATTCTCTTCAACGTAGGTGCGGAACAGTTTGATCATGCCCTCGGCGTGTTGCGTTTCATCAACAATCGACCAAGTAACAATCTGCCCCATACCCTTCATCTTTCCGTGACGAGGGAAGTTGAGGAGCATGATGAAGGATGAGAACAACTGCATACCTTCAGTGAACGCACTAAATGCAGCGATGTTGGTTGCGACCGATTCAGGTGTTCCATTTGCATTCGACAGATCTGTAAAGTAGTCGTGCTTGGCCCGCATTGAGTCGTATTCGAGGAATTCCTGATACGTCGATTCAGGCATACCCAGAGTTTCAATAAGGTGAGAATACGCAGCAACATGTAGTGCCTCCCGAGCGGCAAAACCAGCAAGCATCATTCGCACTTCAGGTTGCGGGAAGTATGGAAGATAGTTCTTCACATATCCACCTGCTACGTCAATATCTCCCTGCGTAAAGAATCGGAAGATATTTGTCAGAAAATGCTTTTCGCTATCAGTTAGTCGCTTCTTCCAATCGTTTACGTCTTCGAGCATTGGCACTTCGGTGTGCAACCAGTGCGACTGCTCGTGCTTTAACCATGCGTCATATGCCCATGGATAGTTGAACGGTTTAAAATACGCTCTTTCTGTCATTAATGTCATACTGTTTCTGCCCACTTCACTAAATCATCATATCCGCCAACATGTTCACCATTCACCCAGATCTGGGGGACAGTCTTAACATTTGGCAACTGTGCAGTAATATCTTCCCAAAGGCAATCTTGACCGACCACCATTTCGGTATACTGAATATCCATTCCCTGCATAAACTCTTTGGCAAGAGTACAGTAGGGACAATCTGGTTTCGATACTATTTGTGCAAAATACATTTTTCTCTCCTTATTATCCCTCACATGCCACACAGGTGTCACCGTCGATCATTGCCTTAAAGTCGATTTCCTTGATCGCTTCACGTTCGATGCGCTTGGAAACCTTATCCGCCTTACCGATCTTTTCAGAGCGGCAATAGTATAGAGTCTTCAGACCCTGCTTCCAAGCAAGATAGTGAACAGCATGCAGATACTTAATATTTGCATCAGGACGGAAGAAGAGATTGAGGGACTGTGCCTGATCAATAAACTTCTGCCTATCTGCTGCATGTTCAATAACCCAACGCTGGTCAATTTCCATTGAAGTCTTGTAAACTTCCTTGGTAACTGCATCCATCCAAGTCAGATGCTGAACCGAACCATCATTGGCGATAATCGATGACCAAGTCTCGTCATACCAACCTTCCTTCTGATTCTTTGCTTCTTCCTTGATGATTATGTCAAGGTATTTATTCTTATTAAGATGTGCACCCGACAATGTATCTTGACGATATGCGTTTGCTCGCCATGGTTCAATCGACGGACTGGTGTTGCCCATGATGATTGACGAAGATGCGTTCGGAGCAATTGCCATCATGTGCGAGAAACGACGACCAGTTCCTGCTGCGTCTGGTGCTTCGCCACGATCAGCACCAAGTTCCAGGTTTGCTTCATCCAACTTGCGGCGGATATGCTTGAAGATTCGCATATTGATGCCCTTAGCAACTGCCGACTCCCAAGCAACACCCTTACGCTGCAGATAAGCATGGAAACCCAGTGCGCCGATACCAATCGAACGTTCGCGCATCGCTGAATACTTAGCACGCTTTACTGCGCTGGGAGCATTGTCGATGAAATATTGCAGAACGTTGTCGAGCATTTCTGCCATGTCCTTCAGGAACAGAGAATCCTTCGACCATGCATCATAATACTCAAGATTAACTGACGACAGACAGCAAACAGCAGTTCGCTTCTTATCAGTGGGCAGAATAATTTCCGAGCAAAGGTTCGATTGGTGAATCTTGAGACCAAGTTCCTTTTGGAAGTCAGGCATCAGGCGGTTTGACGTATCTATAAAGTGAATATATGGTTCGCCAGTCATCATGCGCAGTTCGAGAATCTTTTGCCAAAGTTCCTTGGCAGAAACTGTATCGCGGACTTCACCCGATGCTGGATCCTTCAGGTCCCAACTGTCATCCGCATGCGGATCAGTCATGCACCGTTCGATGATTTCCATAAAGTCGTCGGTGATGTTGATTCCGTGGTGCAGGTTGAGTGCACGCATGTTGGGATCGCCAGTTGGTTTACGCATTTCAAGAAATAGTCCGACGTCAGGATGAGAGATGTCGAGATAAGCAGCATAACTCCCACGTCTTGTTCTTCCCTGACGATACGCCATAGAAGAAGCATCATAAGTGCGAAGGTGAGGCATAACCCCAGTAGACTTGTCGTCGGCGGCCCGAATACCGAACCCAATCCCAACGCCACCACCAAGCATAGATAACCAATTCGTCTCTGATAGATTGTCAACTAATCCCTCCGCTGTATCTTCAATATAATTCAAAAAACATGAAATAGGCATGCCTCGCTTGGATCGACCAAACGATAGAATCGGAGTCGCATACGACAACCAATGCTTTGACGAATATTCATAGAGACGCTGTGCATGCTCAGGGTTCGAACCAAATTGCTTAGAAACAAAAGCGAATCGATGCTGCGGAGATGTTTCGTCATCTCGCATGTATGATTCTTCTAAACGCTGGATACCAAGTTTGTCAAACAGAGAGTCGCGTGATAAATCTATTTCAATACCCAGATATGTTTCTCTTGCCATTTATAGTCCCTGTTCCTTCAATACTCGTTCAATGTTCGGTTTAAAGTAAGTTTCTGGTTTCAGAATCTTACCATCCTCGCGTTTCTTGATCTTGCCATTATCAGAAACCTTACTCATGTTAGAGGCACGAACTTCATTCCACACCTGATCGAAATTGATACCAAGTGTAGCGAACAACCCCTGGACAACCCAGACTAGGTCTGCGCCACCATCAGCAATGTCTCCGATATGACGACGAAGGAATCCGTCACACAACTCGCGGAACTCTTCATCGATCAGGTCAATATATAGGCGAGCCTGCGCCTCGTTGTTTTCGTCTAGATGCGGTTTATCGCCAACATACTGATCTGCGGCAGTCATAAACTTTGTAACATCATTCTGGTAACTCATTTGTTCAACTTTCTTTAGTGTAATAGTGCCGTCTTCATTTTCAGTCCAGAGAATGTCGTCTCCAGGTTTCCAACCAACTTGTTCAAAAACTTCTGATTCCAAATAGTGGAAATCTTGTTCTTCATCGTATTTAACTGTTGCTTTCATAATCATCTTTCTTGTGCGACTTTTTGGAACGAAAATTTGGCCGGGAAAAATTCAGACCCCGAGAATATTGGAATTTTTTTCCATGCAGGGTCAAGGTAACTTGCTCACGAAGTCATCCCACTTCGCCATCTTATCCAATGCTGCCTTCACATCGGGGAAGTGGTGGCAGATAATTTCCCAGCACTGTTCGGCGACAATGCGATGTTCCTTCTGAGTCGCCTTGTCCATGCGCAACTGACAATAGTGAACCCACGAACGTAGTGAACCTGCCATGATCATGACCGACTCAGTGTTACCTTCAGGTAGAACAGCACGTGCCTGTTCCTTTGCGATACCACGCTCAATCGCCCACTGATATGCCATCTTAGCAGCATTGGTTGCTTGCTTCTGCATGACATTCCACTCTTCAGCGAGTCGGTTCTCGTCAGGTGTCAGTTCGACGGAGTTCTGTCTGTTCTTCTTATCCTGAAGTCTTGCTTCGCGGGTTACAAACCCGAGATCCTTTGTTGGATCGGCGTAGCGCTGAGAGTATTCCTGGAATGCAAAGGAGCGGTGACGTAGAATTTGCCGAGCGATATCGCGAGTTGTTTTAATTTCCATAGAAACATGGACCATCTCCAAAGGCGACCAATGCTGGTTCGTGATCAAATATTGCACCAGTTTAGGCGCGGTTGCTGTATTGTTTTGGTTTGAAGGATTAGAAACTCTTGCCGCCCATGCGACCAGTTCGTTGGCAGTTGTGCATTCTGTATACGCAGACGGTTTGGTAATACCGATAAGATTCACTTCACTCATTTAAAACTCCAATAAAGTATTATTAATTATGTTATACGCTTAAACGCAGGATTTGTCAATGATTTTTTAAATATTTTACTGCCCATATATTCGGTCCGTAATCAAAATCATCAAAAGGATCGCCGATTGTCTCGAATCCTGCTGCGAGATAACTGGGCAATGCATCTAGTCGCGGGTAACTCCATACAAGTTCTGCGTTATTTTTCTCTGCTATTTGTATTGTCGCATCGAACAAATATCTAGAGATACCCTTACCACGATACTCGGGAAGAATATATATTCCTCTTGATCTCAAGTGGGTTTTTGCCGACATAAAACAAGAATTACAACCTACTAATTGTTCATCCACATAATAACCAATAAACCAAACTTCAGAGCAAGGAACCTCTGGGTTGTATCCTCCCAGAAATTCCCACTCATTATACGGTTTAATCAGGTGAGTATCAGGCCAAAGTTTTTTCCAAAGAGGAAGGATTTCCTCGAATGATATAAGTTTGATCATGCATTATGGTTTAACTGTTGGTTGGAACAAATTATTAAGTTGGAAGTTGCTACTAATATCAACATACGGAGAAGAATCTAGGTCTTCAATGAGAACTTGTGGCGCAGTAGTCTCGCTGGTGTAATAGAAGAACACCTTGCAGGTTTCTGATGAATAGTTTGTAGTCTTTACAACATCAAACGCAACACGTTCAAACAGTTCTCCATCTGGAAGATTGATGATGGGATTATCAATCATAAAAGAACCTGTGCCCTTATTAAAGGCAAAGAAAGGTCTATAACGCTCTTGCTGTTCTGCGTTTTCCCATATGATACTATATGTGGTATCTTCACCAACAATATCTGCAGTATAATTGAAACCGAAAGATTTAGAATCGATTGTAATTTTTGGTGCATCAGGTGACAGTGTTCCAGCATAGAGAGAATCATCAGACATACCATCGCCATTGATAATTTGAACGATGCGGTTTTGATTACTACTAAATGCTTGGCGGTCGAAAAGAATTGAACCCTTCAGAGATGTAGCAACAAGCAAATTCAATACTTCGGTGTGAGTAACAGGATCTGGCGAGACAGACTGGATAATAGAAGCTGCTCCAGATGCATATGCTGCCGCCATAGAAGTACCGCTGACACGAATAAATCCGCCATTGATTGAAGCAACATCAACATCAACCCCAGGAGCAAAAATATCCAGCGATTGACCAGATGGCGAAGTAATCGAAGAATCAGATTCTGACGTTGCAGTAAATCCAGCAACGATGTCATCATCGTCGATTGCGCCTACGGTAATTACTTCTGGCATACCTGCAGGTGTAAAGTTCGAAACATCATCAGCAGTATTACCTGCCGAACAAACTACCACACAACCTGCATTTAGCAATTCGGCAAACTTATTTCTAAGGAAATTGCTGTATGTTACAGTCCAACTGATATTTACAACAACATTCTTTGATTGATTAGAAAGTTTAAACTGTTTAATGTCATCAAGAACATTAGCAAGTTCTAGAATAGTTGGTTTGGTGTCACCGTCAAAAACTTTATAATTATACAGATCCACATTAGAAGTCAATCCTACCTTCTCGCCTGCAATGCAAGACGCCACCGCTGTTCCGTGTCCCAGATTATCAGAGTAATTTGAACAGAAAGACAATTTACCAAAATTTACAATCTGAACACCAGAAAGATCGGCATGGGGACTAATCCCAGAGTCGACGACAAATACTACTGGTTTGTTTGTGATACTGACATCAAAAGTTTTATACTCGCGGAATGGTCTAAAGCGATTCGAAAGTCTGCGTCTTGCCCAATCGTTTGGGGTTGCAATTGTGGATCCAGATAGCACAGAAAGTAGTTTGACAGGAGCATCCACGCAATCTACGTTACCCGAACATGCATTATAAACACCGATAGGATCAGTGGTTTCTATGATTGTGTATCCATCTTGCGCAGATACCACTGTGTGCTCAGGGCAACTCTCAAGATCTGCAGTTTCCACAAGTAGTTTGATGTTAGAACCATCGTGGGTTACTTCTGCACCAGCGTAACGCATAGAATACGTAAACAAGTTATCATTAATGACCATGCTTGTAGAGTTTTCTTGTGCCTTACCAACTCGTTTCGCAAAAATATTTCTTGCTTCTGCTGTCTGGAAAGTGACTGTGAATGACATTTAAATTTCCTTATACTTTTGTTGCTTTAGTATATTTATTCGGGTTTCTGTTTCTTGGGGAATCGTTATATATTTATTCCTTGCAACACCTGACGCTTTTTTCAGGGGAATTCTAAACTGCAGTTCGAATGTCCACCCATCACCAGTCATTTCTTCATAATATTTTTTTACGCTCTCAAACCCATTATATTTTTGGTCTTGTGGAATAATATCATATCCCATTTTTTGATAACCGTTTACTTTTGCCTGATAGTTTACGATTTTATCTTTAGGTGTAAACCCTTCCATAAACAAAGTTGCTTTAAGGGATAATCTCCAATCTTGCAACCAAAAATTTCCAAGTATTGGGAAATTTATTTGATCAGAATAGTAACACCAATCTAATTCCTCTTTCTCTGGAATATACCAAGATCCATCTTGAAGTCTAAAAAGATTATTTCCTCCGAAGATCGCGGAAGTATATCCTAATTTTTTTAATTCGCCAGACAAATATAAATGGACAGCGAACTGCGGACTAGAGATTTTATATTTTGTAGCAAATTCAAGAAGTCGATTATTTAAAAATCTTATAACATCAAACTCTATTATGCGCGGAACTATATTCCTTGACTCACAAAATTTAATTGCAAGGGATACATCTGGTTCGTTGAAATCATCAATAAATTTAAACACAACCACATTAGGCGTAACGCCAGCAATAAGAAAAGTATCTATTACGGTTTGACTATCGATACCACCACTAAAACATATTGCGGGTCTCTCTCCAATAGTTTTAGGTAATGAAGATATGGTAAGTTTACATGCTTCTTCTAGCGACAACTGGTCTGCAACATCTACCATATCCTCTGTTGCATTTACTACCCAAGTTAAATCTTCGCCAGATAGGTTTGCATATACCCAGTTGTCAAGCGCATTTATCAATCAAAACAAATCCTCTAAAGTTGATTCAGTTAACTGTAGAAAATATGGTTTCTTGGCACGAATCATTTCGTCAACCATGTTACGGGTGCCAGCAGACTTACCGTCCCAGATAATAACAGCAGCATCAGCATACTTTGCCATCTCCCGATTGCGAATGGGACCTGCTGCCTTACCGTCACGATTCCAGTTTGCTGGCATCTCGGTGATTGGAAGATTGTTAGTTCTTGCCCAACGTTCTCCCATAGTATCAACGCCTGTAGCACAACCACTTACAACTTCTGTCACATCATACCCGCAACGTTGCATTGCTTGTGCTACCAAAAGATAATTATCAAGATTACGAGAACCTGCAATAATAACTTTCACTCAACTCTCCATGACTTCGTATTCAGTTTCATATTAGTGGGCCAGTCGCCCTCGGTATAAGACTTATCGTGGAATCTCAACTCGTTTGTCGGCATGATACACAACCGATCATTATCGAGTTGAATAAACATAAACTCTTTCGACTGCGAAGGTTCCATGGTGAACCCATCGTTCATTGGGATAGCAGTGAACAGATAACGACCGAACAATCCATTGCTGCGGATCTCTGCTCGTTGTCCGTTGAGGTAGTCGTAGCGAACAACTGAGAACTGATCGCCATAGCAGTCCCAGATCTGGGAATCTAGTAGCGACCAACTGAATTCAGGATCCTGTGAGAATGACAGTGCATGCGGAGGAACACCACGATAAACTGCGCCGCATTCAAGCATCACATGACAACCCCAGGAGTGTCCAGGTTTAGAATGTAATCCGAACCAGATACAAGGTTCAAAACTATGTGGAACACCGTCCTTGCGAACGAATGAAGAATCTACCCAGCAGTAGATATGATGCGGAATGTTTCCTGAACCAGTGTAAAGCATTACTCGACTTCGAAGACCTT
>JACCED011983268.1_pt1 | contig 16790 bp, 11 predicted proteins | sample 7455021 | NCBI WGS metagenome assembly JACCED01 (sample SAMN15323456, study PRJNA562643) | freshwater metagenome | isolation source: river surface water | place: USA:Blue River Watershed | collected 2017-08-19 | reverse complement strand
GATAAGAATCTACTGTAAAGTAACCTGGTGTATTTGAAGTTGTATATTTGTTGTAACGAATCAACAATGGTCCTGTAGGTGGTGTAACACCAGCCTTTAATACAATACCAGCGTGATCGTAGTAACTGTCTCTTTGTCCATTGTCTAACAGATAACGACTTGTTACGTTTGCAGCTGCACCAAGATTTGCTTCTGTAATTGAAGAACCTTGGAAATCAAAAATAGCATTAATAGAAACAACGTCAGAAACATATAATGATTGTGAAACACCTGGCAATTTATTTACATGAGATTGACTTGCAATTTGCGTTTGTCCCTGATCTGCAATAACATACACAGAAGAATTACCAAATACATCATTTGCAGTTCCAACATTCTGGACTTTAACATTTGCACGAACGTAGTTTTTATTTTTAGAAGCAGCAGTTGTAGTAACAGTCACAAACATATCAACTGTACCAGTATATGTTGATGAGAATGTCAGAACTGTACCAGACATACTCAGATTTGCTGCAGCAACAACCTGATTAGGAACATAGATTCCAGATGATGTTTTAGTTTGAACGATTAACTTCTCTTGTTTTGTTGATGTAGAAGAAGATGCTGTAACAGAGAATGTTTCTCCACTGCCTAGATAAGATGCTAAGTCAACTGATCCGGCACTTACAGAAACGCCAGATAAGAATTTCTGATACTCATAAGAGAATGAACCAATGGAATTTTGTGCAACAAAATCTTCACCAATCTTAATCAATAATGGTTCAGTTCCTTTTTCTGAAATAAACACATTCTCATAGTTTGATGCCAAATCTTTTGAGAACTGATAGATGTTTGCAGCAGAAGTGAACTGAGATGGTGAAGCACCAGGTTCAACAATAGATTCTGCATCTTTAATCTCAAAGTCAATCGAATAAACACTTGCAGTTGTTGGAGCCACTGCAAATGGTGGAGTAACTGTAATATTTTTTGTTGCGTTATTATAACTTGTAATTATTCTTGGAGATTCTCCTGCACCAGGGCCAGAAACGATCCTAATTTTTGCACCACGATATGCATTTGCAATATTAGACATATCGCCAATAGAAGTGTTACCAATTTGGAATGCAGTTGTATTCACTGAAGCTGCAACAGAAGCAATAATAGAACCAACATTAATATCCGTTAAGAATGTTTTGTAGATATATGTGTTAGCATCTGATTGACTTGATGCAGTAGCTTCAAATGCAATAGACTTAACTCTTGCAGTACCAATTTTAGTGTTGTTATAAACACCAGTGTTTGCAGTCCAAATACTACTGTTAGCAACACAGTGAATATCTACTTGTCCTAATGCATCAGTTGGTAATAATGCAAAATGATTCCATGTGTAGAGATAAGAACCATAATCACCAGAAACACGTTTTAATGAAACATTAACTGTGTCTCTAGGTTTAGGAATTGTAATTTTTGTTGGTGCAATTGATTGATACTCATATCCCTTAACGTATGCTTTACCTGGAGATAATGTAATATCAAGATTTGCAGTATTTGATGCATTAGTGTCTAAAGAGATCAAGAATGGATTAACAACATAATCACCAGATTCGTCAAATGTTCTACGTGCCAGTGTATCTTCTAGTTCTGCATAAAGAGGTGTTCTTGTGATCTTTTGTAGAATACCTTCTTTTACTTGTGCAAGTTCAACAAATTTTGATGTATCTGTACTGTCTAAACTACGAATCGCTAGTTTTAATTCTATTTTAAATCTGTCAGATCCTGGTGCTTGGAAGTTAGAAGCACCTTGTGCAGGATCAAGTAATGATGTGTCATCAACAGATTCTACAATACTTTCTGTAACTTCAAAACCAATTTTAGCGTTTGCTGTGTTGTTATTATAAACAGAAGTTGCAATCGTCTGTGCATCAACTTGAACAAAGTAACCATCATAATAGTAAACACCTTGATTTACAGAGAATACTTGACCAGTTCCAACACCAGAAGTGGAAACGTTCGCACGGTTAGCAAACGCATCTCCACCATCTTCAACGGTCTTGATTGAGTCTCCAGACGCAAAATTAACACCATAAATTTGTTGTACTAACAGAGTGTGGGGAGTATTTGCAGTCGCATCAATTACTTTTAACACTTGACCACGTTTAGTATCATCTGTAGAAAGAATGATTTTATCTACAAAATCAGCAGCAACAATATCAGTTGTTGAATATTGAGATTCAAGATTCATGTAGGTAACATCTTGTAAGAATACTTGACCACCAGTTACTACAGAACCGTTTTTGAAAATATGATTACCAAATCTTTCGATTTGTTTTTGTAGAATAGTTTGAGCTTGAGTTAATTCACGAGCCTGAACAGCATATCCTGGCTTATATAATAATCTTAGAAATTTTTTATTTTCGTCAAAGTCGTCGTAATACGGATTTACATTAAAATTCGTGCTGATTGCCATGAATTAACCTTTAAAATTTAAGAACAAATTTAATATCTTCTGCTTGACCATCTTCTCGGTCAATTGCAGTTACATTTTCTACGTGAAGTATGTCGCCAGAAAATGGTTGAAACTCTGGATTCTTAACAGAAACTACAGTTCTTTGTACTAGAGAATTTGCACCAAGTAGATTCAAACCTGTTACCATTGTTCCACGAACACCGGAAAGTTTGACAACACCTTGTGCGATATCTTCTTCAACAATATATCCATATGCAGATGGATTTGACAACGCACCCTGATAAACAAATTCGTTTTGTTGATAGTTTGCACCTGCAACAAGATTTAAATTAGTTGTTTGACTAATTGCAGCATTAGCATTTGAAGAACTAACAACAGATGTTTGACCATATTTATGCGGATCTCTTAAAATTCCATATTGTCTAAAGTTGGTATTAGAAGATATTAAACCACCTTCAGTAGAATCAATCTCTCCAACTCTCACAGAGACCATGATGTTTTTAGCACCAAGTTGTTTTGCAGGATTATAAGCAAAACCATATTTTGGTGACATAATTACTCTTGTTGCAGCACCTGATCCTGAACCATAAACTACAGCATTTGCAAAAGAGTATCCAATACCAACGGTAGTTACTTTAATGTTTGCAACGTTTCCAGATCCATTTAAGAATACTCTACCCTCAGCTCTAGTTCCATCACCTTGAATTGCAACTCTACTTGTTAGTGATAGTGGAACTGTATTTCCTCCAGTGCCGTTAGTTTCTGATGATAACGTCAATAATCCTGAAGCAACATTAACAGAAGAAATAAAAGTTGCCGGACGAATTCCCTGTCCACTAACTGACATATTGGTCAGATTTGAAAGAGAAGGAATATTGAATTCGTTTAGAACAATAGTCGTATTTGAAATCTGAAGTATATTTGTGCCAGAAATAAATGATACAACGTTTACATTAGAATGTTTATAACCGGATCCACCGTTTGTAACAACGATTGTTGTAAGTTCACCATCGACAATTCCAAGAGAATTTACTGTGTAATCTAATTGAATATTGGATGTTGGTGCAGGAATCCAGTCGTCTGTAATAAACTTGTTAGATGGCTTGATGTTGTACAGATACTTCCAACGATATCCATCTGCGGTATCAATAACACCGTTAGAAGTAGAATAGTCTCCAGTGGGTTCAACCGTAGAGTTTGCAGAAGTGTTATTTGATAAACACATATAAACACTACGTGCCGTTGTAATTACATACATCGGTTTCGTGTTAATAGAAGTGTTTCCTGTTAATAGAGACTCATAATCTGAGCGATCATCATATTGTTTGTATTTGGTATTTGCAGTCCAATTGATTCTAGAAATAACATGTTCAACATCATTACCAGTAATTTTTTTACCGCCAATCATGTTGTTCCAAACAGTTTTTTCATCTCTGATTGTATCTTCAATATCTGAAGGAACACTTTCGTTTGGATATGCTAAGTGATTACCAATAAAAACATACGAAATCGTAGGAGAAGCTTCGGAGAAGCTTTCCTTAAATTGTTCCGCAGTATTAAATCTTGTTTTTAACGTAGTTACTGTATTTGCCATGGAATTATTTATTTGTCATTTTAAGGTATAGCTGTGTTGGAACTTAACAGGTAAACCGCATTTGCCAATCTATTAATAGCATCTTGAACTGTTATCGGAGCACTAGTTGCCCAAATAGATGAATTTGCAGCAGTATAATCATCCGCAGAATTTGCTTGTGCATATGCAGCATTTGCCTGAATGAATGCACTATTTGAAAAATCTGCTGCATATGTTCCGATAGCCAAAGCACCGTTTGCCTGATTAAAAGAACCGTTTGCATATAATGCCGCAGAGTTTGCAACATGTGATGGAGTGTTAGCTGTTACGAATGCAGCATTAGCAATATTTTGAACAACTGATCCGTTAGGTTCTAAACGAATAACTCCAACCATAGATCCTGGATGATTTAGACATTGGTAAGCATACTGTTCATTCATCAAATCATTTGGAACTTTCCAGTATAGAACACCAGAATTTTTACCTTGTGCTTCATCATTAAACGATACAACACCTGTTGGAGAAACGTGAACTAAACGAGTTGAAACATTAACTCCACCTGCGGTAATTCTAATTGCAAATGGATGATTGTCAACATAGTTCAAATCAAATGCGACAGTTTGTCCTGGTAAAAAATGCAGTGTTGGATTATTTCCAATATACTGATCGAACAAATATGCGGTTGTTCCTGTATAAGAAACATTGAGTCTCGTTGCTGCCTGTAGATAATTTAGATTTGCGAGTGCATATGCGGCATTTGCTTTTGATAATCCAGAATTGGCATAAGAACCTGTTGCATTCTGAGAATTGTAAGCTGCGTTAGCTTGAACAAATGCGCCGTTTGCATACAGTGATCCAGAATTTGCAACATTTGACGGAGTATTTGCAACAATAAATGCTGAGTTTGCATATGATCCTGTTGCATTTTGACTATCATATGCACTATTAGCTTTTACAAAAGCTGCGTTTGCATATGTTCCTGCGGCGACAGATCCAGTATTTAAAGAACTAAATGCAGCATTAGCTTGAACAAAAGCACCATTAGCATATAATGCCGCAGAGTTTGCTTTGTCAACCGTATAGTCTAATACAGTATCAATCTTCTGCAACTCAACCTGTTTAGTTACGGGAGTTCCAGAACTCTTATCGACAATAATCAACAATGTATTCTGTGTATTAGAATCCAGTGTTGTTGCAACTGTTAATTGAGAAATTTTTGTATTTGCCATTTGTTATTCCGTCGTGATAATTAATCCATCTTCTGTTATCAGAACGTCACCCTCTACTGTTAGAATTTCTGCGGTTCCTGAACTGATACCATCCACTTCTCCAAGGACAGTGAATGGTTGTAAATTTGCTGTATATGTGAATGGTACTGTAGCGATAGTTACTCCAGGAACATTCGTAGTTATCTGTGAAACTTCGACATTTGTGTTACTGATAATTGATTCGACAATGTAAATTGTACCATTTACGGAGATCGCATCACCCAACGAAATATAACCTTTTGAGTATGCGTCCTCGAACTTAGTATTTATTCCAGTTAAATAGATCGATCCTTCGCCGACATTTACTGTTCCAGATATTACTTTTCTAGGATTAATGTGAACAATATCTAGGTCGGAAACATCTGTATTCGTTTCTATATTATATCTTGCATAGTTCACTAAACCAGCAGGATGTAACAGTTCTTTTAGAATTTGTTTATACTTTCTAAATTCTACTTTAGAAGATGTTACATATGAATAATCTACGTAATAGTCACGTCCCTGAATCTTTCTTTCAGTTGATGAAATGATGGAATCTGAAGTTAACCATTTTCCAGTAAATGTGACAAACGAACTTTCAATTTCTGCCTGTGCGTTTGCTTTACCATCACCAGATAAAGTCAGATTGATAAATGGAATATACTTGTATCCTTTACCACCATCTAGAATACGAATACGAACGATGGCACCCGGAAGTTTTGATCCACGTGCAGTGATGTTTTCTCCATCACCCATACACGAATCGATAATAACATTTGCATTTACTCCGTTACGAGAACGAACGGTCAACGTTGGAAAGTTGTTCTGAGTATAGTTAATTCCGCCAATCGGATAAACGTTAAACCTACCAAGTGCAATATCTGAATTGGTTGTAGTGTATGTGAATGTTGAATTGACATTTGCTTCTGTGGCACTAGTAATTGCATTAATGAATTTTATCTCGCCATTAACAGTGATCTTATCTCCGACTGTCAAATCTGTACTAAAATTTGTTCCTGTTCCTGTGATTACATGTCCGTTTGCAGCAACATTAACAGTTCCTGCAATTCTTGTTGGTTCTATAGCAATCTTCATTATTCCGCCATTAATATCAACAGAAGAAACTCTCGCTGCTGCACCAACTCCTGCTGTTAATGGAGGATTCGGACCAAAAATAACTTCATCACCAATTCTATAGTTTTCACCTTTGTTTAAAATCTGATATCCGCCAATAGATTTAAATCCTGTAATCGAGTGAGACACATTACCAGTTTGGAATATAGCGCCTTGAGTATCAACAATAGGAACTGCATTCAAAACTGTGTTTGATGAAATCACTAAACAAGAATTTATACCACCAACAGTGATAGTTCTTGGATTCATCAATTCTACAATCTTAGAAGTATTACTAATTACTTTACCAGGAATGCCGTAATCAGCAGTATCAATAGTTAATCCTGCAACGTTTGCAATCAAAGTGTCGGACAAAATTGTATATGTATTGATTACATTTGCACCAGTAGTATTTACAGTGGATACTGTTCCATTAACTGCAAGAGGAGGATCTAGTGTATCAATTATTCCGCCAACTGCGAATCCGGCACCGATCTTTTGCACTGTGATTGTATCAGCAGTTCCAGCAAATACCTCGTCAATAATCGCAACAGCTTCTTGTTCTGCACCACCACCAGAAATAATAACTAGATCATTGTTTGCATAGTTTGATCCACCCTCAATAACATTGATTGCACGAAGTGCTGATGAAGTTAAAATTTCAAAATTAAGTAAAGTGCCATCAACCACAATATCAGTAACGCAATATTCGCCATTTTCAAAATTACCTATTAAAGTTTTCGAGTTGACATATAAATCTTCAATATTTCTATTTGAGATCAAACTAACCGCGAAACGTTCAATGATTGCAGATGCTCTTGAAGTTTTACCAGTAACTTTACGATTTAGTAATAAACTATAATCAAAGTCATTAAAATAGATTTTGATGATTGCATTATTTGCAGGAGCAGTATTGAAGATTAGTTTTTTGTACGCCTGATTTATTAAGTAATCATTTGTTTGAACACCGTTTACTAAAACAGTTCTTACACTAAAACTAGAACTAGGTAACAAAAATGTAGTTTTAGTTCCGTTTCCTGTATGAACAAGGTATAGTTCATTTGGATCAATACGTAAAGAATTTTCTACAGACCAAACACTAGCTGAAGCTCTTAAAACTTCATTTTTTGGTTCTATAATCTGAACTTCTTCATTAAACAATAATCTAAAAAGAAACTTGTATGACTCAATACTACCTTTTGACAGATATAATCTGTTTAAATTTTTGAACAGAATGTCTTTTCTTACTTCTGTTTCTCTAGGCAAAAGAGAAGCAAACTTCTCATAGAAGTTGTTTTCAAAATCATCTAAAGATTTATCAACGTCTGAAAGATATCGTAAATCTTTAGATTTTGAAATTAAATCATTCTTATTAGTACCTTGTTGTTCTTCTAAAAACTCATAGTATGCTTTTAAAAAATCAACAAACTTCGGATGTTCTTCACGAACAAAATCCGGTAATTGAGAAGATACTAAATTTGATAGTTTAAAGTTAGTCATTTATTTCAGATAAATCTACAGTTATTGAAGCAGAGTCGTTCGTATCAATATCAATAACAGTATTTCGTTTTGTCTCTATAATTCCGTTTTCTGATTCAATAGTCAAACGCATAAAACTGTCTGAAGAATATATTTTCTTAATATTAACATCAGTCAGAACAATTCTACCTGTTTCATAGTTAATTGTTCCAGCATTTTCATTTACAATTTGTTTCTGTGCATCAGCATCATAATAAACAGTTCTTAATGATCCTGTTCTTGCAGTTACGATGGCTGATGCTTCTGCACCATTTCCACCACCTCCTGAAAGTGTAACAACAGCTCTTGTATAATTGTAACCTCTATTAATTACTTCAATTCTTTCAACTCTTTGATTTACAATTACAGCTCTTGCAGTGGCACCAATTCCATCGCCAGAAATTGTAACAGTTGGTGGAGAAGTATAATTTGTTCCTGAGTTGATGACTTGTATTGCTTCAACACCGGTATATGTTTCAGCAGCTTCTTCATATGTTACTTTTCTAACTGTTCCAGAAAAATCAATAACATCAAATTCTGTTGAAGTTAATCTATTCGTCAGAGTACCACGATGTAATGGAACATTGAAGTCCACAGTATATGTTTTTAGTTCATTTATTGTTGGTTCGAATCTTCTTTGAACTTTTACCGTAGTCTCAGAACCAATTATAGCTGTAGGATTGGTTGAGTCTATCGCATCTTGAAGTTTCGACAAAACAAATCTTCCAGCAAATCTATTTAAATTTACATTTCTATAATTGCTTACAGCATCTCTTATTTTTGTTTTTATTTGTTCTGGAGTATCTGTAGTTTTTCTTTTATCATACTTAACATAGTTATTTACTAGAATATAAAGATATTCCGGATCACGTATCTCTGCTTGAATTGCAACAATAGATTTTGGTTTAATAATTTCATCAATAATTCTTTGTTTCTCTAATTCAGAAATGTAATAATTTTCTTTTGGTTTTAAAGATAAAATTACTTTACCATAAGATGCTGGTATATCATCTTCACTTCCCCATACTGAAACTGAGTCAATACTAGGATAACTTTTCTTAATATACGACTCATAATCTTTTAAAGTTACCAATCTATTCTGAGTAGCAAATTGCAATGGTGATGAGTATTTAATACTATCAACATTTTCTCTTTCAGCACCACCAGCAGCAACAGCATTTACAGAAACATCAATATTTGTAAATCCTGAAATGTCTAATAAAGGAACAAATGAACTAGATTTATTTGCAATTTCTCCATTAGTCACCAAATATTGAATATTTACAACTGCTCCATCTGGTATAGACTTTCCAATAACATCATCGCCAAAATAAATTTGGAACTTTCTATCAAATCCTTCTTGTAAAAAATATACAGCAGAATCAGAATTTACTTCTAGTGAGTCTGTAGCAAGACTATATGTTTCAATGGATGAGTTAGAAATAGAATTTTGAACTGTAACTTTTAAGGTTGCAGTATCAACATTCACATCTGGTATTGTAAATATATTTTTTGGATTTGTAGTTGTATCATGAACAGAGGAGAAATTAATTATCTCACCTTCATAAATTGGAACATTGTCAAACAGGAATTGATTTCCAGTTCTAGAAACTGTAATTGAATCGATAACATTAAAAACATACGATCTATTATCAATTAAATTTGATTGTAACGGCCATCCTGTTGGAATAGTCAAAGATTGTTGGGTATCGTTACCAGTAACAGTAACCGCAATATTTACGTTTGCAACAGCAGGACGTCTTGAATGTGGTATATATCCTAATGACTTAGCATGAGATACCACAGACTCTCTTAAAAGAGCAGTATCTAAAAATGCTTCATTTGCGATCATGTTTAAATAATAGGCATTATAATGTGTATTGTAAGCCAAAACATCAAGCAGAATACTTAAACCAGAACCTTCAAAATCATAATCCTGAAACTGAGATTGCTGTTTCAGAAAAGATTTTAAGTTGGTTTTAATTGTATCAAAGTCTAAATCTGTGACTGTTAATCTGTTTGCCATTATCGTAATCGCTCTAGTTGAAATGTTATTGTTACTGGTTCTGGTCTATTGATAATAAAGAACTCAATTCGAACGTTGAAGGCATTTGCCTCATCATTTGGAACAACCACAACTCTGGAAAGACTAACTCTTGGTTCATAGTTTTCAATCGTTTGATGGATCATCTTTTCCATGTTTATCGCAGTAATCATGTCAAGATTTTCAAACAATAAAGCTCGAATATTTGATCCAAAAGAAGGATTAAAAAGACGTTCGTAACTGTTTGTTGACAGTAAATTTCTTATAGAATTTATTACTGCCTTGTCGCCTATGTGACGATTTATGTCTTTACGGACTGGATGGATATTAAAATTTAAATCCAAATCCCTATATTCTCTTGGTTTTGTGGTATCTACTGTTGCCATTTTCTATTTATAGATTCTTTTTTAACTTGTCGGTACCGACATAATTGTTGATTAAATGTGCAGATAAATCATCAAATGCAGAATACTTTATCATTTGGTCATAACTATTTGCCAAAGCCAAAATTTTACCAAAATATCTTTTATCATTAGTGTACCTGTCATACATTAAAGTGTTCGCAGCATTCATGGTATCAAGTATTTGAGTGATTCTTATAGATGATAAATTTGAAGCATATGTGTATGGAGGAAGAGCACCAACTTGAACCAAACTGTTTCTAAGATCAGATGCATCAGCTGCCAACTGATTCGAATATTTTATCAAATCATCTTCAACAAAAAGACTGGTCATACTTCCAAGAACTGGTGCATTGTTAGATATTCCCTCAAATTTACTTACCATTTGAAATGCTAATTGTCCATATCCAGTTGCAGTAAAGAAATCTGGTTCTAATGTATTTGGTGAAGCAGAAACTCCAGAGACTCTTTGTGTATGAATCAAAAACGTATTTGCAGTGTTTACTAGACCAGAAACAGTAACATTTGCGTTAGATAAAATTCCGTAAGTGTTACAAAAAATAAATGTAGAATTTACTGTCGCAATTATACTATTTACTACATTTCCAACAGGATTTCTAAAGTATAAACTAGAAGAAATTTCGTTATTTGCTATTGCATCATACTGCCATTTTCTTACCAATGGATAACTTTGATCTATCGTAATCTGTAGATCGCCCATCGGATCAAGTGCTTCTCCGAATTTTGAAACATCAAAATTCAATTGTAACGAATCATATAGTGTTCCCATTTATATCACCATAACAGAACTAGGTTTTCCTTGTCTATTGATAGATTCTTTACATGTTGCGAGATCACCCTGAACAATAATTGGTTGTCCATTAACACGAATGTTTGGACGAAGTTTACCCATCGATAAAACTGCAACACAATGGATTTGACATCCTGGAGAACCGCAACATGCATGTGGAGCAACTTTGTCACCCATCGCTGCCATAGGTATTCCGTTAATTCTAATATTTGGATGACCAACTCCTCCTATAACGCCTTTATCGGAAACTATATCAAATTGTTTAGCTGCAAACATATTAACATTCTTTCTTTTTAGTTTTTACAATATCCGCACTAGTTATCGGAAGATTACCAGCGTTCTGATCCCTAATAGCTCTGTACTCTCTATACAAACATTCTGATAGAAGTTTTTCAGTTTCACTAGGAGTAAGTCCTCTTTGTCTATCTGCCAATGCATTTTGAGCACAAGCAGCGCAAGAATTATCATATAAATGACTATCTATCCACTCATCAATAGACTTTTCATTTAATGCGTTGATCTTATTCTTCAGATCAGTCGAAGCATTTTCAATCATATCAGTTGTAGCTTTACTGTAATCTTTAAACAGATTTCTAGCTTTGTCTCTAGCAGATTTTAAATCCTCTGAAACATTATTGATGTATTGTTTTGCAGATTCTCCAATACAAAAATCAGCAACAATACCTTTTATTGAAATCACATCATCTTGTAAATTGGCAGCATTAACTGCAACTTGAGTTGCTTTACCTGCCGCATCAATAGTTGCCGATACAGCCTTTTGATAATTAGCAATCGTACCAGATTGTGCAGCAACATCCCATCTCGCAAGTGCTTCACTTTGTGAGTTTACATAATCTCTGTATCCTGTCTGTTGGATTACCTTTTCAGGAAGATTTTTTATTGTTTGAATTCCATTATCAAATGTTTGTTTTATGAATACCTGTGTTTGTTGAGCTAAAGAAGTAGATGGATTTGTAATACCTTCTACCATCGAACTATTAAATCCACTCCATGGAGTTGATAATACTGGAGCACTCGCAACGAAACTTCCAGGACCTGCAGCATTTTTAGTTATATCAACAATACTTGAACCTCCAAGAAATGCTGTTGATCCTCCAGTTACAGATGCTTCAGCATTTTTAATAGCAGAAGAACTTACTTGTCCTAATGCGGAATAACTTTGTTCACCAATTGCGCTTCCTGAAGTTGCAGCACTAGTTGCACTTTCTGTTGGTGTTGTTGATGCAGCTCCTTTTGCTGTTCCAGATCCACCATTAGTAAGATCGATCATAGGAGCAGATAATTTTAATGATGCAGTTCCAGAGATCGTTGTGTATATACCACCAACTGAAGTTACTGGACAGAATGAACCTCCAAGTGAACTTGACACTTTTCCTGATACAGACGCCATGGTTCCAGCAGAAGCACCAAATTTTCCTTTAGCAGAAAGAGTAATGTTTTTAGCTTGAACAAGAAAATCTTTTTCTGCTTGAAATGTGATATTACCTTTTACAATATAAGTCATATCACCATCAATGAATACTAGTTTGTTTCCTTTAATATGTACTAATTCATCCTTCTCAATTATTCTTGTACTGTTACCAATAATCTTTTGTTGATTGGAACCATCTGGACGCATCTCCATATTTGTTCCAGTTCTATGTACTAAACTAATTCTTTCACTTTCTGGTGTATCATCCATTTCAAATGAATGGCCAGATTCAGTTTCTACTGCGTTGTTATATGGATACATCGCATTATATGAAGGATTTCTTTCAATCTGACTATTGACAGAAGCTTTTAATCTTTGTATTTGTTCAGGATCTTCATTTCTTGCAAGTCTTGATGTAGTTGGTTCGTCAAGTTTTCTAGGGTAATTTATTTTTTGTTCCCATGGTTTAACAGGAGAAACATTTAATTTTGACTGATCTCTTAAATCATTAAATCCTGTTTTTCTACTTGCCTCTAAAGGAATACCTGGTAAGACGCCCATCATTACAGGATTTTGTCCGTTTGTTCCATCCATAAAGAAACCCACAACCATATCAGATTCTTTTGGAGTGTATGTATTTGAGTTATTTAAAGGCATCAATCCCTGTGCCCAAGGAAGTGCTTCTGTTGGACAATCGGATAATGAATTAGGATGCCATCCAAATATTCTAACTCTACATCTACCAAGTTTTAGTGGATCATTTCTATCTTCAACGACACCAATCCACCAAACAAAACCATTCAAACCAGCATATTCTTCATTAAGCATAAATTGGACTTTCTATCTCAGCAGTTGGTGCAACAGATTCAGAATTATCTTTGATACTTGTAAACTCGGTACAAGCTTCAAAAATAGTTTCATGTTTTACCGCAGTTATGATATGTCTTGTTGAAACTATCATATAATTCACATCTAATGTTGGATCTTCTGCGTTTGTTGGATTTTCAATAAATCCTCTTTTTGGTACTCTTAAATTTACATTCATTCCAGCAGATAAATTAAAATTTCCAGGAACCACTACTCTAACTCTGGTATCTAAAAACTTTTTAAGTATCGATCTTCTCTGTAACAAATAATACTCTGGATTGTCAGGCAAAAGTTTTTGTCCGTTGTAATCTATCGTAGCAGTTCTTTTCTTTATATACTCACTTTTTTCTCTAAAAGACTCAAATGGAGATAATACTTTTCTTGTCTCATAATTTTCAGTATTTCTCGATTTATCTTTTGCTATAACAACTGTAGATTTAACATCGCCCAAAGCTATTTTATCTGGACTTAACATTTTAACATAATCATAATCATAATAAGTTAAACTTCTAGTTATAGGATCAAATCCTTGAAATCTACCAGCATACGATCCTGAATTAATTGTCTCAATAAAATCAAATTGATTTATAGTTTTAAAATCTCTAGCTCCTAAGAACTCAGTAGAGGTAGAATTTTTGTTTATGTCTCCACTTAAATTTTTAGGATTAAAGTTTATTTTTGCCACAACTGGTTGTTTCAACAACTCTATCAAAGAAACAAAATTATATCCTAATCTATTTTGAAAGAACAAAAAGTTTGGTTGATTGTTTCTATCTACTGCACGTTTTGACATCCATGTTAATGCTTCGATAGGATTTAAATTTGGAACAATGAAGTTCTTTATACCAAAAGATTGATCGCCATTTATCTGATTTAGATCCAAATAATCTTTAGCTATTCTGGCAGCTATTTTATCGTATGTTCCAACATACCACTGATTAATTTTTTGTTGTAGAGAAAAAATATACTCATCACTTATGAAGTGTAATAGATAAATCTCACTTGTTTGATTAACATTTTTTCTGTCTGTAACTTTGTATATTCTAAACTTATTTTTGTATATCAGATTGTTTTCATCTTTACCTATTTCAATCGATATAGCTTCACTACCATTAAACTTTAATTTATGTAACATTCCAACAGCATCATTAATAAACACATGTCCTGATACCGATGACATAAAGATAGTATCGAAAATATTCAATTCATTGAAAAAGTTTTTAATATCGATCTTATCACCTTTTCTAGTGGTAATATAAAGAGATATTATTTTATAATCTGTACTTTGATTTACTTGCATATTATGTTAAAAATGTATTCTTTAGTTCTTTCATTAAACTATTCGCAAACTCTTTTTTAATCAGTTTAATATTTCTTTTCGATTCATTCAATTCATACTCATAGTCATAGTAAGATTTTGTTTTCTTAGATACTGTTTTTTGTATTTGATATCCATCATCTAAAGTTATTGTCGTAGATGATAACGATGTGTTTGCATAAGTTCCACTATCAATCTGTAAACTAATAATATTAGAATTTTGTTGAAATGTCGTAGTTACATCTTTATAATATGAATGGATATTTTGTCTTGCCCACATAAGACCCGTTTCACCCGATTGTGTATTAGCATTACTGCTGTATTTTGAATTGACAAATAAATTTAATGATCGGTCTGTTAATGGCCAATCATATTGAGGATCGATCATATCATTGAACATCAAAATCATCCAATGTTTTTCGGGATCTCCATATACTTTATATGCTAATACTTCTGGAGTATCTTCCTCTTGTATTTTATAAGAGTAATATAGAGCTGTGTTTGTTTTTAGATTTTCCTGAAGTTTAAAACGTGCCATGATATTTGTAACGATATCAAAGTCACTGCCTTCATCAATAGGTTTATAGAAAGTTCTCGGAAAGTAAGAAAAATAATTTGCCATTTTTTATGCGTTGAAAAGATTGTTTTTGAAAGAATCTTTTGTGTGAATAAATGTTTCTTTAAAATGCAGTGTCATTCTTGTTGCAACAGGAGTTCCTGTTTTGCCTATCTGAGGAACAGTATCATAATTAAATCCTTGTCCAGCTCGATCAGGATTCATTTCATATGCAGCCCAACCAGCTGGAGCATAATCAACATCTATTCTAGTCAATACACAACTAGCTAAAGAGGGAAGATTTGGATTTCTAAATGCTCCATAATAGAAATCAATATCAAATAAAGATGGTGGAACTAAGAAGAAACCAGAACTTCCTTGAGCAACTTCTGGAGCTTGATGAAATTTAAATAATCGGATTATTTTATAAATTTCTTCGGCTTCTTTTGCACTTCTCGGATAGAACATAAAGTCCAGATTAAATTCTCTAAAATTAGGACTTGTGTAAAGAAGTTCTAACATTGGATTGACAGCTTTGTTTGTTGCTGTTTGGAAAATAGCTCCAGCAGCTTGTTGACCTAAAAATTTCTTCAATCCTGCATAAACAAATGGACTAGCGTTTTTACCTAAAATTTTTGCCACATCAGCAATACCAGACTTTTTGTTGTTTACAATTTCACTTATTGCAGAACCTGCCACCAAACCCAATCCAAGATCACCAAAAGAATAATCACTATAATTTTGATTATAAGAAAATGCTAATGTGTCCGGCATGTATAGTGCTACCGAATCTGTAATTCTAGTGACTTGATTTAGAATATTTGTTCCGTCAACTGAGTTAGGATCCAGATTTGAAGTTAATTCTCCAGCAAAAGACTTTACTCCTTGTCCGACGGATGATTCTTCCATTCGTCTAATAACTTCTCCCATCACTGGAGAACTTTTTAATTGTTCTGCTGATCCTTTAACTATGGTGTTTATTACATTGGTTCCCATTTGTTCAAGTTCTTTGAATGCATTTCCAACAACATCTCCCCCAGCATTCTTTCTATATCTGGCAGTATTATTTTGTGTGTCAGTATAATTTGCTACTGCTTTTTTACCGGAAGAGTATGATGTGTTTCTCTGTTCAAAAATACTAAAGAAAACGAAATGGGCTTTGTCATATGATCCTAAATCTATAGGATATCTCTTTGTATCTCCTCTATAATCAATTCCACCTACAGTGTTTGATATAAAGTTTTCTCTCCTAAAAGAAGAATCCCTAGGTTTTGGTTCAGATTCTCCAGTGTATTGAACGTCGAAATAATTGAATTGCATAGAAAATGCCTTAAAAGATTAACTAGATAGTATTTATGTCATATAAAGGAAGATTTACACCACGAAATCCCGCAAAATATAACGGAGATTCGACAAATATTATATACCGTTCTCTATGGGAAAGAACGGTGATGGTCTATTTGG
>JACCED011088523.1_pt1 | contig 16795 bp, 22 predicted proteins | sample 7455021 | NCBI WGS metagenome assembly JACCED01 (sample SAMN15323456, study PRJNA562643) | freshwater metagenome | isolation source: river surface water | place: USA:Blue River Watershed | collected 2017-08-19 | reverse complement strand
CAGAACGATTACTTCTTCGTTCAGAACGGCACGGTCAATAAAGGCATCGCTTATGTCGTTACGACCGTCGGCACGATCACATTCGGCACGACAGCGATTACCTTTGCAGAATTCAGCACTTCGCAGGTTTACACCGCAGGGACTGGTCTTACCCTTACTGGCACGCAATTCAGCCTCACAACGCCCGTTACGGCAGCGCTAGGCGGTACAGGACAGTCTTCGTACACTACAGGCGACCTGATCTATGCATCAGGCACAACAGCGCTCTCTAAGCTTGCGGCTGGCACGAACGGCTACTTGCTGACGATGAATGCAGGTTTGCCATCGTGGCAACCAGCTCCTGCATCAGGCGTAACATCAATCAGTTTTGACACCACAGGCTTGACTCCTGCGACCTCGACAACTGGCGCAGTGACTGTCGGCGGAACTCTTGTTGCTGCAAATGGCGGAACAGGTCAATCTTCGTACACGACTGGTGACTTGCTCTATGCAAGCGGGTCGGCTGCAATCTCCAAGCTTGGTGTTGGAACAAATGGCTACATCCTGACAGTATCTGGTGGCTTGCCATCGTGGCAACCAGCGCCAGCTACTGGCGTGACCTCATTCCAAACATCATTGTCGGGTCTGACACCATCCACATCTACAACTGGTGCGGTGACGCTTGCAGGTACTTTGGGTGTTGGTAGCGGCGGAACAGGATTGACATCTGTCACAGCCAACCATTTGCCTTACGGGAATGGCACAAGCGCATTACAGACCTCTGCAAACCTGACATTTGATGGCACAACGCTGACCGCAGCTACTGGTGCAAATTTCGCCACCACATCTGGGGCAGTGGGTATTGCAACTAGCTCTCCAAGCGCGTTACTTCATTTAGGAACTTTGACCGCAAAAATTCGTATTGGTATCGACGGTGGTAGTCAGTACGCAGATATATACCGTGATAATGCAACCGGCTACACAGTCTATAACGCAGCTCAAGCAGACCCATTTAGGGCTCATGTGTGGCAGCTTGGCGGTACAGAAGCAATGCGTATTGCCACAAGCGGCAATGTTGGAATTGGTTCTACCTCACCAACTTGGAGTTTGGTTGTACAAAAAAATCAGAATGCATCAACTGTTGCGCAAGTTTTAAACACCGATACAGGTGTAAACGCCGCTGCTGTTTTTCAACTGCAAAGCGGGGCTACCGCCTATGTAAACCATTCCGCAGTTGCGGCTGGATCATACTATGCAGTTCAAGGCGCTGGCGGCATAACAACTTGGTATGCAGACTTTGATACTAAGATATTTAGAACAACTGCTGGTGTTGAAAACTTCCGCATTACATCATCTGGTAATGTTGGCATTGGAACAGCATCACCCGCCGTCAAGCTTGCAATCAGCTCAACAGATGCGATCCTAGTCCCCGTAGGAACGACGGCAGAGCGTCCTACAGGCGCAACTGGCTACATCCGATACAACACCACTACGGGCGGATTCGAAGGCTACAGCGGCTCATCATGGGGATCACTAGGTGGCGGAAACACAACCACATATGGTCTGTGGGAGAACAACGCAACGATCTCGGCAAACTACACGATCACAGCAGGTAACAACGCCATGAGCGCAGGCCCGATCACTGTCGCAAGCGGTGTGGTTGTGACTGTACCGTCTGGCTCAACTTGGACGATTGTGTAAAGGATAAATCATGGCACAAGCAGGCTTCACCCCCATCGTCCCCTACTACAGCACCACATCTGGCAATGTCCCGTCAGCGGGAAATATGCTCACAGGTGAGATTGCGATCAACGCTACGGACCGTGTTTTGTACACTAAAAACGGTTCTGGGAATGTGGTTGCAATTGGCAATGGCGCAACAGGAGGCGGCGGTGATCAGATTTTCGTGCAGAACGGTCAGACCGTGACGACGAACTATACGATACCGACAAACTTTAATGCTATGAGTACGGGACCAATTACTATCAACGCGAGTGTGGTCGTGACGATTCCTGCAAACTCTGTCTGGGCGATTATCTAATGGGCTTACGACTAAAAGCATTTGCGCTAGGTACGGTTGAGGTCAACCCTGTTGACACAGCGTCAAACGTGTCTGTCAACGTGCAAGCTGCAAACGGCGTGTTGTCGTATGCTGATTCATCGACAGGTGGACTGTTTTTGCCCACAGGCACGACAGCGCAAAGACCTGCGTCACCAGCGACAGGGCAAATGAGATTTAACACCACGACAAGTAGCGTCGAGGTTTTCAACGGGACTTCTTGGGGCTAATTATGGCTGGAAATATTAAGTTAAACGCACCGTCAGGCGGTTCAGTCACAATCAACGCTGTAGACACCGCATCAAACTTTACGATGAGCGTTCCAGCGGCTGCTGGTGTACTGATTAACGCTGATTCTGCGACTGGTGCGGCTCAGATTCCTGTTGGAACGACTGCACAGCGTCCTGCAAGTCCTGTGACTGGTCAATTGCGATTTAATACAACTACATCATCTACTGAGGTTTACACCGGAACTATTTGGAGTCCAATTGGGGGGCCAACATATTTGGTTACTTCCCTTGTGGTGGCGGGTGGCGGTTCTGGTGGCGGTGGGCAAGGTGTTGGTGGCGGCGGCGGTGCTGGTGGTTTGTTGATAGGCGCTGTCAATACTGTTTTAACATCAGGAACTTCATACACAGTAACAATTGGTGCTGGAGGCGCTCCTGTAGCAAATACAAGAGGCAATCCCGGCTCTAATTCCCAATTTGGAAGTTTTACCGCTGCTGTTGGTGGCGCTGGCGGCGGTGGTGGTACTGCTGGAACAGCGACTGGCGGCTCTGGCGGTTCAGGCGGTGGCGGCGCAGAAGTTGGTGGAACTGGATATGGTGGTGGCTCTGGCACATCAGGACAAGGTAATGCTGGTGGAACAGCTTTAGCAAACGTACCAACACAAGTTCGTGGCGGTGGCGGTGGCGGCGCTGGCGCAAGCGGAGCAAGTGGTGCTTCATCAGGAAATGGTGGAGCTGGAACTGCTTATGATATTAGCGGTAGCAGCGTAACGTATGCAGGTGGTGGCGGTGGCGGTGCATATTTTGCTGGCGCAGCAGGAACAGGTGGCGCAGGCGGCGGCGGTAATGGTGGTGGTGTCGGTGGAGCTAGTGGAACACTTACTGCTGGCGCTGCAAACACTGGCGGCGGTGGTGGCGGCGGCCCAACAAGCGCTGGTGCGGCTGGCGGGTCAGGAATTGTAATTATTTCTTACCCCGGTGGTCAGCGTGGCACAGGTGGAACAGTAACTAGCTCAGGCGGCAACACAATCCACACCTTCACCACATCAGGCACATTTACGGCGTAATCATGGCAATCACTCTCAGCCCTACTACAGCACTAACATTCCCTGATAGCACAACCGCTGTCACAGGCGGTAATGTGACGGCTACAGGCGCATGGACGATTCCCGTGGGTACAACCGCACAGAGACCGGGTACGCCTGCGACTGGCATGATGCGATACAACACCACTACAAGTGGGATTGAAATTTACAATGGTTCTTCTTGGGGTGCTTTATGACTTTTTCGATTAACGGCACAAGTGGTCTGACATACCCAGACAACACCACAGCGGCGACGGGTGGTAATGTCACAGCGACAGGTGCATACACCCTGCCCGTGGGAACAACTGCCCAACGCCCCGGCACACCTGCTACGGGTATGCTGCGATACAACAGCACGACAGGCGCAACTGAGGTTTATACAGGCTCGGCTTGGTCTGGTCTTGGCGGATATCAAATTGACTTCGTTGCTGTCGCAGGAGGCGGTGGCGGAGGCTGGGGGCGCTGCGGCGGAGGCGGTGGTGGAGGAGGTGGTGGTGGGGCAGGCGGAGTAATCTCGTCTGCGGTCATGGCAACCACTGGAACTGTTTACACCGTCACGATTGGTGCTGGTGGTGCTGGTGTATATGGCGCTAACGGCACGAACGGCTCAAACAGCGTATTTGGAAGCGCTACCGCAGTCGGTGGAGGCGGTGGTGGTGCGGGTGGTGGCTCAACACCAACCACAGGCGGCTCAGGCGGCGGCGCAGGCGGTAACAGGCAAGGTGGTGCTGCCACAGCATTGCAGGGTAATGTGGGCGTTCCTAGAGGTCTGAACACTAACCAAGCAGGTGGTGGCGGCGGTGGTGGAGCAGGCGGAACAGGAAGCGCTCCAAGCTGCGGCGGTGTTGCTGGCAACGGCGGTGCAGGGTATGCAACGACCATCACAGGATCGTCAGTGACTATTGCTGGTGGCGGGGGCGGCGGAAGCTACAGCTCAGGCGGCACTGGCGGATCGGGTGGTGGTGGAAACGGCAGCTTGTCATCTGGCGTGACAGGCGGAAGCGGAACGGTTAACACAGGCGGAGGTGGAGGCGGTGGTGCTTACAACTTCTCTTGTGGTGGCGCAGGCGGTTCAGGCGTGGTGTATATAACCATGCTCACAACGAAGTACACAGGCACAACAACTGGGTCGCCAACGGTCACTACCAATGGTTCCTATACGGTTTTAAAATATACGGCATCAGGTTCTTATACCGCCTAATTTCTAAGGAGTTTCAAATGGCGCATTATGCACACATCACAAACGGCATCGTTGATCAAGTCATCGTAGCCGAGCAAGATTTCATCGACTCAGGTGCGGTTGGCCCAGCATCGGAGTGGGTGCAAACATCGTACAACACCCGTGGTGGCGTACATCCAGAGGGTCGCCCACTGCGCAAGAATTACGCTGGCGTTGGCTATACATACGACGCAGCCAAAGACGCATTCATCCCTCCTAAGCCTTTTGCTTCGTGGACGCTTGATGACGCTTCATGCTTGTGGAATGCGCCTGTAGCTATGCCTACAGACGGCAAGCCATACGCATGGGACGAGGCATCGTTGTCGTGGAAAGAAATCGTTGCAGCTTAATTAAGGAATCACCATGCCGTTAACCGTACAAGGTACTGATTATGTTTTGATGCCCGTGGGTACAACGGCACAACGCCCTGCTACGCCTGCGGCTGGAATGACTCGCTATAACTCTACGACTAGCCAATTAGAGTATTACAACGGCACTGCTTGGACGGTTGCTGGTGGGTATGGCGTGTTTTATCTTGCTGTTGCTGGTGGCGGCGGAACGAATTCTGCTATTTCAGGCGGCGCGGGCGGCGGTGGTTTTTTGACTGGGGCTTTGACTCTATCAACCGGGACGGCTTACGCCATAACAGTAGGTGCTGGTGGCGCAATTGGCGCAAATGGCTCTGATTCATCAATCGGTGCATTAGTAACAGCCGTTGGTGGCGGTGAAGGCGGACCGGGTTATGGTGGCGCTGGATTTTCTGGCGGCTCTGGTGGTGGCGGAAGTCGAAATGGTGGGGCAGGCGGAGCTGGTACAAGTCTGCAAGGTAATGCTGGCGGTAATGGATCAAGCACTGGTGGATCAGATGGTCAAGGATCGGGCGGAGGCGGTGGTGGTGCTGGCGCAGCGGGTTCGGCTGCAAGTGGTAGTGCAGGAGGAAATGGTGGCGCAGGTCAATTAAGCACCATAACAGGAAGTGTTGTTTATTATGCAGGTGGTGGTGGCGGATCATCCTACAACGGCTCGGGTGGTTCAGGAGGAATTGGTGGTGGCGGCGCTGGAACAGGTAACGCTACTACATCAACCGCAGGTACAGCAAATACCGGAGGAGGTGCAGGCGCTCCGGGATATAGTGGTGGTGGAGGCGGAACAGCAGCAGCAGGTGGTTCAGGTGTAGTTATTCTTTCTATCCCTACTGCTCGTTATTCAGGCACATACACAGGTTCGCCGACAATTACGACTAGCGGATCAAATACGATCTTGCAGTTCAACGCATCAGGCTCTTACACGGCGTAAATCATGGCTCTTGAACTTCAATTCACGGACTATTTTCAGCTTCCTAGTGGGACTACGGCACAGCGTCCTAGCCCGTCTACAGGGATGTTGCGCTACAACTCAACAACTAATACGCTTGAGTATTACAACGGTTCTGCGTGGGTAAGTATTTAATGCTAGTCATGGGGTATAGTAATACGGTGTTAAACAACCGAGCATAATTGTGGAAAACAATTTAGAGGTTAATTTTTACTTTCCCTGCGCTGTATACACCGTAGTAAAACCAGAATTTCTGGGTGTCACTAAAGAAGTTGTTGATGAGTATGTTGAGAGGATTAAGCGAGTCCCGATTCATGATGAGCTTAATCCTGTTTATCAAACTGAATTCATTCAGGGCGATAGTAGACTTGAGCCGTTTTCGCAGTTTGTGTTGAACACGGCTTGGGGCATCCTGCATGAGCAGGGGTACTTGATGAATGGTAAGACCACGCACTTTGAATCAATGTGGGGCCAGCAGTACGAAAAATTAGGAGGTATGGAGCAACATATTCATAACAACAATGTGCAGCTTGTAGGGTTCTACTTCATTGATTGCCCCGCTGACTCATCAAGGCTTGTTTTGCACGACCCAAGGGCTGGGAAAACGCAGATCAACTTGGCAGAAGCGAACGAGCAATACTTGAATGTAGCCAGCGACAAGGCAAATTTTGAGCCAAAGCCCGGCACATTGATGATCATGAATTCTTGGATGCCTCATAGCTTCAACAGACATAGGGCGGACGAACCGTTTAAGTTTATTCATTTCAATATCATCGTGAACCAATCCTCGCAGCCATCAGTCGCAGGCGGAACGGCGGAGGTGATATGAAATACTTGATTAGGTACAACAAGACGAAGGGCATGGCTGGGCGTGGGACACCTGAACATAACTGGCGAGTGTTTGAAGATGGCAAAGAATATTTGTTCAAGCATTTTCAAATCAATGTGCCATGCGTCGATGAGCGTGACGGTGAGGATTGGAATGTAAGCTGTGAGGGTGTTATGACGATTGATCGCGACACATCAACAGCCATCATCAACAAGGAATGAAATGAATTTATCAACTGAACTGGTACAAGCCATCCTGAACTACCTCGCACAGCGCCCCTACGCTGAGGTGTTTCAGCTAATCAACGCCGTACAGGCAGAGGCAACACAAAAGCCTGAAGCCGAGCAGGAACAGATGTGATCAATGTCAAGGACTATGGTGCTGTCGGCAATGGTCTAGTCGATGATACAGCCGCTCTACAGGCGGCTATTTCGACTGGACAGCACATCTATATCCCTGCTGGTAGCTACCTAGTCAATGACGCACTGATCTGCCGTCAGCAAGGTCAGATGATCTCAGGCGATGGGCGCAATGTCTCCCGTCTGCTCATCAACCCAACATTCAACCTATCCGCTCGTGGCGTGATTGTGTTTGATTGCGGGGAGGAAGGACCGCAGCTTGAGAACTTCGGCATGGCGTTCGAGCAGCCTGATACGAACAGCCGACTAAGCCTGATCAATTACCCCGTTGCGATCTATGCGGTCAACATCCCACGCTTCACCATCTCCAGCCTGAAGATCACGAATGCCATCAACGGCATCAACATGGTCGGCAATGCTGGTGGTGCGTTCATTGATCTGCTAGAGATGTCTGCGTTCGACACAGGCATCTGGATTGATGGCTCGCTAGATACGATACGCATCAACCAATTCCACTTCTGGTGCTTTGCGATGTCGTCCATGCAGAGCAGCATCTTCTTTAGTTCCGCCAAGGCGATGGATATCGGGCGTGTGGATGGTTTATTCCTGCACGAGTTCCTGAATATATCCAGCCTCGGTCTGTCCCTCCACAAGGGCATGACGGGCGATCCTTGGGTGTATATGTCCGACTCAGGGTTTGACACCTTCAACGGCATTCAGATGTCCGCAGGATCGCTACAGGTCGTCAACTCATACATCACCTTGGCAAGCACCCCTACCCTGCGTGGCGTGCATTTTACGGGCGGCATCCTACAGTTCAGCAATTGCTACTTCACAAGCGGACAGACACAGCCATTCTTGCTGATGGAGAATATGTCAGGCGGTGCGTTGCAGATTGATAACTGCTACTTCAACTACGCCAATGGCGCACAGATTTCCGTGGGTGGGAATGCCAACAGCAACTCCATCCAAGTATCCAATTCCCGCTTCCAAGCCCAGTCAGGAGCGTTCCAGCTACTAGGTGCGGCGGCAGGGACAAACAAGATTCATCTGGTCAATAATGTCATTGAGACCGCCTCTGTGGGGTATTCACAGCCGATTGTGGATATTTATGGCGATAATAGGGTCTACATGACAGGGAATCGTGTGAACGACGGGCAGGGCAATTTTGTCCACATTCAGAGCGACAATCCCAACTGGGTAAGCGGTAATATTGCCCACGGATGGACATATTTATTGCCCAAAAACGGCATCGGTTTTTATTCAAATAATCTCTGAGGTGTGAAATGGCTGAGAAATGGATTCAGAAGGCGATCAAGAAGCCCGGTGCGCTACACAAGGCATTAGGCGTTCCTGCCGACAAGAAAATCCCAGCCAAGAAGCTAGATGCTGCGGCAAAGAAGTCGGGCAAGCTTGGTCAACGCGCCAGACTGGCAAAGACACTCAAGGGGTTCTAGCGTGGATTGGCAGCAAATCATCAACTTGGGCGGTGGCACAGCTCTGGCTGTGATGGGTTGGTTTGCCCGTCAGTTATGGGATTCCGTCAAAGACTTGCGAGAAGATATATCCGCCATCCGTCTTCATGTCAGTGAGAACTATGTCAAGAAGTCCGAGGTTGAGGGCTTTCGTGCTGACATGGACAAGCGCTTTGATCGCATCGAGTTGTTGCTCGACAAGCTTTATGAGAAGCTCGACTCCAAGGTGGACAAGTGAAAGAGGCGAAAGAAAATGTCATGTCAGTATTGACATACATTGACAGCCCCTTCAAGCTCTTTGTGGTCGTTCTGTTGGGTTTGCTGGGCGGTATTGGGTACTTTGCTTGGCAGAACCAAGGTCTGTTCCTGAGCGTGTACATGAAGTCGCAGGAGCTACCCAAGCTCAATGAAAGCCAGTTTGATGATGCCGCACAGTTGTTGTTCAAGCAGACAGGCGCAGAAGTTATTACGATATTTTCTGTCAATCCGATACTGAACAAGCGAATCTTGCTTCGGGCTTACAGCAAGGACGGAAGCCGTGAGAAGAGGCTAGAAGGGTTGGATGTTGGGTTGTTTACTACAAACCAGCAGAATAACTCTGATGTAGTGCGTTTGATGAGTTCCGAAGTGCCATGTGGTGAGTACAAGCGACCACAGAGCGAGGCTGGTCTATGGTACATACAGCAGGGCGTGACATACACCTGCCGCATCAGCGTACCGCCAGAGATCAACTTGTTTATTGGTCAGATCACTGCGGGTTGGAAGGACAAGCCAGACGAGCATTTTGTATCAGATATGCTAACCATCGCAGCAAACAAGATCATAAAGGAACGAAAATGATTTGGATTAATGAGAAGTGGGCAGCATTCAAGGCTTGGTGCATCCGCGCCAAGGACTGGATCAAAAGTCAAATCATCAAGGGGTAATCATGTTCCCAATCCTCGACATCCTGAACATCGGCTCAAAGATTATCGACAAGATATTCCCTGATGCCACAGCAGCCGAGCAAGCAAAGCTCAAGCTATTGGAGCTGCAACAGTCGGGTCAGCTCGCACAGCTTAATGCTGATCTGCAGGAGCAACAGGAGCTCACCAAGCGTCATTCTGCTGACATGGCATCAGACTCTTGGTTGTCCAAGAATATCCGCCCTATGACCCTCCTGATCATTCTGGGAGGCTATTTCACCTTTGCAATGATGTCGGCGTTTGATATCGACACACACAAACAGTATGTGGAATTGCTTGGTCAGTGGGGCATAATAATCATGTCGTTTTACTTCGGTGGTCGCACGGTGGAAAAGGTTGCAGACATGGTTGAAAAACGCAAATCAAAGGAAATTGAACATGGCAGCAAGTAACTGGAAAAAAGCGTTTGAGCAGATGTTGGCGAGCGAGGGAGGTTATGTTCACCACCCGTCTGATCCGGGAGGACGGACAAACCTTGGGGTTACTCAGCGTGTCTGGGAAGAGTGGGTGGGTCGTGAATCGAATGAGAAAGAGATGCGTTCGCTGACCCCTGAGATGGTGGAACCTCTGTACAAGCGCAAATTCTGGGATGCCTGCCGCTGCGACGACCTCAAATCGGGTATTGACTACCTCGTCTTTGACTTCGCGGTCAATGCGGGGTGTGGTCGCAGCGCAAAGATTCTACAGACCGCTGTGGGTGTAACGCCTGATGGCGGGATAGGACCAATCACCCTAGCCGCTGTAAACGCCATCCCTGAAGCCGAGCTGATTGAGAAATTCAGCCAAGCCAAGGAAGACTTTTATCGGTCGCTGAATACCTTTGATACATTCGGCAAAGGCTGGCTGAACCGAGTTGCGGCAGTTAAAGTTAAAGCTACCACAATGTTGGGATAGAGAGTAAAATGTTTGATAAGGCGCTTTGGGATAAATCGCAGACAATTTCCATCAGGGAAGCGCTATGACGACCTCATTCACCCTAACTTACGATAATTTAGTGTCTACGATCAAGCAATATCTTGAGCGTAGTGACGCTTCCGTCGTTGAAAGAATCCCCACCTTCATTACCTTGGCTGAGTTTGAGATTGCTCAGCAGATCAAGACGCTTGGGCAGATTCAGGTTGTGCAAGCCAACATGAGTATTGGCAACCCTATCCTGCAAAAGCCAGCAAGGTGGCGCAAAACCGTCTCCATGACGGTCAATACAGGCACACAGAAGAGCCCTGTATTCCTGCGCAAGTTTGAGTACCTGCAGTCATACAACAACGAGGGATCGACGGGTCTGCCGATCTATTACGGCGACTACGACTACGACCACTGGCTGGTTGCCCCGACCCCTGATGATGACTATCAGTTTGAGGTTCTGTACTACGAGCGGCTTGAGCCATTGTCGTCGGAGAATCAGACGAACTGGATCACGAACAATGCCCCAAATGCGATGCTATTTGGCACGCTTCTTCAAGCGGTGATCTACCTCAAGGATGATCAGCGCCAAATATTCCAACAGAAGTACGACATGGCGATGGCATCTCTCAAGGCAGAGGATATTACTCGCGTGGGTGATCGTTCTGCGGTCGTCGTGGATTCGTAAGAGGAAATTATGACTACCTATGTCAACCCGTTCACAGGTCAGACACTCTCCCCATCACAGGTGGGATATGAAGAGCTGACCATCTCCGTTGACACTGCGCTGCAATGGCCCGTCAACGGCAACACATCGAATGTCGTCGCCTCAATCATCGAGGTAAACGCAACAGTCGCAAGCCTTGACCTCCTGATGCCATCGGCGCAGCAGGTATCGACTGGTCAGAGCGTGCTGATCCGCAACATCGGATCGAACGCATTCACCGTCACAGACATCTCTGGCAACACGATCGTATCGATCGCCTCTGGGATCGCTGAGTACATCTATGTGACTGACAACACCACCGACAACGGTGTGTGGGAATCATTCACATTCGGTGCAGGCACATCAGCCGCCAACGCAGCAACGCTTGCTGGCTACGGTCTGACAGCGATCAACACGACACTGAACCAGACATATCAAGAGTCGTCAGTCTTTTCTGATGTCACGCTGAACAACACATACCGCGCACAGTTCTTGGTGTGGTCAAGTGGTGTGGGTACGATCACACTGCCTACCGCATCATCGGTCGGCAATGGCTGGTTTGTGATGGTTCGTAACGGCGGATCGGGCATTGTGACGCTCACTCCAAGCGGAACAGACACGATCGACACAAACGCCACGCAGCAGCTACAACTGACTGAGTCGCTGGTAATTGTCTCCAACGGCACAAACGGCTACAGCACCTTTGCATACGGTCGCAGCAACACCTTTGCTTACACGCAGCTTGCAAAGACAGTCACGACAGGTACATATACCCTGAGCGCTGTTGAGTATGCCAATGTGGTGCAGGAATACTTCGGTGCGCTCACAGGTAATGTGATCATCGTTCTGCCATCCACGGTTCAGATTTATTACCTGAACAACCAGACAACAGGCGCTTACTCAATCACATTCAAGACCTCGGCTGTAGGTGCAGCCACGGTGACTGTTCCTCAGGGTCAGACGCTGACGGTGGTTTGTGATGGCACGAATGTCTACAACTCAAGCTCGGCAGCGGGTGGATCGATCACATCATTGACGATAGGTCCCGGCTCTGCCGCATCCCCATCGCTGAACTTCACTGGTGACACCAACACAGGTATCTATCAGCCAGCCACAGATCAGATCGGATTCTCACTGAACGGTTCTGCTGCCATGACGCTTACAGCTACAGGGTTGGCTGTTCCAGCAGGTATCTCTGGGGGGACATTTTGAGCGCGAAGGTTATATCGCTCAATATCCTTCCCGGAATCCAGCGGGACGGAACGATATTCGACTCCACGATGTATGTGGATGGGAGATGGGTGCGCTTTCAGCGTGGTCGCCCCCGCAAGATAGGTGGCTACAAGGGCATCTTCCAGAACGCTACAAGCATCTCCCGTGGCATGATCATGAACCCGAACAATGGACTGAACTATGTCTATTCGGGATACAACAACGGTCTAGAGTACTGGGTCACCGATCATGATGACGGCGTGGGTTCAGGCCCAAACCCCATCACCATGACCTCAGGATTCACCGCAAGCGACACAAACTTGTGGCAGTTTGATATTGGTTACGACACCGACGGAAGCGGCTCAGAGACGATCGTGGCGCATCCGGGGCAAAACCTCGTGCACATCGATAACTCGGTCGATACACCTGTCCTGATCGGGAATTACCCCGGCGGGGCGATGTCCCCCGTGGGTCAATTTACAGCCTCTGTGGCGCTGAATTCGACCACCACAGGCACGATCACAGGCACAGACGCTCGTGTAGGCGCAGGTCAGCTCGTGACTGGCACAGGCATACCTTCTGGCACGACGGTCGTGAGCGCTACCCCATCGGGCGGTAACACAAGCGTGGTGTTCTCTAACGCCGCAACCGTGACATCAACACAGACGCTGACATTTGACAACCAGATCAATGTATCTGGCGGCTGCGTTCTGATCTATCCATTCTTGTTTGTGTACGGCAACAACGGTCTGATTCAGAACTCGTCAGCGGGTAACTTTCAGAATTGGGTGGCAGCAGATGCAAACGCAAACAATGTGGCTACAGGCAAGATTGTTAAAGGTCTGCCTGTGCGTGGCGGTACTACTTCTCCTAGTGGCTTGTTCTGGTCACTGGACAGTCTCATTAGGGTGTCCTATGCCCCCCAAACCGTAGGCTCTGGAACGATTTACTGGCGCTATGACATTATATCGACGCAGACATCTATACTCTCCAGTCAGTGCGTTATTGAGTATGACGGCATTTATTATTGGATTGGTACTGATCGCTTCTTGATGTACAACGGTGTCGTCCAAGAGATCACCAACAACGCCAACACCAACTTCTTCTTTGATAACCTGAACTACAACCAGCGACAGAAGGTGTGGGTCAGCAAAGTCCCACGCTTTGGTGAGATTTGGTGGTTCTACCCATCAGGTGACTCCGAAGAGTGCAACAACGCCATTATTTACAATGTCCGCGAGAAGGTGTGGTACGACGCAGGATTTGCGTTGGGTGCTCGCCGCTCGGCTGGCGTGTTCTCTGAGGTTTTCCGCTTCCCTATTTGGGCTGGCAACGAAGAGGAAAGCGGCAACACGATCCTGTGGCAGCATGAGACAGGCGTGAACCGTGTGAACCTCACGCAAGAGACAGCGATCCAAAGCTTCTTTGAGACGAATAGTATCGGCTGGGTGAATGGTGGACCGGGTCAATCCCAACCCGCTGGCAACAATGTCTGGATACGGCTTGAGCGTATTGAACCCGACTTCGTTCAGTCCGAAGAGATGTCTGTGGTCGTCACAGGTAAGGGCTACGCAGAGGATGTAGACGAGGTCTCTGACCCATACACATTCGATCCTGACACGCTCAAGGTGGATATGCGTCAGCAGCGCCGTGAGATGCGCTTGCGATTCCAAAGTAACATCGTCAACGGCAACTATCAGATGGGTCGAGTTCTGCTCTCCGCTGAGATTGGCGATGTCCGCTCGACAGGAAACCCATAATGGTCACCTACGATCCTCGCAACATGACATGGGATCAGTGGTGTCCACTTATGGCGGAGCTGTTCGCTGGTCAGCAATTAGGTACTCTGCCAGAGGAGCGGTGGAAGGAGTGGGGCGATGGCATGGCAGGAATTGGCTACTTCATGAATTCAGCCGTCCCCACCACGCATAATTTTGATAATTGGCAAGACTGGGCAAAGGCGCTCGTCGGCATTATGAGTATTGAGAGATAACTATGGCTGATAGCGAATACGATTACGAAGAAAGTCCAGCACCTGTGCCATTTATGAGTGCTGGCGACATCAGTTCTTTGTACACCAAGATTCTTGGTCGAGAGGCTTCCCCAGAAGAGATAGTTAATTGGACTGATTCAGTCAGTAAAGGCTATGTCAACCCGCAAAGCATTTCGGATCAGTTTTATAGGTCGCCTGAGTATCTATCAAAAAATCAGCCTTACCTTGATCCAGCGGCAGGGACAACTCAAAAATTTGAATCTGGTGTCAATTATTACGACACCCAAGGTCTGACCAGAGCTGGTGCGTATGAGGGACTGCCTACTGCGTACTATGACAAAGACGGAAAGATTGTTGCATGGTTTGGAACAAAGGGCGTTGACTACAGAAGCGATCCCAGCAAAGCCCCAGAGGGCTCACCAGTTTTTTACAGACCAAATCAAACTGAAGATTACACTTGGCACACCGCTAAAGAGTTGGAAAATGACCCATATGCCATACCATCGTTTGCGCGAGAAAACGCAGACCAGTGGGGGCGACTAGGTGGCGGTCAATGGATTGCCCCTGCGGCGATGGCAGCGGCTTTGGCTGGAGCTGCATATCTTGGCCCTCTGATCGCAGGTGAGGCTGCGGCGGCGGGTGCTGGGGCTGGCGCTGCTGCAACCCCTCTTGAGCTTGGTGGGGTTTTGACAGCTACTGAGCTAGGTGCGCCAATTGGTACTGGGTCATTAACCGCTGGGATCACACCCGGAAGTGTCGCTGCATTTGAGGCAGGTTTGCCTGCAACAATGGGCGAGATTGGTGGATTGGCTGGAGCTGGTGCTGGTGGAATGAGCGCAGCAGAAGCCCTTACCGCTGCCGCTGATGCAGGCGGGTTGGGTGGAGAGTTTGGTGTTCAGGGGGCTTTAGGCGGGACTGGCGCTGGACTTGGTGGACTGAGTGGCTCACAGCTATTCCAAGCCGCAAGGATGGCTCTTCCTGCGTTAGGTTCTGCCTTTGGTGGAACTCGCGCCGGGAGCGGTCAGGGTGGTCAAGGGGGGCAAGGTGGTACGACCACGCAGGTAAGCGCAAATGGTCCTTGGAACACCTTCCTGAACCCAACCATGATCAGGCAAGACATTGTTGAGCAAAAACCCATTATGAATAACCCAGAGTTAGCAACGATCTACGGTCAGCTTGACCCATACCTTGGCAACCAGCTTGCCCAAGCAGGGATGATCCCTGCAAATCTAGGCGGCGGCTCGACAATCGCTAATGTCCCAAGCGTGAACTACTACAGCTACGGATCAGCCCCACAGACTGACCTGTCGTCATACGGTCAGAGCTTGCTTGGTGGCGCTCCATTGATGGCAGCCAAGGGCGGACAGATCGGTGACGAGAAGTTCCGCAAGACAGCGCTAGGCGGGAACACACAGGCACTGTTTGAGCAAGCCAAGAGCCTAATGAACCCTAGCGCAGATGTTGGTGCGTTGGCTGGATTCAGCGATGGTGGCGATGCCCATGTCCCTGAGTTCATCACTGGGGCAACAGGTCACTATGTGAAGGGTCGTGGAGATGGTCAATCGGACGATATCCCTGCGATGCTTGCTGACTCTGAATATGTATTCGATGCGGATACAGTCGCAGCGCTTGGAAATGGCTCATCTGATGCTGGAGCGAAGTTTTTGGATAAATTCCGTGAGGCAATTCGAGAGCACAAAAGATCAGCGCCCACTGATAAAATACCTCCTAAAGCATCACCATTGCAGTATGTAAAGCAAGCAATGCAAGAAATGAAATCATGAGACATCAATACCAGCAAGGTAATGCCCCTCACAATCGTGGATTACGCCATGAGGCAAAGTCACGCGGTGAAGCACATTACTTTACTGGCAAGCCATGCAAAAATGGTCATATTGAAAAGCGCATGGTAATTAATGGTCGTTGCATGGAATGTTGCAAGATCGCATCGCAGCTTTTAAGAAAAAAAGAAACTGGTGAACAGCGCAAATCTCGCTTAAAAAAGAGTGCTGATCGCGCCGCCAATTGGCGCAAAGAAAATCCTGATCATCAAAACACCAAAACGGTTAAGCGCATATGGAAGCTGAATAACCCAGAAAAGGTTTATGCCGCCATCGCCAAACGCCGTGCCGCAAAATTGCATCGTACACCTCAATGGCTTGATGCAACACAGAAAGCGGAGATTGATTTTACTTATGCGTATTGCTTTGCGTTGAGATCAATTGGAATGGATTATCACATTGATCACATCGTTCCACTTCAGGGTAAAGATGTTTCTGGATTCCATGTCCCGTGGAACTTGCAAGTAATTCACGCAAAAGACAATTTGCAAAAAGCAAATAATTTGAGGAAATAATCATGGCACTTACCCAAGGCGGTGCGCTCCCCAGTATTGGTACTCAGCAGACGCAGACTACCACCACACCTAGCTGGTACACCGACTACCTACAGGGCATCGCATCGAGCGGTGCGT
>JACCED011235489.1_pt1 | contig 16797 bp, 11 predicted proteins | sample 7455021 | NCBI WGS metagenome assembly JACCED01 (sample SAMN15323456, study PRJNA562643) | freshwater metagenome | isolation source: river surface water | place: USA:Blue River Watershed | collected 2017-08-19 | reverse complement strand
TGTTTAATCACCCGGTCCCGTGACAACCCCTTCATACTCATCGGGTTTATTTCCTTCAAATATTTGTTTCCGGTGCAAGAGCGTATGTTCCAAATGCCCGGCTCTATTTCCTGTAATTTGCGTTCATCAAACAACTGCAAACGGAAATTCTGCTGGACGTTTGGACTGGCGATAATGATGATGCGCTGCGTGATGCCCATTTGTTTCATGTAGTCGCGCATTTCCTCCGCCACGCTGATTGCGGAACACGTTTTGCCGGTTCCCAACCCGTGATATAGCAACAACCCGTTGTACGGCGTCTCAAATGAAAGAAAATTACGAACAAACACTTGGTTTGGCGCCAATTCAAAGGGAGCATTACACAGTATTTCTGCTTGTTTTTCTACATCTGCCTCCAAATCCGCAAAGAATTTGGCGTCATAAAACTCCTTTTTTTCGGCGATTTTGATGTTGAAATTCGGGTCATTTATAGAGGGGTACAAGTGCCCGTATTCTTCGGCGTGTTTATGCGAGGCTTCATCCCTGCGTTCGTATTTTTCCTTTTTTATAAGAAAGTCGTTGTACGGTTTGTTGTACAGCATGGTTTCGGCCTTGGTGCCTTCCCCCATGTTTGTCTTCTTTATGTCGGCATATAACTTTTCCAATGCGCTGTCAATTGTTTCATCATTGTCTTGGTCTCGGTCTTGGGGGTGCGGTTTATTCTTTTTCGTCTTTATAATAGTTTTCTTTATAGTGATAACTGGTTGAATGTGTGGTTCATCCATGACAGACAATATGTAATACTAATATATAGTAATACATTTTATTACAATATTTGTGAATCAATCAATACAACTTACAATTTTCCAACACCGAATGAACTTTTTTAATAATGTGTTTTTTTTCTAAATTATACGGGCGCATGGATGCCACGCATTCGTCGTAAGACATCCACTTCATTTCACTGACTTCCATGCGGTCGTGGGATTTCATTTGACAATGCCGCCCGTCCAAAAATGCCAAATAATACTTGTGCTTATAACATTTCATATCGGACCCCATATACGTCTCTTCATACGGAACGATGTTGTGAATGACGTTGGATGGCGGTATTTCATACCCGGTCTCTTCTAAACACTCGCGCAACGCACACGACACGTCTTTTTCGTGGTAATTGCGTCTCCCTTTTGGAAATCCCCACTCCGTTTCTTTCCACGATGTCGCCGAATTTGACACTATTTTTTGTAAATTATATTCGCGCTCATCTTTGTGTTTGATGCCATTTTTCAGGATTCTGTATTTTTCATAGGACTGTATTTCTTCACTTTTGTATTGGTTGTTGGAATAGTCGCCCCACAGCCCCTTCCATAACGATTCAAACGGCTCCGTTAATATGCGGTCTTTTTCTTCCAGTGTCATTTCGTCTATAATTCGTTTTACATATTCTTCGTTTTGTACCGGGTATTTCCCTCGGACAAAATCCACGAACCCGAATGAATCCCGCCGGCGTATCATCAAATATTGAATGCCTTCGCCCGTTTCCGCGTATCTAAACACGATGAGCCCAATACTTGTAATGGGGGATTTGCAGGTGTTGTATGCGTGCCCCGTTTTCCCGCAATTATTACAAAATAACCCCGTTTTTGCTGACACGTATTTGATGGGCGGCGCATTAGGAATGCGCTGATAATTCAGTTGTTCTTCTTCTTGATACTGCTTTTGTTGGTGATGGTGGTGTTGGTGGTGATGGTCATTGTCGTCTTTATGTGTTTCTAAATTCAAACTCATTGTTATTGTGTATTTTATTTGTGTATTTTATTTGTGTTAATGGTTTTATTGTTATTGTTTTAATCGCTTTGTAGAGAGAGAGGGGCAATGTTATAGTTTGAAATAATATGTTTTTATATACTTTGACAATATATGACTGACAAATGGCGAAATTAGATGCTAGCATATGGGGGCCCCATTATTGGTTTTTTTTATTTACCACCGGCGTGAATTACCCGGAAACACCCAACGAAGTAACCCGTAAAAAATACTACGATTTTATACAAAACTTTCCGCTGTTTATACCCGATCCCGAAATGTCGTCGCAATTTATTAAATTGTTGGATAAATACCCCATCACGCCGTATTTAGACAGTCGGACATCCTATATTAAGTGGATACACTTTATACACAATCGCATAAATGTTTCCATTGGAAAAGATGAAATCTCTCTGGAAGATGCGATGGAACGTTATTATGTGCACTATACCCCGCGCCACATTCGTATTTTAGATGAACTCAAATACAGAGACAAATTACTGTATTTATGTATAGTGGTTGGATTAGCGTATGGCGCATACCATATGTATAAACATTGATTTTTGATTTTTGATGACGTGTTTTTATTCCAACCATAATATAACAAATATAACAAATATAACATTATAAGAAGTACGTGATAAATATGAAATTACAATTTATTGTGTTAGCAATTACGGCATTTTTAATAATAAATACTTACTATGACGGGAAATTTACAAAATTATTTACAGCAAACCGAAAAGTCATTAAAATGGCGACGTTTGGATTTGTGGGCTTGTCGTTGCTGTTATTTATGAAACGGAATCCCGGGCAAACAAAGGAAATGCTGGTGCACGCAAATGATATGATTAAATATATGCCAGTTAGTAAAGGAACGATGGATATATTGACCCCATTTTTTGATTTTACTAACAATCGTGCTTTTGGTTCCGCAGGGCTTGGAGGAGCCGCAGGGCTTGGAGGATCCGCAGGGCTTGGAGTAGCCACCGGGCTTGGAGGTGCCGGAATGGCAAGAACCGGGTTTAATACCCCGCAAACAAATACCGCTAATTTAGCAAGGCAACAAAGCGAGCCACAAAAAGAACGCAACGGCTTACTTAGTTCTAGCGAAAGCCGAATCATGAATTCGGGGCGTAATTCTAGCAAACGCAGCGTGAGTGAAAGCAAGAAGAAGTATGTTGCGGCAATGCAGGGTTGGAAATGCGGAGACTGCGAACGGTCGTTACCGGCCTGGTTTGAGGTGGACCACGTAATTAGTTTAGAACACGGCGGCTCCAATCACATTGATAATCTGAAAGCCGTGTGCCGCGATTGCCACGGTAAGAAAACAATGTTGGAGAATTTTTAACCCACAAAACTACAAAACTCTACTAAATTACTAACACTAAGCAATGTATAATACGCAAAAATAAATTATATGCTTATTATAACTAAATCGTTGAGTAAATGGCGGATGTAAATACACCGACATCAGACACCTCATCTGTAAAAGATATTTTATTAAGTAAAAATGTGTGGATCGGTATGATACTCGGTATAATATTAATTATAATTTCGGCGGTGTTTAAACTGGATTGGTCATTGGCCCTTGCGATTGTTATTACCATCGTGTTTATATGCATAGAATTCACCGATTACATATTGGCGCCGGTGATTGTGGGCATCTTAACCCTGGTTTCTTATTTCATATTTATCGGCGTAAATACGCGAACTATACCGAACGACGATGACCAGCAAAACCCGTCCGGAGAAACCATCGCCGATAAAACACATCGTGCAAAAGAAAAACTGGATGAATTGCACGCCAAACTATTAAATAAAATTCAGGCGTCTAACACGGCAGCACAATCCACAATTTCTGAATTTATAACCAAAGTCACAAATGTAGCAAATGCCGTTAATAGTAAAACGACAAACGACATACGCAGTTATCTTATAACCGAGATTACCGCAATCCAACGTCTTTTAGAGGCATACAACATACAATCGGGTGAAACCATGAGTACGACAAACGAGTGTTTAAAAGATTTACCGGCGTTGTACAATGTTCAAAAATCGGTGCTTGACGGCGGGTTGCTTATCACGGAATTAAAACCCATTATGGAAAACGCCATCATAACCCCGTTGCGTAAAAATGTAAAACCAAGCGAAGACATAAAAACCCAACTCTCTGAATTAGTCATATACGTAAAGGATGCCACCATAGATGCCCGAACAACCGACACCAACCTAACTACCGTAAAAACAAAGGTCGCAACCAATATGAACGCCCATATCAGCACACTCAACGCCTACAAATCAACGTTGGCAAATACTTCGGCGGCAATACAAAAGTGCGTTGATTTGGTTGGTGTCGCGGCAAAAGACCCGGTGTTGAATGAAAATGTAGGCGACCCCGAATATGCGGGTAAAGATAAAAAGGGCAGCAGCAGCAGCGATAATGTGGATAACATAACTATGGGCGGTAAAAAGTCGCTTGACATTGTCTCCACCTTTACTGTATCTATCGGAATCATCATTGTGATTGTGACTACCATTTCCAATTTATTGAAAAATATGATAAAACAGGAAGTAAAAACCCAAAAAGGCGCGGAAGAAGCAAAGAAAATAGACGCATACACCAATGAAGAATGGGATAAATACTTTAACAGCGCCGACGCCATCGGTAGCGGGTTTATTAAACAGATTTTTAGTGTTTTCGCAAAGTTTTCCAAATGGAATGGGTCTATTATGATGCTTTTGGCGGTGCTGTGGACGTTGACCAGTTATATGTATTTTACAACCACGACCACCGTGCAAAATCTCATACAAAACATATTTCCGGTGTATTTAATTCAGCAGACAAACAATGTGGCAACTGTGTTTTATTTTGGCATCATTTTCTTGCTATTTCTTGCGTTGGTGGTGTTTCTGCCCTTTTTACAGAAATTTGACCCCACAATAAAGAGCAATTTTACGGATTTTATACGGTCTATTCAAATATGGCAATGGGAGGGGCCAACCGGTTTTGGCACTAACCGTAAGTCAGAATTTGCGAATGACAATATATTCAAAGTAATATTCCGCGGGGTGCTGAATGTCATATGGGCGGTTTTATGGTTTATTATAAATGTTGTAAAATTTGTAGGCATTGGACTAATTTGGTTGATTACCTGGCCAATACATAAAGTATTTACAATTATATATGATTGGATGTATAACAATAATACTAATACTAATAATACTAATAATACTACTAATAATAATACTAATAATAAGAATGGTCAACAAAAAGGCGGAAACACGGCAGCGTCTTCGTCGCCAAACTACACCGTAAAAGAGGTGTTTGATAAATTAATGAAAGACATAACCAACATAACAAAATCCTACATTCCAACAAAAGAAAACAAAACACAGTGGTGGTCGGTGAATAAAATGTCGGTGTTTTCAGACACAAATGGTGGTGAAAATGATGGTAAAAATGGAAACAAACAAGATAATAGCGACAAGTCGTTTGACCCGAATGACAGTGTCGGGTTTATGAAAAAGATGCTGGACATGCTGGGCGTCTTTGGTTTGCTGTTGTTTGCGGTTTGCGTGATATCCGTCGGCATATTTTCACTGATGGAGTCGGGATATGCCAACATCGCAATGACCATTGTCGGCGGCATCGTGGGAATAATTGCGCTAACCATTATGGTTATGTTTATTAAACGCAAGGTGGATGAAGATAAATCCGGGATTTTCGCAGACATGGACAAGCCGGCTGCCAAGGAAGACGGAACCGGGAAACTGTTGTTGAAATTATTGTGGTCCGTGATTAAATACATTCCGTGTTTATTGATTGGCGCGCTTGACAGCCTTAAAACGGAGTGGCAACTTACAACCGGCCCAATATGGATACTGCTGTGTTTAGAGATTTTATTAATTGCCCTGATTTTTATTATGCCGTACGTCGCAAATAAAATAACGGAATCGGGAAGCAAACCAGTTCTGCCGGGTGTAAAGCCGCTTGACTCAGAATATAAAGTGTCTTCCTTGGATGAATCCGGCGTATTCATTTTTCACAACAGCCCCGTGTCCGATAAAAACAACACGCAAATGAAGAAGCGGTATTCGTATTCATTTTCGTCGTGGTTTTATTTACACGGCACCGCCTCCAAAGACAAATTTGTATCTGTATTAGATGTAGGCGGTGTTCCAAAAATAGAATACAACAATGCGACAAACAATTTGCGGTTTACCGTGAATATGGACCGCATCACGGCAGTCGGAGCCAACAAAATAACCGAAAACCGCGTGATATATGAAACCAACCCCATTCCAAACAAAAAGGTGTATTCCAAAGACAGCAACGGCAATCAACGCATTGTGGATATCAACGGAAACTTTGGATACATTGACAAAAACACAAATGAAATTAAATCGGACAACCCCAAAACCCCGGTATTAAGAGACGAATCGCAATATCGGCTCATTACGACGCTGGACGAAGAAGTAATGTCGGGGGCTTTTAAACCGGCGTTGTATATTCCAATGCAGAAATGGTTCAATGTGGTGGTGAATTACGACGGAACCACCATGGATATTTTTATAAATGGGGAATTGGTGTCAAGCAGCCGCAATATTATTCCGAATATCCGCAGCAACGCAATCATAACGGGCGCGCCCAAGGGCGTAAAAGGCGAAATATGTAATGTTGCGTTTTATAACAAGGTATTAAAGGGCGATGAAATAAAGTGGTTGTATGCCACATTTAAGAGCATGGACCCGCCGTCGTTTCACGTGGACACCACCGAACAGAAAATACTGGAAGGCCCGAAAATAAAGTATTCATAACACGCACACCTTCAAAAATAAAAAAAAGATGGAGCGGACGAAAAAGAAATATTTATGTGTATTATATATACTACACATATATAACAGGAAATCAAGAAAAACACAAAATGGGTATGAAAACTATATTACTTGTGGTTGTTATTTTAATATTGCTCTATGCCTTGTGGAAAATGATTACAACGAATTACACCACCCTCGGCACTATGCAGAACGCAATGAATGAAACAAATGTGCCTTCGGCGTCGCTGCCTCGCGGCATTCCCGCGTCGTGTTCCTTTTCAACGTGGTTTTATGTAAAAGACTGGACTTGCCAGACCGGAAGTGCGCAAGGCACCAAGCCCAAAAACATATTGTCATTGAAGAACGGCAAATCAGAAAAGGTTCTCTCTATGAATTTAGGAAATTGCGTGAATGAATTGAATGTTGCGGTGTTGTGTTCTACTACAAACAACCCAGGCGGACAGGTAAGCACGTGCACAATTCCCGACTTTCCGCTTCAAAAGTGGGTGAATGTGATTGCGAGCATCAATGGCCGGGCACTGGACGTGTACGTGGATGGTAAACTCTTGAAGACGTGCGTGTTGGCCGGTGTTCCAAAATTAAGCGAAACCAGTCAAATTGTGATTGGTGGCGGGTTTGAAGGGTTTGTCACCAACGTCAAATACAACAGCGATGTCATGTCGCCACAAGAGGCGTGGGACATTTATTCCAACGGATTTGGCGGCAGTCCATTTGGCGACTTTTTGAATAAATACAAGGTGAAACTCAGTTTTATGGTGGATAATATTGAACAGAGCAGCGTTTCAACGTAAATTGTGTAGACGATGAAACATCCGATGAAAACCCCGATTAGAACCGATGGGATAATGAAATAACCGCCGACAGGTAATGAAAAGGGCGGGATATAAAATATATTTATTATATAATAGTAGTATTAGGATTATATAATTCAAGAAAAATGAATATGAATAATATATTTGGCTCATCCAATAGTAGCGGTTCTGGAACAAACAATAATTCTTCATCCTGGTTTGGAAACCCCAGTTCAGGCAATCAAAATAATCAAGGCGGTATTATGGCGACGCTGGGCTTGGGTCAGGGTCAAGGCCAAGGACAGGGTCAGGGTCAGGGACAAAACCAAGGATTTTTTCCAGGATTTAGAAATCCGTCAGAAACCTCGGTGTTATCTACTGGCGCAGCAACCGCAAGCGTGGGGGTGTTTGGCCTCAAAGAATTTATGGAGTCCAACAGTTATGTTGCCAAGTTTGCCTTTATTTTGATGGTATTCATATTGTTTATGATTTTTCTGCGCCTCGGGGTTTTGTTTTTAGCGTGGATATTCTCTCCCGGAACAAACCCCACATTGTTGGATGGAACCATTACCGCCGACGACATGCGCGTGATTTCCCAAGACCCCAAAGACAAGTCTTCGGTGCCCATCATTCGCTCCACAAACGAAAGCGCCGGTATTGAATTCACGTGGTCGGTGTGGGTGAACATTACCAAGCCGCCTTCCAATGTGGGATATTCCCGAGTGTTTAACAAAGGGACGTCGGTGTCTAAAATACAAACCGGGGAAGATGCCGGGATATACGTCCCAAATAACGCGCCCGGGCTGTATGTGAAAAACGACAAAGACGGCAGCGACAATGTGGTGACGCTTGCGGTTATTATGAATGTCGCAAACAGCGCCAAGGCGGAATACTTTGAAAGATTGGAGGTAAAGGGCGTCCCCATGTCTCGCTGGGTAAATGTAATGATTCGTGTTACCAACAACATTGTGGACGTGTACATTAACGGGCGTCTGGCAAAGCGCCACAAGGCAGACGGCGTTCCATTACAAAATTACGGCAATATTTATATCGGGGAACAGTCGTCCAATGAATCATTTACGGGCATGATTTCCACCCTGAAATACTTTAATCATGGTTTAGGTGCCACCAAGATATTGAGTGTGGTAAATGAGGGCCCCAATACAAAGATGCTTACAAAAGGCGCCGACGCAACCAGCGAAGGAACGTCTGCTTATTTATCTACGCAGTGGTTTTTTAATAACAACCGGGTATAACAGACCAGTTGATATATTGATATGATATTGATATGATATTGATATTGATATGAGGCAATAACAAAAAAGTTTGGATTTTACTAATATTTTCATAACATATAGTAGTAAAATCGTAATTATAACACACATAACACATAACACATATACACACATACAATGTCATTAATACCGGTAATTACTCCACAATTATTTGATATTAATTATAAATGGGCAAATGACCCGCCGTTCCCGTTTTTACGTCGTATATCAAACAGCCCTGGACGCATATATTATACGAGCAGTAACACAAATATTGCCGATATATCGGCAGTTGAATTTGGGACCATTGTAGATAAAAACGGTGATGTATTGCGGTATGACAATGTGATTGTGATTAAAGGTGTTCGTGCGATTGACGACTTGACCTGGCCGATAGACAGCGTTACGCTGACGGTATTTCAAGAAGCCAGTGGAAATTATGCCGCGGCAACAATGACGTCAACCCTTTATATCAGAAAGGTATATCCAACGCTATCAGGGTTTCGTGCGCCCACCGGGAAAACATTCACAAGTCCGCCATTTTTAATCAATCCGCCAATTACAAACAACGTGGACGGCGCGTTTGTGTATAACAGCAGCAATACTTCGGTGGCAACCATTATTGGCGATGGACCGACCATCACTGTGACGGGGGTTGGAAGCACCATAATTATGGCTTATCAATTGCCCACTACGAAATTTTTTAAATCCGAAAATATCAGTTTTACACTTGTGGTAGATAAGGCCATTCCGGTAATAACCGGCGTGTCCAACTTGACAAAATTGGTGTCTGATAAAAGTTTTATTATCCCGTTGCCCACTTCCACAAACAATGAAATTGGGTTCACATATGCCAGCACGGAAACGTCCGTAATTACCGTGGACGGAAATGTCGCAACCATTATAAATTCCGGACAAACCACGATTATTATATCACAGCCAGAAAACGACCATTTCTACCGTTCCGAGGTGCGATTTAACGTGTATGTGTATGAAAGCATTCCCAATGTAAACAGTTGCAACTTCAATTATTCCAATCCGTATCAATCGCAGTTTTGGTCTCGTTACACGCCGGTTTCGTATTACCCGGATTTCACCCAAAAACAATTAGACGAACGACGAAAAGTGGAAATATTAAAACATAAAACAAATTCCGGTAATTCCACAAAAGCACAGCGCTATGCGCTAGCATCACGCAGTCAATTAATACGAAAAAAAGGGTTTGCCGTTCAAACCGATACATATACCAATCCAAACACGTCGGGCTTGCCGGTTTCTGGAAACACGCTGGTGTGTAATCGCACGCCGGTGTTGTGCGGTTCTACTTCCGCGTGCGACGTGCCTGGAAAGGAAATGACGCTGTGCTACGACCCCAATGTCCCGTTATACAATTACATACGGCCCTACACCTACAAGGCGGGGCTTCAAACCACAACCAATATTCCAACGCTTGCGCTTACACCGCCAACCGACCTTACCGGACAGCGCGGCAACAACAAGATTTCCATATCATGGCTGCCTCCAACCTCCAATGGCGGCTACCCCATTGTTTCATACACGGTCACGTATTCTCTTGACAATAAAAACTGGACGGTGTTTACTACGATTCCGTTTGAATATTCGGGCGGATATCAATATTTGGAAGTTACTGGCCTACAAAACAATTCGTTGTATTACATTCGTGTGTATGCCGCCAATAAAATGGGGCCGTCGGCGTACCCCGCAACCATAGTTCAGCGCACATTTTCCGTTCCAAGCATTCCTTCCAGAATTGCACTTATTGGCGGGCGCGATATTTCCATTCCCGTATCTTGGACCAAACCCACAGATGACGGCGGTTCGCCCATCATTGGCTACAAATTGGAATACACCACCGACGTCAACGGCTTGTGGGAATCTTATTCACTGAATAATGAATCTAATCCAAATGTGGAGCCACCTACCACCTACATCATTACCGGCATTACAAACCAGACGCTGTATTATGTGCGCGTGTCGCCATACAACAACGTCGGCTACGGTCCGGTGTCCCAAATTGTATCAACCTCTACTATGCAGGCACCCGGGGCGCCGACGGCACTATATGCGGTTGCGGCGTATTCCAATATTTTGACGACTGGGACGGGTGTATTGAATGACCACAACATTCGTTTATCCTGGGTTGCGCCAATTAACAACGGTGGCTCGGACATTGCGGTGTATTCGGTGGATTATTCATATGATTTGTCCACGTGGGTGAATTTAACGACTTCACAACCAGCAAGCAATCCCACGTATTGGCTTACCAATTTGAACGGAAACAGTCTAGGCAGTGGCATAACCTTTCATTTTCGTGTGTTTGCGCGGAATGCGTCCATTCTGGGGCCATCCTCTAATATATACACCGTGAAAACGGTGACCACGCCCAGCCAGCCGTATAACTTGTATGAATACGCGACACGAGACGCCGCGGGTATATACCTCGGGTTTTCTATGGCAAGCAACGGCGGTTCTCAAATTACGTCTATTAATGTGTATTATTCACGCGACGGTGCTGCCAACGTCTTATACACACAAAACATATACCGCGATATTGGCGTGGGTATATTAAGCGTGGTATTGCCCGCAACAAATCAAGACGGCGTGCTGTTGTTTGATGAATCCATTTATTACATAACGGTGTTTGTTACAAACATCTTGGGTGAAAGTGCGCAATCCTCGCAAGTGCTCACCGTTCAACCCGTTCAAATTACAACCGCGGTAAGCGCCTAAGCGCGACAAAAGCGCCTAAGCGCGACAAAAGGCGCCTCTTATTTGTTACAACCGCGATAAAAAGCGCCTAAGCGCGATAAAAGCGCCTCTAATTATTATTTTTGCCGTGCCGAATGGTGTCTCGTTTATTATACAACACCAACTTGATGCCGTCTTTGCTCATTTTGCGTAAATAATCTCTCCGTCGCAATTCGTTGTCGTCCAAATGGTCGTTGTTTTCGTCGTCGTAGTCAATTTGTTTAATCTTTTCAAGGACTTTCATTTTGCGGTCAATCGCCATTTTCCGATTCACAGACGTGGCGGTGGATGTCGCGATTTCTTTCACCCGCTCTTCAATTAAATTCACCGATTTATCTAATAAATTGTCGCTTATCGCATTATAATTACTCAGTTCCCACTTCTCTCCGGTATGAATCATTGCCTTTCCTTTGTCAATGTTTGATATGTACACATTATGAAAATGCGGATACAACGGATTACAGTGTATGTTTTCTACCATTTTGATTGGTATAAAATATCCCGACAATTTCAATGCGTCCGTTATGAATTTGTCGTCTATTTTTGACAAATCCTCCTTGCCAAACTGAAATATGATGTTGTTGTTGATGGTCCCGGTGTTGTTGGTTTGCGTGTTGTTGGTTTGCGTGTTATTTGTATGAATGTTGTTGATGTGGTTTGCGGTTTGTGGAATTTGTATTTGATGGTCTTTGGTCGTTGGTTCGGGAACAATCTGAAAAGATGGACGTGAGATGTTGTCTTTCTTCAATTCTAAAATAGATTCATACAACTGGTCGTGTTCTATTTTTAATTCGTTGTATTTCATAACCAATTCCTTGAAAATTTCTTCCTTGTCTTTGTTTTCTTCTTTGCGAATACGACACGACTGTAAATGTCGTTTTAAATTGTGGTTGCGATTTGTGGAGTACAAACAAAAATTACACTGGTACAACACATCATCTACATTATCCGTTTGACATTGACCGGTTCCTTGTCCTATTATACCTGGACTTTGTCCTTGTCCTTGTCCTATTATACCTGAGCCGTGTCCTTGTTCCTGTCCCTGTCCCTGTCCTTGTCCTTGTGCTTGCGGCGGTTTTACTATTTTTTTATACATGGACGGCAATATTTCAATCTCATTTGAATTTGATGACGGCGAGTGTAATAATGCGTGCTGCATGGATGCGGGTGTTGAAAAAGACGGGTTTTTTTTACACGACGCCTTTTTTTCAAGATGTGATTTATAATTTGACATTTTGTTAAATAATCTATCACAATATAAGCATTGGTGCAAGGTCATAATTTATTATTTAATATGTATTTTATATGAATAATTGATATATACATACAAAATATTTTTATATTTTTATCAAAACTCACATTTTTAAGCCCGGTTGTATTATGTATTATCGTCTCATTCAAACTCACTGCTCACTCTCTACGGGTGCGACAAAACCCTCCACGGGGAGGAAAACTGAAAAAAAACGCGTTTTACCTATTAAGCCACACCATAAATATTTTATTTTAAACACCATGAGAGCATAAGAAAAAACCGGAAAACTCAAAATTGCTCATTTTTTGAAAAATCGTGTTTTTTTGCTCATTTTTTTGCTTACCATAATGATGCGGTTTTTTTGAGGGGTTTTTTCGTGCTCAAAAAATTCAGCCGGGGGGTGTGCACGGGTAGCGTGTTTTTTTGACTTTTATTGTTATGGTTTTCAATGTTAAGGTTGTGTGATTGTGCTTCAAAAAAACGGCTGAAAAAAAGGCTGAATTTTACTCATTTTAAACGGAGAGAAGCGGAGGTGTTTTAGTTGAAGAGTAAAAATTTGGGGAAAAAAGAGTAAAAACACACATTTTTTTATGAAAAAAAAGAAAGGTTTGAAAATCGCGAGTTTTTTACTCATTTGGCTGAGTTTATGAGTTTGGCCGGGTAGGCGCATCATTTATCATAACACATTTTTTGATGAATGATGAAAATTGAATAAAAACGGCTTAATTTTGCTCATTTTCGTGAGTTTTTCGTGAGTTTTTGTGAGTTTTCGTGAGTTTTTGTGAGTTTTTGTGAGTTGGCTTGGTATTATGATGCGATATGTGGATTTTTAAGCCCGAAAGTTGTCATGCTATTTTTTCTTTTTTTATGTTAATAATTTTGATTGGAATGTGTAATTGGTATACGATATATCAGTTATATTTATTCCGTGTTTCGCAATAAATATAAAAACTAAAAAAGACTTAAAATTTAACATCTCTGTCTTTTATTGGATAATGGTTATGTATACGCTTATTACACTCTTGTTATACTTATATATTGTATTGGTTGGAATATAATAACCATATCAAACCCTCAAATATTCAAACCCTCAAATTCGGATTAATACACACTTCTTTTGTGGGAAAAATATCTCCCGACATACATGAATCACCTTGTTCCACATGAATGCAACTTCTGAAACCACGGTCTTCTCCAATGAAACAATACCCGGATTTACCTTTTTGTTGTTTTTGGGTGGCGCTGGTGGCATCGTCAGCAACGGGAGCGCTGCCTTTTTCGGGACCGTATTGTTTCTTAGAGAGAATCGCGTCAATGGGATGTGCGTTTTTTGAAGTTGTGCTGGCATATGGCACGTTCGCAGACAATGTTTTTATTTTCGGGGGTGGTGTTTGTGCGTGTCCCGTGTTGTCAGGCAAAGCACCTTGTATCGCATCAATCCCGGATGTTGCTGCGCCGGACACAACATCCAGCCCAGAAGCGGTTGCTCCGCCAACAATATCCACACCCGATTTCACTGCGCTGCCGGCGACATCAACCCCCGACTTAGAAACCGAGGTCGCAATATCAATGCCCGACTTTGCGACATTCCCGGTTATACTGGCAATGAATCCACCGACCTGAGTAACAACCGGTTTAAAAAAGTCGGCAACTGACTGCGTAATGTCGCCTAAATCGCCCAATACATTGACCCCCAAAAACGCCAAAACAAGCAAAACCAAAACTACGCGAAACAAAAAAGTCCACGACCAAAACCCTTGCTCGCCGGTTATGGCGGATACAGTGGGTGATAATTCGGAAACAGGCGTGGTTTTTAACACCGGGATAGACGGCGAAGTTGCAGTGTTATCACCGGTCCTCATTTTAAAGGTTGGAACGGAATTGGAAGCAAACATTTTGTAATTTATTTTTCGCCAAAGAAAGATGTATAATATATATTATATATTACATTATATATTACATATTACATATATTACATATATTACACATATATTACATAACATATTACATAACATATTACATAACATCTTACATAACATCTTACATAACATATTACATAACATATTGAGTAGAGGAGAGGGGATAGTGGACGTGTTAGACCTTGCTTTCATCGTCGTCTTTGCGAATGATGGTATTGATACTGTTTAACTTTTCAAGACGCTCAAATGTCTTATCCAAGTCGCTTTTTGTTGTTCCGTGAAACAGGTAGTCTGTTGCCGGAAGTATTTCATTCTTCTTAATTTGTTTATATATGGAATTGATGTTTGCCACCACCGACTCCACGGCGTCTTTGTTTTCAATAATCTCGGTTTTTTGATTATACGGCGTGTTCAACAGAGAGATTGCGAAATAAACTAAATACCGGCGTTTTTTGCGAACCCCCTGTGTAAACCGAATACAATACAACGCAAACAAACTTTTCAAAATCTTTGCGGTCAGCGGGAAATGCCCGGGGTGGGATGCCTCTTCTGTAATCAATTCCCATATTATCCAAATGGGGTCAAATTGCAGTTTTTCTTCCACCGGAACATCATTTCGGCGTTCGCACCTACACACCTCTTTTTTCGCCTTACATATGGTCTCAAATTCCATAATCCATTCCAGCCAATAACACGCCAGTAAATTATTGCGGGAATCCCCGGATATGTGGTACGCAAATTCATTGAGCGCAATAAACAATTCTTTCGGGTCTTTTGTGCGAAAGCAGGATTCCGCGTACGTTATTTTTGGGGCCTTCAACTTTTGTGTCATTGCGGTAATGTCATATTCCTCGCTTTTTTTTATTTTCACGCTTTCAAACCGGTGGTTCTTTTTACATAGACACAGTACACACATAATCTCCGCAAACAATTTTCTAAATTTGGGGTTGTTTCGTAGCCGGATTTCACTGCCAGAATATCCCGACTGAACCAAGGTTTTAAATTGGCTAAACCGCATTTCAATATACAGTGGTATGCGGGGGCACGCTAAATGAACATATTTACCGATGAATGTCATAATGGTGTCCCACAATTCCATAAAATGCCCGGCGCAAATCAATTCCACGCTCCAATGACACGCGTGTTCTATTTTCCCGTCAATGATTGATTTTAGTAGTTCTTTTTGTACATCGCATTTTTTATAATTGGAAAATGTTATACCCCGAAAATCGGCTTCATCTCTCATATCATTTATTTCCGAATCTGCCATCAATGAGTTAAAACTTATTCACAAAAAAAATAACCCAATATAACATATAACATTCCAACAATAACCTAAAATATATATAAGTTCCTGTCAAATTAAAATAATAAAATAATAAAATAATAAATGACAACCATATATAAATCATTTGCCGCATATTTGCGGTCATTCACGAAATGGCACATATTATTAATTGTCATTGCGGTGCTGTATGTGTTGCTTTTAATTCGGCGCCAAATTCGGCCAGAAATAGAGGGATTTGAACAAAAAGAAAACTACAAAACAATGTCAAATGACGACATATATGACACATTTTATACCGACATTTATGACGAATTGTTTTTACAGCCATACAAAATAGAAACTGAGGTCGGCGAAATATTGACGCTTACCAAACTGCCGAAATCTCCCAAAACAAAAATATTAGACATTGGCTGCGGGAAAGGCCACCACTTGGACCACTTTCAAAAAATGGGCGGCGGCGTAAATGCGACCGGACTGGATAAATCTAGCGCAATGATTGCACAAGCAAAGGAATTGTATCCCAAGGTTCAGTTTTTACACGGGGACGCAAATGACGCAATGAGTTTCGGCGACGACACCTTTGATATGATAACTTGCTTCACATTTACGGTGTATTATTTAAAAGACAAGCGCCGGTTTTTCCAGAATTGTTATAAATGGTTGAAGAATGGCGGGTATTTAGCGGTACATTTGGTTGATAGAAATAAATTTGACCCGATTGTTCCGGCAGGAAAGCCGCTATTGGTGGTTTCTCCCCAAAAATATGCCAAAACCCGCATTACAAACTCGGTGGTAAAATTCAACAAGTTTGATTACAAGGCTGACTTTTCACTTTCAAAAAATAACAAAGATGAAGCCACGTTTGAGGAGAAGATTG